>ERZ650306.157-NODE-157-length-37857-cov-11.422200_pt1 | contig 37857 bp, 37 predicted proteins | sample MGYA00376242_ERZ650306 | MGnify/ENA primary metagenome ERZ650306 (study PRJEB26733, sample SAMN07839244) | wastewater metagenome | biome: urban; feature: wastewater treatment plant; material: waste water | place: USA: North Carolina | collected 2016-03-31 ... | reverse complement strand
GCTCTTCCGATCTTATTCATTTTTCCTAAAAAGTAGAAAATATATTTTATATTTGATACATTTTCGTTCAAAATAATTCCTATAGCATTATCGGACACCCAACATTTATTTCTCGAATAAAATGCATTTCCACAATATGCCCCAACTCTCCCAATTACTAAAATATTGTCTGCATTGTATTGATCAGTATAACTTATTATACCATTTCCACCATAAACAGGAATTTTTCCTTTTGAATTTGGTTTAATTCTACCATTGAAAAAAGTACAAATTTTTTCTAATTTTAGTTTATTTTTATTCATTCACTATTCCTCTTTCTTCTAAATTTGTAATTAAATCTACAAAACTGGTTCTGTAAATTCAACATCCGGTTCCCCATCTGTAAATTTACAATTGCCTTCTGTTATTTTTACACCTTCATATTTAACGGTAAAGTATGAGATATCTTCTTCAAACTCAAAAAAAATATTTACTTTAGTTTTATCAAATGACTTTTCACTCGCAAGTTTCTCAAGAATATATTCTTTAGTAGCAGTAATATTAAATATTTTATGATCAGCTAATCTTATTTGAAACTCATTAATATTAGATACCTTTAATGACTCTAATAACCCTTCCATATCTTTATCCTTAGTTACAAAAAGGTGCTTTCCTATATGTTTATTTTTATTAATATTATATTTAATGCTTTCTACTATCATAGCATCTTTAAAACCTGCATCAGTTTTTTTGGATAACTCTTTTCCCCCAAAAGGTTTATTTGATTTAAGTGCGTTATCAAGTAATTCTTTTATATTTATACTCTCTGGTGGCGGTAATACTTTTATATTTTTATCTTTGAAATATTTATATGCTTCTATTTCAACTCTTTCTAAATATTTTTGTGGCTCTTCTAACTTATCAAAAATAAATTCATTATTGAAATTTTTTTTTAACCTTTCAACTATATCATTATATTTTCTATATAACTGATGCGTAATTTCTCTAAGTACTACTTCTGGGACAATAAACTCTATCTTTTCACTCCATTCTGTGTTTACTATTCTATCTAAGTTCTTATTTATAATAAATGCTTCTAATTTTATATCTTCCACATTATGTTTTATGAAATTTGTATCAAAATAAATAAATATTTTCCCCTTCACTCTCACTCAACCCCACCTCAAACCCTATACTTGCAAGTTGTTTTTTTATTTCTTCTTCTAATTCTCTTGATTTTTTGAACTGTCCTGATAGTGTTTTTGTTAATTCTGTCATTTTTTCTTCGAATGAAATACCATCATCTTCAACTTCCTCTATTCCTACATATCTTCCTGGTGTTAATACATAATTGTTCTTCTCTATTTCTTCAAGAGTTTCTGATTTAACGAATCCAGCTATATCAATATAATCTCCGTCTTTTGTTCTCCACTCATGGTAAACATTTGCTATTTTTGATACATCTTCTTGTGTTAATTCTCTCGTTTTTCTATCAATCATTTGTCCTAGATTTCTTGCATCAATGAATAAAACTTCATTTTTTCTAGATCTATAATTTGAATTTGTTGATTTGTTATTATTTAATATCCATAATGAAACTGGAATTCCTGTTGTATAGAATAATTTTTCTGGTAATGCTACTATTGCATCTATCTTATCTGCCTCTAGCATTCCTTTTCTAATAATCAATTCTTCATTCGTACTTGTTGATAAAGAACCATTTGCTAATACGACTCCTGCAACTCCATTATGACTTAATTTTGATAATATATGTTGTAGCCAACCATAATTTGCATTTCCTTTTGGTGGAACCCCATATAACCATCTATCATCATCTTTTATGTTTTCTTGTCCCCAGTCACTTATGTTAAATGGCGGATTTGCAAGAACAAAGTCTGCATCTAATCTTTTATGTTGATCATTAAGAAATGTATCTGCATATGATTGTCCCAAATTACCTTCTATTCCTCTTATTGCCAAATTCATCTTTGCTAATTTCCATGTTGTTGAATTACTTTCTTGTCCGTATATCGATATGTCCTCTATTCTTCCCTGATGATTCTTAACAAATTCTTCACTCTGTACAAACATACCTCCACTACCACAACAAGGATCGTACACTCTTCCTTTATAAGGCTCTATCATCTCTACTAAAGTCTTTACTATTGAAGATGGTGTATAGAATTCTCCTCCACCTTTTCCTTCACTAGAAGCAAATCTACCTAGAAAATATTCATATATTCTACCAATTAAGTCTAACTCTTCTGTTTTTGTCTTTGTGTATGTCTCAATATCAGTTATAATATTAATAAGTTCCCCTAATTTAGTCTTATCTAATTCTTCTCTACTATATCTTTTTTCAAGCACACCTTGCAATTGTGAGTTCTCTTTTTCAATTGATAACATTGCTCCATCAATTACTTCTCCTATTGATGGTAACGGAGATGCTTTTTTTATATTTTCCCATCTGGCTTTTTCAGGTACGAAAAAGACTCCTTCTGCAGTATATTCATCTTTGTCTTCAACATCACCATTATCATTTTTTATCATTTGATATTGTGCTTCAAATCTATCTGATATATATTTCAAAAATATTAACCCTAATACAACATGTTTGTATTCTGCTGGATCCATATTATTTCTCATCTTATCTGCTGCTTCCCAAAGTTTCTTTTCTATTTCTTGCATATCTGCCATGTCTTTTCTCCTTTAATTTCATTGATTATAAAAATTAACGCTTCATTACTTATTATACCATATTATTAAAAAATGTGACACACTAAAAAAGGCATGCCTTAAAAGCATACCTAGTATTTGATTATTTAATATAATGTTTTAGTTATTAATAGACTTCTTTTCCTTGTTTGAGTTGTTCCATATAACATAGAATAACTCTACAACTATTGAACCTATAAGTATTGAATATCCTCCTATTGATTTATCAAAGAGAACCAACACTATGCCTCCAAATACCATAGTAAGTAGAATTACAAAACCCATTATCTGACCTCTCTTTATAAATTCACCGTCTTGTTTTAATATTAACTTACGACATTCATTTTTATTCTCCTGATCAAGTTTATCTAATGTTTGTGTACTTTTTAATTGATTTTCTGTCATAGCTAATATTCTGTCAGTTGCTCCTGGACAATTTTTTTCATATCCGTCTATAATAGAAGGTGGTGGTATAATTCCTTTATACTCGTGTCTAACTCCAGTAACTTTTACTTGTTTAACTGTTTTCTTAGAATCTACAGTATTTGAATTATCATTATTATTATTTTTAATTTTTCGAGTACTCATTAATAGACTCCTCTATCGCTATTCCAACTTTAATCCAACTGTTTTGTATAGCTTTTTCTACATTTGTTTCATATTCTCTAGGATATTTATTAAAAACGTTAGATTCACTCATAGTAGATACAAAACCAAAAATACTGGCTATTCCATAAAGAATAGAATCAATTTTTTTCATTAAACTCACCTCTCCATAAACAAAAATATATTTTGCTTGTTTTATTTTACTTTTATACTTGTTAAATATACCTTTTTTTGAGATTTTTGTCAAGGTGTATTTTCGTATATCAGTCTTTATGGTGTGCAGTTGTCAAACATACGTTACAAAAATAATAAAAATAAAAACTCTTCTTAGTTTTTGAATTCTGATCTTTCTTTATACTCCAGTACTAACTAATTAGGTGTCTTAAATTCTAGTACTTTTCTTGCTGTATTATTCTATCTACTACAATTTTTCTTAAGCAACCTTATCATTTTTTCATAACTTAAAAATCGCTTTCTAGCATAAAATTCTGAATCCAATCTATGACTCTTTCTACTTTGCCATTTTGCCAATGCGAGCAATGTCTAGTTCTTCTATATTCTATTCCTAATTCATCTAATTTAAGTTCAAAACTACTCCTCTTTCCTCCAGCTTCATTCACAAATTCTCTACCATTATCAGTTTGAATAGTTTTTATTTTAAACCCCATTTCTTTTTCAAGTGTTTCTAAAAACTTTGTTGTATGAGTTACACTCTTTTCATCTACTATTTCTAATACTCTTTCTCTAGTATACTCATCTATTGCCGTTATTTGAGAATTCTTTAAATCTTATACTCTCTTCTATTAGTTCATCTGTCAGAAATGTACTAATGGCTTCTTTTATATCACTTGGAATGAGAGCATCATACGATCTATTTCTTTTTTTTACTATTATAATAATTCCTCGTGTCACTAATCCCTCAATTTCCTCTGCGTTAATTGTTAATTTTTTCTTTCCATCTAACAGCGTTTTTAAAAATTTCAGTCCTTCTCCATACCCGTAAACTATTCTTTCTAATTTAGCTTTTGAAGAAATATTCTGATTATACAGATAATTTATAAGACCTCGTTAACATCACTAAGTACAATTGAGAGTGTCTCGTGAGCAGTAACAGTTTCTGTATCAACGCTATCTTCAGTAATGCTAAACTCTTTTAGTATTTCTTTTTTAGTTCTCTTATTCATTCTTCGTCCTTCTCCCACTAACAATTCAATTCCACATTCTCATCAACAATAAATTCCTTATTTCTATCTAATAGTGGATTTATAACATTTGTTAAATAATCATCTACTTGTTCTGATGCGAATCCTGTAAAATTAGATGGTGTTAATAGCGTATCAAGTGATTCATTTGATATTTTAAGTCTTCCATCTTTTTTTATAGATTCTATTAAGTTATTTGGTTGTCCTTCAAGTTTTATTTTTTTTGATTCTTCCATTGATAATTCTCTTATTATTTCATGTACATCTTGTCTGTCTTGCCCATTCTTAACTGCTTCCATTATTATGTTTTCTGTTGCCATAAACGGTAATTCTTTCATAATGTTTGCGTGTATTACTTTGTCATAAACAACTAATCCATCCATTATATTCAGCCATATTAACAATATTGAGTCGACTGCAAGAAATGCTTGTGGCATTGATAATCTTTTGTTTGCAGAATCATCTAGTGTTCTCTCGAACCACTGTGTAGAATGAACAAGTGCCCCATTTAATGATAATGAAATAACAAATTTTGATAATGAAGCTATTCTTTCACTTCTCATAGGGTTTCTTTTATATGCCATCGCACTTGATCCAATTTGACTTTTTTCAAATGGTTCTTCTATTTCTTTCAAGTGTTGTAGTAATCGTAAATCATTTGTAAATTTATGTGCAGATTGTCCTATGTCTGATAATAAATTCAATACTACAGAATCTGTTTTTCTGTCATATGTTTGTCCTGATACTCCTTGCACATTTGTAAATCCTGCTTTTAATGAAACATTTCTATCTAGTTCTTTTACTTTATCGTAATCTCCATCAAATAACTCCTTGAAACTTGCTTGTGTTCCAGTAGTTCCTTTCACCCCAAGAAATTCTAGACTGTTCAGTCTAAACTCTAATTCTTCAATATCCATAACTACTGAATGCATCCATAATGTTGCTCTTTTTCCTACTGTTGTCAATTGTGCAGCTTGAAAATGTGTAAATCCTAGTGTTGGTAATGCCTTATAATCGTCTGCAAATTTACTAAGTCTATACAGTAATGTAATAAGCTTTTTCTTTATTATTATCAGTGCTTCTTTTATTTGTATTATGTCTGTATTATCTCCAACATATGCACTTGTTGCACCTAAGTGTATTATTTTCTTTGCATTCGTTGCTTGATCTCCATATGCATGAACATGTGCCATTACATCATGTCTCAGTTTCTTTTCGTAATCTTTTGCAACATCATAGTTAACATCATCTGCATACTTTTTAAGTTCTTCGATTTGTTCATCTGTTATTATATCAAGTCCTAGCTCTTTTTCACATTCAGCCAATATTATCCATAACTTTCGCCATGTTTTAAATTTCATATTAGGAGAAAAATTATATAACATTTCTTTACTCGCATATCTTTCCTCTAATGGGTTTTGATATTTATCCATAAATTTACCTCTCCTTTTTCCCTAATCTACTAATGTATGTCTGTATATATTTTGAGATCTTTCTGGTCCTACTGAAACCATTGAAACATTGCAATTTAGTTTGTTTTCTATATATTCAATGTATTTTTTACAATTCTCAGGTAACTCTTCATAATTCTTTATTTGTGTTATATCTTCCATCCAACCATCTAATTCCTCGTATACTATCTTAAGAGGCTTTGATTTTCTCAAGTTACCTGGATAGCTCGTATGCACTTTACCATCAATTTCATATCCTACAGCTACTTTTATTTTTTCAAATCCTGTAAGTACATCTATCTTTGTAAGAACAATATCTGTCAATCCATTTATAAGCACAGCATATCTACCAATAACTAAGTCTAACCATCCACATCTTCTTGGTCTTCCAGTTGTTGCCCCATACTCGTGTCCGATAGCTCTTAATTTTTCACCAATTTCATTGTCTTGCTCAGTAGGAAAAGGCCCTTCTCCAACTCTTGTAACATATGCTTTCATTACACCTAATATTCTCTCTATCTTTCTAGGTGATACACCTACTCCAGTTGTTACTCCACCTGCTGTCGGTGATGACGATGTAACATACGGATATGTCCCATAATCTATATCTAGCATAAGTGCTTGAGCACCCTCAAATAACACAAGTTTCTTCTCTTCGATCGCTTCATTTATCTCAACTACACCATCAATTATTCTAAATTTTATCTTATCTGCTAATTCCATAAATTTATTATACAATTCTTCTAGATCAAATGTAGGTTTACCATATCTTACAAGCATATCGTTCTTCTCTAACACATTCCATGTTAACTTATCACGGAATCTTTCAGGCTCTAATAAATCCCCTATTCTAATACCATTTCTTGCAATCTTATCAATATAACAAGGCCCTATTCCTCTTTGTGTTGTCCCTATTTTATTCTCTCCCATTGCCTCTTCTTTTGCTTTATCAATCTCTATATGATACGGCATTATTATATGCGCTCTCTCATCTATGAATAAGTTATCTAACTTCATTCCTCTTTTTTCAAGAACAGCAATTTCTTCTAATAAAACATCGATATCAACTACAACGCCTGCTCCTATAACACATTTACCTTTGGAATTTATTATTCCTGATGGTAATAAATGAAGAATAAATTTATCATCATTTACAACAACTGTATGTCCTGCATTATTTCCACCTTGATATCTAACAATATAATCTGCTTTTGGAGATAATACATCTATTATTTTACCTTTACCTTCGTCTCCCCATTGTGTTCCAACTATTACATATGTACTCATTACTCTTCCTCCCTAACCACAATACCAACATATGGTAATGTTCTGTGTTTTTGAGCAAAATCTATTCCATACCCAACAACAAAATCATCTTGTATCTTAAATCCTATATATTCAACATCTATCTCCACTTCTCGTCTCTCTGGTTTATCAAGTAAAGTAACTATTTTTAGTTTTTTAGGTTCTCTAGTCATAAGTATATCTTCAACTTTTCTAAGCGTAAATCCTGTATCTACAATATCTTCAACTATTATTACATTTCTTCCTCTTATATCTTCTTCCAAATCTTTTATTATCTTCACGTCTCTTGAGCTTTCTGTACTATTTCCATAACTTGAAACTGTCATAAAATCCATTGTTGCTTCTACTTCAATTTCTCTAACTAAATCAGCAAGAAATACTACTGATCCTCTAAGTAATCCAACAAATAATACTTCTTCACCTTCAAAATCTTTATTGATTTCATTTGCAAGTTCCTTAACTCTTATCGCAATATCTTCTCTTGATATTAATGTGTCTACTCTATATTTGAACATTACAACCTCCTATTTCTATTATACATTCTTTTTTTGTACTTTACAATTTCTAATGTTTAAAGTGTCTTATTCCTGTAAATACCATTGCAATCCCATGTTCATCACATGCTTCTATTGATTCTGTATCTCTCATTGATCCACCAGGTTGGACAATTGCTCTAATTCCTTTTTTCGCTGCCTCATCTACACAATCTCTAAATGGGAAAAATGCATCTGATGCTAGAACTGTTCCATCTATTGCATGCTCTAAAGCATGTATTGTAGCCCATATTCTATTTGTCTGCCCTGTTCCAATACCTTTTGCCATTCCATCTTTAACAACAACAATTGCATTAGATTTTACATGTTTTACAACTTTCATTCCTAATAGCATATCTTTCTTTTCTTGCTCTGTTGGTTCATTTTTTGTAACTGTTTTCATTTCATCCAATAATACTCTATTAGTATCTTGAACTAATATCCCACCATCAACTTTTACATAGTCATACTTATCTTGTGGATTCGGAACTGAGCATTCTATTACTCTTAAGTTTTTCTTCTTATTTAATATTTCTAGCGCTTCATCTGTATATGAAGGTGCTATCACGATTTCTAAAAATATTTTAGATAAGTTTTCTGCTGTTACAGCATCAATCTCTCTATTTATTGCAACAATTCCACCAAATATTGACATTGGGTCACAATCATGTGCTTTTTGATACGCTTCATTAACACTATTAGCAACAGCAACACCGCACGGTGTAGAATGTTTAACTGCACAACATGCAACTTCATCAAATTCATTTGCAACTTTCCAAGCAATATCCATATCTCTTATATTATTGAATGATAACTCTTTCCCATTTAACTGAACAAAGTCTTTCATTGATCCATTTTCTGTTGTTGACACATAATATGCCGAGTTTTGATGTGGATTTTCTCCATATCTTAAATCAAATTTCTTCTCATACGAAACATTCAAATATTTAGGATATTCTGTTGTCTCGCCAAATAAGAATGATGATATAGATGCATCATATGCCGCTGTAAGGTTGAATACTTTTGCTGCCAATTTCTTTCTTGTCTCAAATGAAACAATACCTGTAGCATTTATCTCATCTTCAACAACTTTATAGTCTAATGGCTCACAAATAACTACAACGTCTTTAAATGATTTTGATGCTGATCTTAGCATTGTTGGACCACCTATATCAATAAACTCAACTTTCTCTTCAAATGACTTTTCTGTCTGAACTTCTTTAAAAAATGGGTATAGATTGACTATAACTATATCAATAGGCTCTATTCCAACACTTTTTATAGCATTCATATGCTCTTCATTATCCCTAATTGCCAGTATTCCACCGTGAATATTAGGATGTAGTGTCTTAACTCTGCCATCTAGCATTTCTTTAAAATTTGTTATTTCTGCTACCTCTGTTACATCTATTTTATTTTCTTTTAAATATTTATATGTACCACCTGTTGATATTATCTCAACACCTTTACTCTTTAAAAATTGCGCGAACTCTAATATATTTTCTTTATCAAAAACACTTATCAATGCTCTTTTCATGTTACCTCCTAATTTTAGTAGTTTATATTAATTACCAATATCATTTCTGAAATACTTACCATTGAATTGAATCTTTGCCATCTCTTCATACGCTTTTTTCTGTGCCTCTTCAAGTGTTTCTCCTAATCCAACAACATTTAATATTCTTCCACCATTTGTCTTTATAGATCCATCTACATCTTCATTAGCCCCACAAATAAACACTAAACTTTTATCATCAATTTCACTTTTTCTATTAGCTATTAAGTTTTCTAATCCTGTTATTACATCTCCTGTCTTATATGCTTCTGGGTACCCCCCAGCTGATGCAACAACACAACAAGAAGCCATTTGTTTCCATGCAATATTAGCATTTTCTCCTAACTTTTTATTGAGTGTTGTTTCTATTAATGAAAGCAAGTCATCCTTTAATAATGGCAATACTGCTTGTGTTTCTGGATCTCCAAGTCTCATGTTATATTCTAATAAATAAACACCTTTACTTGTTATCATTAATCCAAAAAATATTACTCCTTCAAAGTCCATTTTCTCTGCTTTTATTCCTTCTAATGTAGGCTCTAGTATATCTTTATAGAATTTTCTTTCAACGTCTTCTGTATAATATGGATTTGGTGATATAACACCCATTCCACCAGTATTAAGCCCTGTCTCTCCCACACCAATCTTTTTATGATCTTTTGCAGATATAAATGGCACTATTACATTACTATCTGTAAATGATAACACCGATACTTCTTTACCATCAAGGTATTCTTCTATAACTATTTTATTCCCTGCTTCATTGAATTTCTTACTTACCATTATTTCTTCAACTGCACTTACTGCTTCTTTGAGATTAAATGCAATAATAACACCTTTCCCTGCTGCAAGACCATCTGCTTTTATAACAATTGGATATTCTATAACTAAATTACTTAAGTAATCCATTGCATCTTCTGAATTATAGAAATTCTCATGTTTCGCTGTTTTTACTCCGTACTTCTTCATAAATTCTTTTGAGAATACTTTACTTCCTTCTAATTCCGCTGCTTTTTTATCAGGCCCAAATATTTTTAACCCATTCTTTTTAAATTCATCAACTATTCCTTGGACTAATAATTCCTCACTTCCAACAATTGTTAAGTCTATAGTATTATTTTTTGCAAATTCTATGTATTCAGAAATACTATTAAGCACTATATTTTCTGTTTTCTTTAACATCTTACTTGCTGCATTTCCTTTCGAACAATATATCTTCTCTACTCTCTCATTTTGCTCAAGTTTCCATGCAATTGCATGCTCTCGTCCTCCATTACCAATTATAAGAATTTTCATTTTATATCCCTCCTTTATCACTAATAACTGAATCACTAATTACTTTCTCAATAGCTTCTATTAATAACTGATGTTCTTCTTTTAACACTTTTTTCTGTAAGCTTTCTGGTGTTTCATTATTACTAACATCAACTTTTCTTTGCAATAAAATCTTTCCTGTATCAATATCAACATCTACAAAATGCACTGTACATCCACTTTTGTTTTCTTTATTTGCAATAACTGCTTCATGCACTTTCATTCCATACATCCCTTTTCCACCATATTTCGGTAATAGTGATGGGTGAATATTTATGATTTTGTTATTCCAGTTACTAATAAAATCTTTGTCGATAATTGATAAATACCCTGCTAATACTATCAAATCAACTTTATTTTCTAAAACTTTATTTATCTCATTTGATAATTTATTTCCGTACTCTTTCTTATCTAAAAGTACTGACTTTATATTGTACTTTCTTCCTCGTTCCAAACTATAACAATCTCTATCTGCTATTATATACTCAATCTTACAATTCAATCGTTTATTTTCTATATTATCAATTATTTCTTGAAGATTTGTTCCACCACCAGATACTAAAACTGCTATTTTAAACATATTTTACTGTCTCCTCCAGATGTTTTTCCAATATATCCTATTGTATACGCTTTTTCATTCATTTCTTGTAATTTTGATAATACAGCTTCTTCATCTTCTTTATTTACTACTACTACAAATCCAATTCCCATGTTAAATGTTCCCCACATTTCATCTTCCGGAACACCTTTTGACTTAATGTAGTTAAATATACTTGGTATTTCTATTTTAGATTTATCAATATTCGCAACTAATCCTTCCGGTATAATTCGTGGAATATTTTCTATTAACCCACCACCTGTAATATGTGCCATTCCATTGACTGTGAATGTTTCTAATAATTTTAAAATTGTTGGAACATATATTTTTGTAGGTGTTAGTAATTTATATCCTATTTTTTCACCTTCAAAATCTTCGTTAAAATCCGTTATTGCTTTTCTAACTAATGAAAATCCGTTACTATGAACGCCTGTTGATGCGATTCCTATAACAACGTTATTTTCTAGTATAGCACTTCCATCTATTATATTATCTTTCTCAACTACACCAACTGCGAATCCTGCAATATCGTAATCACCCATTTGATAAAATCCTGGCATTTCTGCTGTCTCTCCACCTACAAGTGACATATTTGCTTGTGTACATCCTTCTACAACACCATCTAACATCTTAGCAAAAACATCTGATTCTAACTTACCACATGCTAAATAATCTAAGAAAAATAAAGGTTTTGCACCTTGACATAAAATATCATTAACACACATTGCAACACAGTCAATACCTACTGTATCGTATTTCCCCATTTCAAATGCTACTTTTAGTTTTGTTCCAACACCATCTGTACCTGATACTAATACAGGATTGTTATACTTCCCTAATTCATATAATGCTGCAAAACTTCCTAGATTATTCAATACATTTTTACTATGTGTCTTTGCCACTTTATCTTTTATTTTTTCTATTGATTTGTATCCTTCTTCTTTATCGACACCCGAATCTTTATACGTTATCATAGTTCCTCCTATATTCATATCAGCATTCTATTTATCTGCATTTGCAATTGGGTATTTTCCAGTAAAACATCCCATACAAAAGTCATTATCTTTAAGTATTTTCCTTAGATTAGCTAATGACAAGTATTCTAATGTACTTGCTCCAATTTCATCTCTTATTTCATCAACAGACATTACACTTCCTATAAGTTCTTTCTTACTTGAAATATCAATCCCAAAATAACACTCACTTTTTACAATTGGTGATGCTAATCTAAAGTGTATTTCTTTTGCCCCTGCATCCATTAACATTTGTATCAGTTTTTTTGATGTTGTTCCTCTAACTAATGAATCATCAACAACTACTACACGCTTTCCTTCAACTACTTTTTTAATAGGATTAAGCTTTACTTTCACAGATATTTCTCTTAATTCTTGTGTTGGTGATATGAATGTTCTACCCATATACTTGTTCTTTACTAATCCTACACCATATGGGATTCCACTTTCTTCAGCATATCCAATTGCTGATGTAATTCCAGAATCAGGAACACCAATAACTACGTCTGCTTCTACTGGTTGTTGTCTATAAAGACACTTTCCTGCCTCATATCTAACAGAATGTACATCTATCCCATCTATAACACTATCTGGTCTAGCAAAATATATATACTCAAATGAACATGGTGCTTTTATTGCACTAGTATTAAATCTATATGATCCTACACCGCTTTCATCTATAATAACAAATTCCCCTGGCTCTATATCTCTTACAAATTCTGCACCTATTGTATCTAACGCACATGTCTCTGACGATAATACAAATGTACCATCATCTTTCTTCCCTAGACAGAGTGGTCTAATTCCTTGTGCATCACGAATACCAACTAATTTATTATTAATTATCATCACTAATGCAAATGATCCAGTTATTCTTGAAAGCATTCTTCTAATTGATTCTTCTAAACCATATTTAGAGTTTTTTCCTAATAATTTCAATATAAGTTCTGTGTCTGACGTACTTTGAAATAATGATCCTTCTTCGAGCAATTCTTCTTTAAGTTTTTGTATATTAACAAGGTTTCCGTTATGAGCTATTGATATTTTCCCCATCATTGATTCCCCACCAAGTGGTTGGCAATTTTGTATGTTAGAGCTACCTGTTGTCGAGTATCTAACATGACCTATTACAATATTGTTAGTGTAACTACGTAAATCCTCAACTGAGAATACTTCTGATACTAATCCCATGCCTTTTATTGTTTTATGACGAACTCTATTCTCACCAAATGAATCACATAATGTCATTCCTGCACTTTCCTGTCCTCTATGTTGAAGTGCATATAGCCCATAATATGTAAGTGGCGCTAAATCCGATCTCAAAACTGGTGAATACATTGCAAATACTCCACATTCCTCTTCCATTTTTTCATTATTATATACATTCATATAGTCAGTCCTCACCTACTAATCCTCTAGTCTTTTTAGTATCTCAATATAAGCTTCTTCGATGTCCCCTAAATCTTGTCTGAATCTATCTTTATCTAACTTCTTATTAGTTGCTTTATCCCATAATCTACATGTATCTGGTGTTATCTCATCTGCTAACAATATTTCACCATTTTTATTTTTTCCAAATTCAATCTTGAAATCAACTAGTATTATTCCTTCTTTATCAAATATATCTTTCAATAAGTTATTTATTCTTGCTGTTATTGCATATATTTGTTCTAGTTCATCATATGTAGCAAGTTTCATTGCTACCGCATGGTGATCATTTATTAACGGATCTCCGTATGCATCATTTTTATAACAAATTTCGAATATCGTGTTTTCAGGCTTTGTCCCATCTACAATTCCAACCCTTTTTGCCATTGATCCAGTAATTATATTTCTAACTATTACTTCTAATGGGAATATTTCAACTTTTTGACAAAGTTGATCTCTATCATTTAATTTTTCTATAAAATGCGTTTTTATTCCTTTTTTTTCTAACATTTCAAATAATTTAGTAGTTATCTTATTGTTTATAACACCTTTATCTTTTATAGTCCCTTTTTTTTCACCATTCCCAGCTGTAGCATCATCTTTATAGTGAATAATAACTTTGTCATCGTCTTCAGTTGAATATATTTGTTTAGCTTTTCCTTCATACAAAAAGTCTTTTTTCATTATTCCTCCTAATTATCTTCTATAGTTTAGTTATACCAATTAAAATGTAAATCCTTCAGAATTTTCTATTATAAATTGTTCTTTCATATTCTTTCTAAAGCTAATAAGTTTTGAATTAATCGACTCATCATTAAGTGCTAGTATTTGTACTGCAAGCATCGCTGCATTATATGAGTTATCTATACCTACAGTTGCAACTGGAATTGATTTTGGCATCTGAACTATTGAATACAGCGCATCTAATCCACCTAATTTTGCATCAAGTGGTACTCCAATTACTGGCAATATTGTCTTTGAGGCAATAACTCCTGGTAAATGTGCTGCTAATCCTGCACCTGCAATTATCACTTGTAATCCTTGACCTTCTAACTCAGCGAGTACTTCTTCTAATTTCTCTGGAACTCTATGTGCTGATAGAATATGTGCTTTATACTCAATTCCAAATTCTTTTAAACACTCTCCTGCACCTTTCATCTTATCAATGTCTGATTTACTACCAAAAAAGATTGCTACTTTCATAATTCGATATCCTCCTAGAAATTATTGTAATTAATTATTATAATTATTTGAAATATTTTACTCCATTTTTAAATATATTCTGATTTGTATTTCCGTTTATATTTTTGTATAATCCTTCTCCTGCTCGTTCAGAATGACCCATCTTACCTAGAATTTTACCATCAAGTGATGTTAACCCTTCAATTGCATACTCTGACCCATTAGGATTATAATCAATCTTCATTGTTTCGTTTCCATTAAGATCTACATATTTTGTTACTATCTGTCCATTTGCTAATAATTCTCTATACATCTCTTGCGATATAACAACTCTTCCTTCACCGTGTGAAATTGGTATAGTGTGAATATCTCCCACTTCCATATCACTTAACCATGGTGAATTTGATGATATTATTTTAGTATCTACCATTTTTGACATATGTTTTCCAATTTTATTAAATGAAAGTGTTGGCGAATTTTCTTGCAATTCAGTAACTTTACCATAAGGTAGTAGCCCTGATTTTATAAGTGCTTGGAATCCATTACATATTCCTAATATTAATCCATCTCGTTTTAGCAAATCATCTATTGAATCTGATATTTTTGTGTTTCTCAATATTGCAGCTATAAATTTTGCTGACCCATCTGGCTCATCTCCTAAGCTAAATCCACCTGGTAACATTAATATTTGAGAATTTCTTATTTCATTTGCTAAACTATCTATTGAGTTATGAATATTGCTTTTACTAAGATTATTAAACACAGCCTCACTTACGATACCACCTTCATTTTCAAATGCTTTTCGTAAATCGTATTCACAGTTTGTACCTGGGAAAACAGGAATTATTATCTTTGGTTTTGCTACTTTATTAGAATTAATATATATTTTCTTCTCAATATCTATTTTTTCAGTCTCTTTAAATTCTTTGTAATATTTATCTATCTTCTCTTTTTTTATTTCTGAATATTCAATTGGAAAAACATCCTTTAGACTTCCTTCCCATATCTCAGTTAAATCGTCTATCTCAACGATTGTTGGATTTCTCTTCTTATCAATTAATTTAATAATTCCTTCTTCTATTGTTTCAGCGATATGTATAATATCGATTGTATTTGTTTCTTCTAATTCTTCACTTGTTTCTATTACAAATGAACCGTAATTTCTTTCAAATAGTTCTTCTTCTATTTCAATTTTCTTACCATCTATTCTTACACCAATATTATTACCCATCGACATTTTACATATAGCTTCCATTATTCCGCCATCTTTCAATGCGAATGCTGATACTATTTTTTTCGACTTTATATTACTACTAACATAATCAAAAATTGCTTTAACATTGTCAAGATTTGGTAATCCTAACTCATCTTTTGGACATCTTATATAATAAACATTGTTTCCTGAAGACTTAAATTCAGTTGTTATTACGTCTTCTGTACTCATTGTTGTTACAGCAAATGAAACTAATGTTGGCGGTACACTTATATCATTAAATGTTCCACTCATTGAGTCTTTTCCACCTATAGCGGCAAGGTTGAAGTATTTCAATACTTTATTTGTCCCTAATAATGCGAGTAATGGTTTAGACCATTTTTTACTATCGTCACCTAATCTTTCAAAATATTCTTGAAATGTAAATCTTATATTTTTATAATTCCCACCTGCGGCTACAACCTTACTCATTGATTCAATTACAGCATACAATCCACCGTGATAAGGTGATAATGATGATATATTAGGATTATAACCATGTGCCACTATTGATGCAGTGTTTGTTGTCCCATTCATCACTGGTAACTTCTGTATAGAAACTTCTGATGGTGTTTTTTGATATTTACCACCAAACGGCATTAATACTGTTGTTGATCCAATACTAGAATCAAACATTTCTATTAATCCTCTTTGTGATGCAACATTCATTGTTGCCATATTTTGCTCTATTTTATTTTCTAATTTGTCTGCTGTGATATCACTTCTTTCGAAGAATTCACTCGAATTATTTATGTTTTTATATCCATCAATTGTTACATTAATTTTTGATTTTGCTCCATTTGTATCTAAAAATTCCCTTGATAAATCAACTATCTTATTGTTATTCCATATCATAACAAGCCTTTTTTCTTCTGTTATAACTGCAACTTCTGTTGCTTCTAAATTTTCTTTATCTGCATATTCCAAGAATTTATCTTTGTCTTTTTTATCTATGACAACTGCCATTCTTTCTTGTGATTCTGATATTGCAAGTTCTGTTCCATTCAATCCAATATATTTAACAGGTACTTTATTCAAATCTATTATAAGTCCGTCAGCTAATTCTCCAATTGCAACGGATACTCCACCTGCGCCAAAATCATTACATTTCTTTATTAATCTAGTAACTTCTTTATTTCTAAACAATCTTTGTATTTTTCTCTCTGTAATAGCATTTCCTTTTTGCACTTCTGCTGCACATTGTTCTGTAGATTTTTCTGTATGTTCTTTTGATGATCCAGTAGCTCCACCAATTCCATCTCTTCCAGTTCTTCCACCTAGTAATATGACAACATCATCTTTTTCTGGTTTGTCTCTTCTTATATTTTCAGCTGGTGCAGCGCCTACAACGACCCCTAGTTCCATTCTTTTAGCTTTATAGCCACTATGATATATCTCATTTACAAATGTCGTTGCTAGTCCAATTTGATTACCATACGAAGAATAACCATGTGCTGCTTTTGTTGTTATTATTTTCTGTGGTAATTTACCTTTCATTGTATCTTCTATTTTTTCATTTGGATTTGCAGAACCGCTTATTCTTAATGCTTGATAAACGTATGTTCGTCCCGATAAAGGATCTCTTATTGCACCACCAATACATGTTGCTGCACCACCAAATGGTTCTATTTCTGTTGGATGATTATGTGTTTCATTTTTGAATTGTAATATCCATTTTTCTATTTTATTATTAACATTCACATCAACGTATATTGAACATGCGTTTATCTCATCTGATTCTTCTAAGTCAGATAGGTTTCCTTTTCTTTTTTGCTCTTTTGCTGCAATCGTTGCTAAGTCCATTAATGTTATACTTCTATCTTTAGCATTTTCTCCGTATACGTATTTTCTACTGAGTAAATATTCATTTATATTTTCTTCAAATATTTTTTTGTACTTACCATCTTCTATTTGTATGTCTTCAAGTATTGTTTCAAATGTTGTATGTCTACAATGATCTGACCAATACGTATCTAACACTCTTATTTCCGTCTCTGTTGGATTTCTTTTCTCATCTTTGGAATAGTATGCTTGAATGTGTTTTAAGTCTTCTATTGTCATTGCTAGGCCCATATCATTTTTAAGGCTTTGTAATTGATAAGCAGATAATTTTTCAAATTCATCTATTGTATCAATAGTTTCATTTGATGGGACTTCGTTTGTTATTTCTAGTTTGTCTAATTGCTTTTCTCTCATCTCAACTTCATTTATATAATATTTCTTTATTTTTTGAATTTCTTGATTCGTTAATTTACCATATAGAACTATTAACTTACCACTTCTAATTTCTATATTGGTATTTGAATCCGTATTCTCCAATAATAAATCTATACATTGCTTTGCTGAATCTGCTCTTTGATCGTATTGACCAGGCAAATATTCAACAGCAAACATTTGTGCTCCTTCACATTCTAATGACTCTAACTTATCATAAACAATATCACTTACTTTATCAGAGAATACAATATCTCTAGTCTGTAAATAAACTGCTTCATCAATATTAAAAATATCGTATATATTTATAACTTTAACATTTTCAATATTTGTAATAAGCATATCATTTCTTATTTCATTAAATAATTCTTCTGACTCAACATTAAATATTTTCTTCTTCTCTACATAAATTCTATAATTCATTTTCCCTCCAAAAGCTTAATTGTAAATAAAAACACTTGAAAGTATATGGTTATACTCCAAGCGTTCTTATTTTTATATATTCTTTTCCTGTAATCTTTTTCATTTTGTAATCTTTGTATATTTTAGTATTAGTGTAAACTTCTCCTATCATTTGCAACCTATGCAATTTATGTAGTACGTAAATTATAAAGTTATTAGATGTTTTCACTTCTACCTCCTCTTACTCACATTTTTTTACTACGTTACATTATAATTTATAAAATAAATATAATATACACTAAAAAGTAAAAGCAACACAAAAAGAGTTACTTTAATTTCATAGTCAGTAATTTACGGTTACCGGTAGAGACTTCCCACCATATTAGGGAATTATATGAGCTTAAAATTTATTTATACTGTTTAACGACTAAATATAATATACCAAAATTCTCACTTTTTTGCAAGGAAAATTTCATTCTAATTTTTAAATGATTTTGGATCTTTACTCCAATTAAGTGCTATTTCTGATTCTTTATCAGATAAATATTTTTTCTCCTTAAGTACATTTATCAAAATAGCAAAATTTGAAATGCTCTTAAATTCAACTTCTGCTTCTGCAAAATTATGCTTCGCATCTTCAAATCCGTATGAGAATATTGATCTAACATCTATACTCTTAGCACCTTCTGCTTTAACTACATTCACTGCAACTAGGCTACTCTTTCCTGTTGATATAAGGTCTTCTATTATTACTACATTCTTGCCTTTAACATCCGCACCTTCAATTTGCTTTCCAGCACCATGTTCTTTTGGCTTGTTTCGTATATATGCAAGTGGCTTTTTCATCTTTGCTGCTATGAATGCCGCCCATGGAATTCCAGCTGTTGCAACACCAGCAATAACTTCAACATCACTCTCAATTAGACTTATATATCCATCCACTATTACATCACATGCATCTGGAAATCCTAGAATTACTCTATTGTCACAATATATTGGGCTCTTTATCCCTGAAGCAAAAGTAAATGGCTCAGATACATTTATTTTTACAGCTTTTGTATCTAATAATATATTTGCTATTTCAACTTTATAATCTTTACTCACTAACATCATCTCCTCGAACTGTTAAATCAAATTCACCATCTATATAAACTATATTCCCATTTACCACTGTTATATAATTTTTCCCTAGTAATTCATATCCTTCAAATGGCGACCACCCGCATTTACTTTCTATCTCTTCCTTTTTTACAGTCCATTGTCTATTAGTATCCACAACTATAATATCAGCATCGTATCCTTCTTCTAATTTACCTTTTTTATCTAGAGAGAATATTTTAGCTGCATTATTGCTCATTACATTTTCTATAAGTTCAAGTGAAATCTCATTTTTATTATATGCATCTATCATAAGTGCTAACGATGTCTCAACACCAGGTACTCCAAATACAACTGACTTCTCTTTTTCACTTAATAAATGCGGTGCGTGATCTGTTCCAATTGTGTCTATTTGGCCATCTAACAAGGCATTCCACAAATACTCATTGTCTTCCTTTGTCTTTAATTCTGGCTTCATTCTTAACAATTTCTTATTTGTCTCATTTGACTCTCTCGTTGCTTCGTTTATAAAAAGGTGGTGTGGCGTAACTTCTGCATACACCTCATAGTCATTATCTACTGCATCATTTTTATATTTTATAACTTTTTCCATTTCACTTTTTGATGATATATGGCATACATATAGTCTTTTTTTGTGTTTCTTTGCTAATTCTGCTGCTTTATCTATCATTTCATTTTCTGCATGTACCATTATTAATTCTGAATTTTCAAATATTCCATTTAATATTTCATCATCTTCTACTAGCATTTCACCTGTTGATACATTTAAAAATACTTTTACTGCACACGCTGCATTATTTTCTATTACATTTTTGATTTCTTCAATGTTATTAGATCTGCTCCCACCAAAATGAAATCCGTAATTGACTATACTTTTCTGTTTGGCAATTTTCTTTTTTGACAATAATGATTCATATGTTATTGTTGCAGGATTTGTGTTTGGCATATCCATGAACGTTGTAATTCCACCTTTTGCGCACGCCTTTGATCCTGTAGTAAAATCCTCTTTCGCTGTAAATCCAGGATCTCTCATATGAGTGTGTGGATCAATTATTCCTGGAAGTATTAATTTATCTTGTAATTCTATTATTTGCAAGTCATTACTTTCAACATCAATCTTTTCATTACCATTAAATATTTTATGTATTTTATTTTCTTTTATCAAAATGCTCATTGATTCATTTCTTGAGTTCTTTCCATTTTTCAAGAGGATCATATTTTCACTCCTTCCATCTCACTGCATATCATCTCTACAGCCGTCCTAGGGTCGCTATGTGACGTTATCGGTCTCCCTATGACTAAATAGTCTGCTCCATTTTTTATTGCTTCATATGGTGTCATTACTCTCACTTGATCGTCTGTGCTAGAAAAACTAGGTCTCACTCCTGGACAAACTGTTATAAAATCTGCTCCGTGTTTTTCTTTTATTGATTTTGCCTCTTGTGCCGAACACACAATACCCGTTAATCCTGATTTTTTTACTAATCCTGCCATATTATTAACTATGGCATTGACATTATTATAAGATGAGTCATAAATTTCATTTATATCATTTATATCTAAGCTTGTTAACACTGTAACACCTAATATTATTGAATTAGATTTCTTTTTCAAAGCTATTTCTGAAATTGCTGACATTGTTTTTGATCCATTTGCAACATGAACATTAAACATAAATATATCTTTGTCAATTGCATATTCACATGCTTTCTTAACCGTATTCGTTATATCATGGAATTTTAAATCTAAAAATATTTTCTTCTTTTTTAGCTTTAAATAATCAATTATATTACCATTTGTATTAAGAAAAATTTCAAGTCCAACTTTATATATTTCTACACTGTTTCCTAAATCTTCTACTATGTTAATTGCATCATTAAGATTATCATAATCCAATGCCACAATTAATCTGTCTTTCGCTCTTAATTTCGAATTATTATTTTCCATTACTACCTCCATTATATATAATTACAGTAATATTCTTTTTCTAAATGATAAACCATCATCTTTATGAGCTGCTCCGACTAATTCTGATATATTGGAAACATTATTTTCTATACAGTATTTTTCTAATCCTTGTTTTATTTCTAATGCTACTAACGGGTTAGGAAAGAAACTTGTACCTAGTGCTATTGTACTTGCTCCTGCAAATATAAACTGCAACGCATCTTCAAGATTGCTAATTCCGCCCATGCCAAGTATTGGAATTGAAACTTCATTCGATACTTGATATATCATTCTTAATGCAACTGGCTTAACAGCTGGCCCTGATAATCCACCAAATGTATTTCCTAATATTGGTTTTCTTGTTCGTGTATCAATTGACATTCCTAGTAATGTATTGATCATAGAAATAGCATCTGCACCGTTCTCTTCAACAATTTTAGAAATTTCTACAATATTTGTTACATTTGGTGATACTTTTACAATAAGTGGTTTTCTAGTAACTTTTCTTACTTCTTTTGTAACTCTACCAGCCATATCTTTGTTTGCTCCAAATGCCATTCCACCATCTTTTACATTTGGACATGAAATATTCAATTCTATTCCGTGAACTTCATCGATATTTTCTATTCTACTAGCTAATTCAATGTATTCCTCAACTGTTCTACCATTTATGTTAGCGATTATTGGGACATTAATATTCTTTTTTATTTCATTAACTATTACATTTTCAAAGTATTCAATTCCAGGATTTTCTAGTCCTACACTATTTAACATTCCTGATGGTGTTTCTGCTATCCTAATCCCACTGTTTCCATCTCTTTGCTCAAGAGTTAGGCCCTTAACAACTATTCCCCCTAATTCATTAGGATCAAAATAATCTTTGTATTCAAGACCAAATCCAAAACATCCACTTGCAGTCATTAGAGGATTAGCCATTGTAATTCCTACAAAATTTGTCTCTAAAACATTATTAATCACAACCACAACCTCCTTGTTCTAATACTTCTATATTCTTATCTTGAATAATTATTGTAGAGTCAAATATAGGCCCATCATGGCATACTTTTTTCATACCAGATAGCGTCTTAATTGAACATCCAACACATGCCCTAACACCGCATGCCATTCGTTCTTCAAGCGATAATTCACATTTGATTTTATTATTGTTAGCAATTGCTCCGACAGCTTCTAACATAGCATGTGGTCCACATGCAAAAATAATATCAATCTTATTTTCTTTATTAATCATATATTCTTCTAATATATTTGTTGTAAATCCTTCTTGCCCTACACTTCCATCATCAGTACATAATTTTACTTTAATATTATCGGACTCAACTATCCCGAAATTATCAATTATTTTTATTTCTTCTCTATTTCTAGCACCACCAATGAACACAATTTCATTATCCTTTTTCATTTCATTTATTAATTGCTTAAATGGTGCAAGTCCTATTCCACCACCAATTACAACTATTTTCTTGTTTTTGTAATCCGTTGTAAACCCATTTCCTAAAGGCCCTTGAATATCAATCTTTTCACCTTTTTCAAATCTCGTAAAATCCTTCGTCCCTACTCCAACAACTTTATAATAAAATTGTAATTCTCCTGTTTGCTCATCATACGAGTGTAAGCTAATCGGTCTTCTCAGTATGTTTGCATTATCTTTACCTTTTATCATATAGAATTGCCCTGCTTTAGGAATAACAAGTTTCTCTAGTAAATTATTAGACTTAAGTATTAGTAAAAAATTATCTTTTGAAATTTCTTTATTCTCTAAAATTTCTGCTTCCTCTAAATATTTTGTCATTGCTCCTCCTCTATTTTAGAATCAACTCATCTTGGTATACTGTTTTCTCACAGAAATGACATTTGAATTTATGGTTATCCTTATTTATCTCCACTTTATGAAACTTTGTTTCTATTTTTTCATGGTTTGATATACACTTAGGATTATTACAAATTATCAAATCATTTATGACATCTGGTATTTCTAATGTTAATTTTTCTATTACAGCAAAATTCTCTATTATATTTATTGTTGCAGTAGGCGCAATAAGTGCAATTTCACCTAATTCTTCTTTACATAACTTCTTATTTTCTATCTTAATTAACCCTTTTTTTCCTAGTGAGCTACTCTTTATATTTTCTGCAATAAGGATCACTGATTGGTAATCCTTAAGTTTTAGTAATTCAAATATTTTGAATGTTCTATCGCTAGGTATGTGATCAATTACAATACCATCTTTTATTGCTGTTATTTGTAATTCCATTACTTCACCTCCATGTTTAGTACTCTTAGCATCATTGCTTGCCTAACAGGAATCCCATTTTTTGCTTGCTTAAAATATAATGCGTGCTTAGTATTATCTAAGTCTGTTGATATCTCATCAACTCTTGGAAGTGGATGCATAATTATCATGTCCTCTTTTGTCTTTCCTTCAATATTTTCTTTATTAATAACATATATTCCACGTAGCTTCTCGTAGTCTTCAATGTCAGGGAATCTTTCTTTCTGAATTCTTGTCATATAGAATACATCAACTTCATGTAAACATTCTCTATAATCATCAAGGATATCATAATTTATATTATTACTATCTAATTCCTCTAATAAATCTTTCGGCAATTTAAGTAATTCTGGCGATACAAAATATATTTTTTTAGGGTTAAAGTGTATAATTGCTTTTGTTAATGAATGTACTGTTCGTCCATACTTTAAGTCCCCAACAAATGCTATCGTTAAGTTTTCTAATGTTGCTTTTTCTTCTTTTATTGTATACAGATCGAGTAATGTTTGACTTGGATGTTGATTTGCTCCGTCACCAGCATTTAATACAGGTTTATTTGATACTTCCGTTGCTAATCTTGCTGCCCCATCATTCGGGTGTCTTATGACTAATATATCTGCATATGATTCTAACATTCTCACTGTATCGAGGAATGATTCTCCTTTACTTAGTGATGATGCAATAGAATCAAATGGTAATATTTGTGCACCTAATTTTTGTGCCGCTGACTCAAATGATAACTTGGTTCTTGTGCTTGCTTCAAAAAACATTGTCGATACTATTTTATTTTTAAGATATTCCGATTTCTTTTCATCTTCCATTAAATCCAACTTCTTCGCATTATCTAGTATTTCAAGTATCTCATCTTTAGTTAAATCATCAATTGATATTATATTTCTCGCAATCATATATCCATCTCCTATTAAATTTTGTTTATGTCATATATGTTAACTTCTGCTGTACTCATTGACTTTTCTTGGATTTCTAGAAGCACTCTAAATGTATCGAGTGATGTAAATACCTCAACTCCGTGTTCTATAGCTGTTCTTCTCATCTTGAATCCATCTCTTTGAGAATCATTCACTTTTGTAGGCGTGTTTACTAAGAAGTTTACTTCTCTATTTTTTAATTTGTCGAGTATCCCATCTTTTCCATTAGTTGTTGATATTTTTTCTATTTTTGTTGTATTAATTCCATTTTCAAGGAAGTATAGATGCGTTCCTTCTGTTGTAAATATTTCGTATCCTAAATTTTGCATTTTTTTTGCTAGTGGCAAGAATTCTAATTTATCCTTGTCTTTCAATGTTACTAGTGCTTTGAGATTTTCTATGTTTCCAATATCATAATTTTTATTCAGCCCTAATAACCCTTTGTACATTGCTTCATTATAGTCTATTCCAATTCCTAAAACTTCACCTGTTGATCGCATTTCAGGTCCTAATGAAATCTCAACACCATCTATTTTTTCTGTTGAAAATACTGGTACTTTTACTGCTACTAATTTTATATTTGTATTAAGTCCTGTTCCGTAAGGCATATCTGCAAGTTTTTCTCCTAAACTTACTCTTGTTGCTATTTCAACTATTGGTATTCCTGTTAGTTTTGATACATATGGTACTGTTCTTGATGATCTTGGATTAACTTCTATTACATAAACATTATTTTCAAATGCTATAAATTGTATGTTTATCATTCCACTTACATTTAATGCTTCTGCTATTTTCAACGTTATATCACATATGTCATCTATAGTCTTCTGATTAAGATTTTGCGGTGGACAAACTGTCATTGAATCTCCTGAATGTACTCCCGCTCTTTCAAGATGTTCCATTATTCCTGGTATTAATACATTTTTACCATCATAAATCGCATCTACTTCAACTTCTATACCATTCAAATATTTATCTATTAAGACTGGATTCTCGCTATCTTTTTCAAATGCATTGCTTAAGTACTTAATCAAATTCTCCTCATCGTAGCATATTTCCATTCCTTGTCCGCCTAGTACATAAGATGGCCTAACTAATACTGGATAACCTACATTTTGAGCTATTTCACATGCTTCTTGAACTGTCCATATTGCTTTTCCTTTAGGCTTTCTTACTTCTAATCTGTCCATCAATTCATCAAATATTTCTCTATCCTCTGCTGCATTAATACTTTCAGCACTTGTACCAATTATTCTTATATTGTTTTTTGCCAAATCTTTTGCTAATTTTATTGATGTTTGTCCACCAAATTGTAATATTACACCTAATGGATTTTCTTTCTTTATAACTTCCATTACATCTTCTAATGTAAGCGGCTCAAAGTATAATTTATCAGCTATTGTAAAGTCTGTTGATACTGTCTCAGGATTATTATTAATTATAATTGTTTCTATTCCTTTTTCTTTCAGCGCTAATATAGAATGAACTGTACAATAATCAAATTCTATTCCTTGCCCTATTCTTATTGGTCCCGATCCAATAACAATTATCTTTTCTTTGTTGCTAATCTTCACTTCGTCATAATAATCATACGTTGAGTAGTAATATGGTGATACTGCTTCAAATTCTCCTGCACATGTGTCTACCATTTTGTATGTCGGATTAATATTAAATTCTTTTCTTTTATTTTGAATGTCTACAATTGACACATCCATAAGATTCGCTATACTTTTATCAGAAAACCCTTTTTTCTTCCAGTTTCTAAGGTTTACCTCTGTTAAGTCTTTTACTTCTAACATCTTAATTAATTCTTCTTGTCTTACTATCCATTCTATTTTTTCTACAAAGAATATATCTATCCCAGTTAATTCAGATAGTTTTTTCTTAATATATCCCCTTCTTAACATTTCTGCTAAGTAGAATATTCGTTCATCATCAGGATTTTGAATTCGCTCTTTCAAATCTTCTATTCCTTTTAATTTTGCTCTAGGATGTTCGAGATTTTCTTGACCTATTTCCAATGATCTTATTCCTTTTAAAAATGCTGACTCAAAATTACTACTTATGGCCATTATCTCACCTGTAGCCATCATTTTAGTTCCTAGTTGTCTAATACCTTTATCAAATTTATCAAATGGCCATTTTGGTATCTTAACAACTACGTAGTCAATTGCAGGTTCGTGACACGCGAATGTCTTCCCTGTTACATCGTTTCTTATTTCATCAAGTGTGTATCCTAATGATAATTTTGTTGCGACTTTTGCAATTGGATATCCTGTTGCTTTTGATGCTAATGCTGATGATCTTGATACTCTTGGGTTTATTTCTATTATTGCATATTCAAAAGAATTCGGATTTAGTGCAAACTGTACATTACAACCACCGACAATTCCTATCTCATTTATTATTTTTATTGATGATGTTCTTAACATTTGGTATTCTTTATCTGATAGTGTTTGAGATGGTGCCACTACTATTGAATCTCCAGTATGTATCCCAACAGGATCTATATTTTCCATATTACATACTGTTATACAATTTCCATTTTGATCTCTCATTACTTCGTATTCTACTTCTTTCCATCCAAGTATTGATTTCTCTAATAAAACTTGTCCAACTCTTGATAACTTCAATCCTTTTAATAGCGTATCTCTTAGCTCCTCAGGATTCTTTACTATCCCACCACCTGATCCACCTAGTGTGTATGCTGGTCTGACTACAACAGGATACCCGATCTTGTTAGCAAATGCTGTTCCTTCTTCAAATGTTGTAACTATTGCAGATTCTATGATTGGTTCGCCTATCTTTATCATTGTATCTCTAAATAGTTCTCTATCTTCACCTCTTTTTATTGAATCAACAGATGTTCCAATAACATTCACATTATATTTTTCAAGTATTCCTTTATCATGCAATTCTACTGCTAAATTTAATGCTGTTTGTCCACCCATACCAACTAATATTGAGTCTGGATGCTCTTTTACTATTATTTTTTCAATTATTTCAATATTCATAGGCTCTATATAAACTATATCCGCCACTTTTTTATCTGTCATTATTGTTGCAGGATTAGAATTTATTAAGACTGTCTCAATTCCTTCACTTCTAAGTGCTTCGCACGCCTGTGTCCCAGAATAATCAAATTCCGCAGCCTGACCTATTACTATAGGGCCAGATCCAACTACTAAAACTTTCTTTATATCATTATTTTTCATGTAATTATCCTCCCATTCCTATTTTCGTATTAGTGACAAAAACTCATCAAATATGTAAGCTGTTTCTTCTGGTCCTGGTGATGCTTCCGGATGGAACTGTACCGTCATTATTTTATACTCATCTGTATTTATACTTTTCATACCTTCATTAGTATTATCATTCAGGTTAATATGACTTTCTCGTAATATACTTGGCACCTTCGTTACGACATATCCATGATTTTGTGAACTTATAAATATTTTATTTCTATCTATATCTTTAACAGGATGATTACTTCCTCTATGTCCAAATTTCATTTTGTTCACTTCACCACCTAGTGATAAAGCTACAATTTGATGTCCTAGACAAATTCCAATTACAGTTTTTTTCTCTTCAATGAATTTTCTCGTCATTTCTATTATCTCTGGTATATCTCTAGGATCTCCTGGTCCATTCGAAAGAAATATCGCATCTGGATTATATTTATCTATTTCTTCTTTAGACGTTGTTACTGGAAATACAGTGACCTCACATCCTCTTTTTACAAATGAATTTATTATATTCTGCTTTATTCCTAAATCTAATATTGCTATTTTTTCATTTTCGCCTTCAATTTTCATTATTTCTTTTCGACTTACATTCTTAACTGCTTCATTGTTAGTAGAATTCGCAAATATGTTCTCTATCTCATCTTGAAGTAAATCTTCTGTTGTTATAATTGCTTTCATTGCACCATTATCACGTATTATTTTTGTTAAATATCTAGTATCAATCCCTTTTAACCCCATTATTTTATTCTCTTTGAGATATCCTTTCAAGCTAATCTCACATCTGAAATTATTGGGTAATTTAGCATCTTCTTTTACTATAAATCCTTTGACTTTTGCTCCTCTTGATTGGTCATCATCAAGGTTAAGACCATAATTTCCTACTAATGGATATGTCATTACAACAATTTGCCCATAGTATGAAGGGTCAGTTAATACTTCTTGGTAACCAGTCATTGATGTTGTAAATACTAATTCTCCAACTGTTTTTTCTACATGTCCAAATGATTTCCCATGAAGAATTTCTCCATTTTCCAATATTAGCTTAGCTTTCATCATTCCTCCTAGTAATAGTTATAAATTCTTGATTTTGTAATAAAAAAGGGAATAGCAACATTTCATTAAGAAATGTCATTATTCCCAGTGATAGGTATATTGTGTATATGAAATACACTAGATACATCAAATATATAAAATTGTTCAAATTCGCTTTGTTTACTTATTTTTTGGTTACATAGTTCATCTATTATAATTTTCATTTGTCATCATCTCCTCGAATAAACTTCGTGTATCCAAACTTCCAAAATAATAGCAGTTTTTTCAAAATAATGCAAGCATTTTTTATATTTTAAATATGATCTGTACTAAAAGCATATATATAACAGTACTTCCAATGATTGAAAGAAATGCATTTGAAAATAACTTTTGTAAAATAACAACTGATGCTACACCAATTACTTCAGGAATCCCATATGGGTATTTCAAAATTTTAGTTTCTTTTAGGCTATATATTATTAACATTGGTATTATTGCTGTTGGCAATATTTTAGTAAAATGTCTTACAATTTCAGGGATATGTTTATCATCTCTAAATACTACAAATGGTAAGAATCTCACTACTATCATACCTAGTGATACGGTCATTATTGCTAAGATTATGTATGGCATTATTTACTCCTTATTAGTGTACTACTTTATAATATAATAGCATAATTTCAATATAAATAAAATATAACTTGTATATTGTTGGAATAAGAGTATAATTGAGTTGAGATAAAACAGGAGGCGGTATATATGAATTTTCTTATTACTTTGTTAATTGGTGGTCTAGCAGGATGGCTATCAGGTCTGGCGACTGGTAAATCTAGAAGTGTCATCATGAATATTATTTTAGGGCTAGTCGGAGGTTTTATAGCAAACTTTCTAAATTTAGGAGGAGATGGATTCTTCACTAAAATAATCATATCTGCTATTTTTGCTACAATATTCGTTTTCGTTGCAGGTTTGTTTACGAAAAATCAATAAATTTAAAAGAACGAATCTTAACTATAATGATTCGTTCTTTTTTTTGTTAATATACTAATCAATAGCAATATAGCTATCGAGATTGTTATCATGTTACTTCCTTGATTGAATATAACAACTACTGCCGCAATTATAAATCCTAAAATCGCAGGCTTATGATCTACATTATTTTTCCATTGCTCTATAAATATTATTGTAAATAATGCAACCAATGCAAATTCTACACCTTTTAGAGAGAACGTAATATAACTTCCTGCAACTCTTCCTACAATTGTTCCTAATATCCAATACATTTGATTAGCAAAACTCAATATAATATAAAAACTCTTCTTTTCGTCTTCACTTAACTTTTTCTCTGGATTTCCTTGCAATACTGCAAATGTCTCATCTGTTAAAGAGAAAATAGCATATATTTTTGATAATCCTGTCATTATTTTATATCTATCTAACATTGCAATCCCATACGCAACATGCCTTATATTTACAAAAATAGCTATTAGAAATAATGATAATAAATCAATCTGCTTACTGAAAAATTCAAGTGCAATATATTGCATTCCACCTGCATATATGAATATACTCATCATGATAGAATGGAGCAATGATATGTCATATTTTTTAGCTAGTATTCCAAATGCAAACCCTGCTCCAACATATCCAAAAAATATTGGTATACTTGATATAATCGCTTGCTTTGTAACTTTATTATTCATATTATTATTTACCAGTTGCTATAAATGGACGTAACAGAGAAGCTAAAGATGCTGTATTTCTTGTTTGAATGTATAATTTACCTTTTCCTACAAATTCATTTACAAGTCCTTCTCCTGTTTTAAATCCAAATATTCCAGAAGCTGATTTTATATTGTATTGTAAAGTACTTTCCCAAGCAACAACATGTTCATTATCAACTATAAATGGTGCTGTTCCATCTAAATCTATCTCTATAATATCACCAAATGCATTTACTAACATTGTTCCTTCACCAGATGTTTCCATTACAAATAATCCACCTGTTCCTGCGAATAGTGCTCTTCCAACTGATTGTCTTTTCATGTTATATGTAACTGATGAATCACATGCCAAGAATGCTCCATCATTTACGCACCATTTTGATGCTCCTACATTCAATTCTTTTATCCCACCAATAGATGCTGGTGCTATTGCGATTGAACTATCTGCTGCTGTTCCTTTTGCTGTTGTTATGAAGAATCCTTCACCACTAACCATTGTTCTTGCCGCAGCTTTTAATAATCCACCAAATCCTGTTGAACCATTACTGTTCATTTTTCCTTCTAATACTACTTTACCGTTGTGATAAACCATTGCGCCACTTTCTAATTTGATTTCTTCACCTGTCTCTAAAGTTACTATTACCAATGGAAATGCTCCATCATTTGAAAGTTTATAATTCATTCTATTTCCTCCTAATATTTTTTTATTATTATATCATTTATATATATTCTTTTCAAACTAAAAAGCTATCTCACAATAGATTTTCACCTATTTGAGATAGCCATTATATATTTATTAATACCAACCTTGTTGTGCTTTTTCATATATATCAATGTATGCTCTAGCTGATTTTTCCCATGAGAAATCAATTTCCATGTTCCGTTTAACTAATTTTTCCCATGTTGGTTTATCATCGTAGTAATACATTTCTGCCCTTTTGATAGTATATAACATATCATCTGCAACAAAATTTGTAAATGTAAATCCATTTCCTGAATCATCAAATTCATTATATGGAATTACTGTATCTTTTAATCCACCTGTCTCTCTAACTATTGCAACCGTTCCGAAACGCATAGCAATCATTTGACTTAGACCACATGGTTCATATCTTGAAGGCATTAAGAACATGTCACTTCCAGCATATATTCTATTAGCAAGACCTACATTATATCCTAAATAAACTTTAAATTTATCAGGATACTTTTTAGTTAAGTACTCATAATATTCTTCATAAGACTTATCTCCACTTCCTAATATTAATACTTGAACTGCATCATGTAAAAGTAAATCTTCTATTTTAGCAGAAACTAAATCTAGTCCTTTTCCTTCTACAAGCCTTGTTACCATAGATATTAATGCAACATCTGATTCAGGTAATCCTACTTCTTTTTGTAATGCATATTTATTTTGTTTTTTCTTTTCTATAAAATCATTATCTTCAACACTGAATTTCACAGCAATGTCTGGATTTGTAGCAGGATCAAAATATTCTACATCAATCCCATTTAGCACTCCATAAACATTTCTATAATTCGTCATCCATTCTAGACCTTCGCTAAAGTATGGATATTTTATTTCTTCAGCATATGTCTTACTTACTGTAGTAACCATGTTTGCATGTTCCATTCCTAATTCTAAGAAATTCAAGTAACCTTTATCAACACTATACCCCATTCTTTCAAATGAACGTTTTGATGCTTTACCTTGATACATCAAATTATGTATTGTAAATATTGTTTTCATTTCACTATAAAACTCATCTTGAGCATATCTAGTTTTCAAGAAATAAGGTAATGGACCAGTTTGCCAGTCATTACAGTGTAATATATCTGCTTTTAAGTTTATCTCTTTTAAAAATCTTAAAGTTAATTCACAAAACATTGCATATTGAACATCTTGATCGATATGTCCATAAACATAATCTCTTTCATAGTAGTTACTGTTTTCTATAAAATAGTAATTTATTTTATCATCCGGTAATCTTACTAAATTGAAAACTTCACCATGACTTTCTAATGTTGCAACGAATTCTATTTTCTCAAGATATTTAAGAGGTATTTGACTATATTTAGGCATAATTATTGATACTTCATGTCCTAACTCTTGCATTTTTTTAGGTAATGCCTGCATTACATCTGCTAGACCACCTGTTTTAAAAAATGGAAATACTTCTGAAGCTAAATAAACTATCTTCAATCAAAATCACCCTCTATTTCTTATTGTTTTATTAACCTTTTATTGTTGCTCCACTTGGAACAAATTTGTTATAGTCTTCTAGTCTTACTCCACCGAAGATTCTAACATTTCTTCCAACAATTGTTGCTTCTGGTAAATGTGCACCTTTACCAATTACACTTATTCCTTTTGATAATAAATCTGGTTTTTCTTCATTTGCTGTATAATCATCACCGTAACCTATGATTGAGTTTCTTCCAACATATGCTCTTCTATCTGTTATTACTGTATCTAAATGTGTATTTTCATCAATATATGTTCCTGAAAATAATATACTATTTCTAATAGTTGACCCTTGTCTTACAGTTACTCCAGGACCTAATACGCAGTTTTCTACTCTTCCTTCTATTTTACATCCATTACTTACTAAAGAGTTTATAACACTTCCTGTTGCTCCTATTCTAACTGCTGGTAAATCTTCACTTTTTGTGTAAATTTTCCAGTTTTGGTCATATAGATCAATTCCTATTTCTTCAGATTTTTTAATTAAATCTAAGTTTGCTTCCAAGTATGAATCATATGTACCCACATCCATCCAGTAACTATCATATGTATGAACATAAACTTTTCTATCTTCTTTAAGCATTGCTGGTATTATATGTTTACCGAAATCTAATTCGTCATCACACATTTTTTCTAAATAATCTATTAATATGTTAGTATCAAATACATATATTCCCATAGAAGCTAAATTACTTTTTGCTTCTTTTGGCTTTTCTTCAAATCCTAGGATTTGTTTAGTATCATCTACTTCAAATATTCCAAATCTATTTGTTTCTTCCCAAGGTACTGTTTTTACAGCAATTGTTAATTCTGCATTGTTTTTCTTATGATCTTCAATCATCCAATTGTAATTCATCTTATAAATATGATCCCCTGATAAGATTATTACGTATTCTGGATTTTTTCTTTTGATATACTCAATATTTTGTTTCACAGCATCCGCTGTTCCTGTATACCACACTTGTCCATCTGGCTTTTCATGTGGTTGTAGTAATGCTATTCCCGAATCTCTCCTATCAAAATCCCAAGGCTTTCCTGATCCAATATGTTCATTTAATGAAAATGGCAAGTACTGAGTCAATAATGCTACATCATATATACCTGAATTCGAACAGTTACTTAGTGTGAAATCTATTATTCTAAATTTTCCTGCAAATGGCACACTAGGTTTAACTCTATTTTCAGATAAAATGTCTAGTCTTGAACCTCTTCCACCCGCTAAAATCATAGCTAAAACTTCCATAAACTACCTCCTCAATTTTTTTTACTATCTTTCTGCTCTAATTATACCCCGTTTTTTTAAATTTGCTAGTCTATTTTCATTCTTTTTTTCGATAACAATCGTTTTTTCATTTCAGATTATATATTTATTCAATATTTTAGGGGTTTTGAGAGATTTAAAAATTCTAATATCTTTCTAAAATACCTTTTGATATCGTTCCCTTTACTTTAAAGTTTTCATCAAAATATGTCAAATCTGCAATATATCCTGGTTTTATATGTCCATATCTACTATCAACTTGAATTGCTTTTGCAGGATATGATGTTGCCATTTTAAGTGCCTCTTCGTAAGAAAATTTCGCACCTTGAATAAGATTTTTCACACCGTCTATCATCACTAATGCTGAACCACCTAATGTTCCGTTAGCATCTACACATTTCCCATCTTTATGATATACAAGATTGCCTTCAAACATGAATTCTGTCATATTTGTCCCTGCTGGACTTGCTGCATCTGTTACCATATATAATTTATCACCTAATAATTTTTTTGCTATCGATATTGATGAATAATGGACATGTAAGCCATCCGGTATTATCCCGCAATAAATGTTACTACTATCTAATATAAATCCTAGAACACCCGGTTCTCTCGATTCTAGACCCCTCATTGCATTGTATAGATGTGTCGCATGATTAAAGTATTCTTTTTTTTCGTTACACTGATCATATGTCGCATCAGTATGACCTATTGAAATGTTAATTCCTGCTTTTTGTATTTCTTTCAAATGATTTATATGTGCATTTTCTGGAGCAATTGTAATTATTTTTACTATATCTTTTCCAGCCTCAGAAATCTCGTTTATTATTTTATCAGAAAGAACTCTTATATATTCTGGTCTGTGTATTCCTTTTTTTCCAACACTTATATATGGTCCTTCGATATGTAATCCTAGCACACCAAATTCTTCCCTATTATGAAGAGATTTCATCAATTTTAGGGCATTTTCTATTTTTTCATCTGGAGATGTTATTAATGTAGGAAGAAATGATGTACATCCATATTTTTTATTAGTATCATTCATTATTTTCAATGTTTCTAATGAAATATCATCATTAAATAAGACTCCACCACATCCATTTAGCTGTAAATCAATGAACCCAGGTGATATAATATTTCCTTGAATATCAACTACCTCATCATTCATCAAATCTTCACCTAGATCTTTTTCAAAAATTATTTTTACAATTTTATCTTCTTTCAATACAATAACATTTTCAGATATGAAGCTCTCACCATCAAATATCCTACAATTTTTCAGTATCATAATTATTCATCTCCGTCTTTTTGATTTATTTTATTGCTAATAACTCTTCTTTTACTTTTGCAAGATCAAGATTAACCATTTCTATTTCCTTGAAATATCTATAAGTTTTTAATTTTATGTCCGATACTGACTGTTCATCTGCAATTAATATTGCTCTTCTGTGTAATTGTAATGCTGATATTGTCCACAAGTGATTTACCCCGCCTTCTACCCCGTGATAAACTGCTCTAGATTTGTTATATCCATTTGCCATTATCAGAACTTCATCAGAATCCATTAATGTACCTACACCCACTGTTAATGCATATTTTGGTACTTTTTCAACATCATTATCAAAAAATCTTGAATTTGCAAGTATTGTATCGTATGTTAATTCTTTATCACGCGTTCTTGATGATAAAGAAGAGCCTGGCTCATTAAATGCGATATGTCCATCTTCACCTACACCACCTAAGAATAATCTAATTCCACCTGCTGCTTTTATTTTAGCTTCGTACTCTTCAGCTTCTTTTTTGAGATCTTCCGCTAGTCCATCTAGTACATTAGTATTTTCAGTTTTTATATTTATATGCTTAAAAAAGTTTTCTTCCATGAAATATCTGTAACTCTGTTTGTGTGTTGGTGAAAGTCCGACATATTCATCCATATTGAATGAGACGACATTCTCAAATGATATTATTCCTTCATTATATAAATTAATAAGTTCTTTGTATGTTTCTAGTGGTGTACTACCTGTAGGCAAGCCAATTACATAAGGCTTTTCAGCTGTAGGTTTGAATTGTAGAATTTTTCTTGCAATGTAATACGCACTCCATTTACCTATTTCTTCCTTGTTTTTCAAAATAATTACTCTCATTTAGATCACCTCTACAAATATTTTTGTTCCTAATATATAATACCACATAATTCAAAAAAATCAATTTTTTTTGAATTATTTTGATAATTATTTTTTTGCAACGAACTATTAATTTATAAATTTATATGGTAAAATACTATTAAATATATATTATTAAAATTTTAGGAGACCCGATGTTTCAAATAAAACTACAAGCAGTACGTAACAAATTAACAAAAAGTGAAATAAAGATAGCTGATTACCTTATAGAAAATATTGGTGATCTCGAGACAATGAATTCATATGATCTAGCTCATACACTTGGTATTGGTCAAGCAACGTCGGTTAGATTTGCTAAGAAACTAGGTTATAAAACTTTTAGAGATCTCACTGAAGAGATAAAAGGAATGGATTATGAAAATATTTACGAAAATGAAATCAATGTAAAAGAACATCTTGATCTCACAAATTTGAAAATTGTTAATCAGTATAAGAAAATTATAGAGTTTACACATGACCTTAATTCTTCTGATGATTTTATGACCATTATTCGTCTTATTTCTGGAGCTAGTAATATTGTCATTTTTGGTATTGGAAATTCATCAATTGCAGCTTCTGATTTCTATAAAAAATTAAAAATGATAGGATTCAATATATTTTATTCGTCAGATGTTCATTTAACTTTTTCAGTTATTTCAAAACTTACAGAGGACGATTTACTTATTTTAATTTCAGATTCTGGGGAAACTTCAGAGGTAATAAAAGCAGCTGAACTTGCGAAAGAAAATGATATTTTAACAGTGTCTATAACTAATTTTGCAAAAAATAAACTGAATTCTATTTCAGATTTTGTCCTTAAGAGTATCAACTTTGATCTTGATATGGATGTTAGGATTGACTCTACTGCATCTAGAATCTCACAGCTTATGATTTTAGACACACTGTTTATCAATATTTTAAAAGAAGATTTTGATAAATATAAGAAAATGATACAAGTTAACAATAAAGCAGTAAAACGACTTAGATAAATTAATGTATAACAAAAAGAGCAGTCCAATGTTGAACTGCTCTTTTTTGATTTGTTTCTAGAACTGTGTTTTAAATCCTATTGTTAATTTACCTTGTTCTTTGTTACCTTTGATTGATCTGTCATATCTTGCATCTGTATATACGTAAGTTGTTCCTGTTACTGGTA
>ERZ650306.156-NODE-156-length-37873-cov-10.616796_pt1 | contig 37873 bp, 34 predicted proteins | sample MGYA00376242_ERZ650306 | MGnify/ENA primary metagenome ERZ650306 (study PRJEB26733, sample SAMN07839244) | wastewater metagenome | biome: urban; feature: wastewater treatment plant; material: waste water | place: USA: North Carolina | collected 2016-03-31 ... | reverse complement strand
AATCTGGTGAAGTTCGTCTTGATGCCAGGGCAGCGCCACGACACCAAAGGGGTCAGAGAGCTGATTGCCGATGTGCGCTTTGATGCCTTGCTTGCCGACAAGGCCTTCGATGTGAATTGGCTGATCCAGGAGTTGGGTAAGCGCGGGGCGCAGGTGGTGATCTCACAGATGCCCCGCAGGAGAGCGCCACTGGAGATTGACCTGGAGGTCTACAAATGGCGCCACTTGATCGAGAACTTCTTTTGCAAGCTCAAGGAGTTCAAACGTATCGCAATGCGCAGCGACAAGACGGATAGCAGCTTCGCAGCGATGATCTATCTCGCAGCTGGGGTTATCAACTCTCGCTGATTCTCAACACGTCCTAGTGCAGAGATGCTGATCTTTCCGCAGTCGAACCGGCGGGTCATGGCTGCGCGGAACTGGCTGGCGATAGAGTTGGATATTGGAGCTACCAATGCCGCTGGCTCAAAGCTCTGGGCCACCTGGCGGTGCGAAACTCAAGGCGGCGTGTCGAATCACCTGATAGCGGTGGAACCAACGATTTGTTAGCAATGCGATGACACGTTGCCTGAAGCCGTCAGCGCGGTTCCATTAAAGATGCTGAGACCATAGGGATCCTTTCGCTGCTCATGTATCGGCAACTCGAGCCCGGTTGGGTTGAAGTCGCGAGACTGAATCGCCCCGGGTTTGCGGAGGCTCAGCTCCTCAGCCTCGTTTCTTTGTCTGCGGGCTTCTGCGACCTGGTTGTCCCAGCCAACTCCGCTGGAGACGGTGGCGCTGCGCTCCAATGTCCAGCCCCGATTGGCACATTTTTCAGGAATCCAGTACAGGCTCCCACCGGGTGCTCGGCACAGGTAGATGACGGTGGTCTTGGGGCCGCTCAAGTCACTGAGCGTGGGCGATAAGTCCACCGTGCGGCCACCTTTGCAGGGCTCTTGGGTGTAGGTGTTCCCACACCGGTAGACCTCTTGAGCTTGCGCTGCGAACGCGCAAAGAAATACGGCAGCAAACAACGCCAGACGGTTCATCGACTTCTCTCCCTGGCTGTGAGTGTATCGATCTGTTAACGATTGATTTGGTGGTCAAATCGCGGCCCCTTTGTTGATCCATGCTCCGTGAAATCTCTTGCCTTCCGTCCAGTGGCTGCAGCACTGGCACTCGTGTTTCTGTCTGAATCGCCCCGGGTTTTGAGGAGGCTCAACACTCTGAGAGGATTGAGCCATGAGCAAGTCGAACAAATTCTCACCCGAGGTGCGTGAGCGGGCGGTGAGGATGGTGCAGGAACACCGGGGGGAGTACCCGTCGCTGTGGGCGGCCATCGAGTCCATCGCGCCGAAGATTGGATGCGTGCCGCAGACGCTGTACGAATGGGTCAAACGCGTCGAGGTCGACACTGGCGTGCGTGAAGGCATCACGACCAGTGAGGCCCAGCGGATGAAGGAGCTGGAGCGCGAGGTCAAGGAGCTGCGCCGGGCCAACGAGATATTGAAGCTGGCCAGCGCGTTTTTCGCCCAGGCGGAGCTCGACCGCCGGCTCAAATCCTGAAGGATTTCATCGACAAGCATCGCGATGCCTTCGGGGTCGAGCCGCTCTGCAAGGTCTTGCAGGTCGCCCCGTCGGCATATCGAAGGCATGCGGCGCTGCTGCGTGAGCCTCACAAACGCTGCATCCGGGCTCAGCGCGATGATGTGCTGGTCCCTGAGATTCAGCGCGTCTGGCAGGCCAACATGCAGGTCTACGGCGCCGACAAGGTGTGGCGGCAACTGACTCGCGAAGGCGTGACCGTGGCCCGCTGCACGGTCGAGCGATTGATGCGCCGGCTGGGCCTGCGCGGCGTGATGCGCGGCAAGGTCGTGCGCACCACGATTGGCGATGCCAGGGCGCCATGTCCGCTGGACCGAGTGAATCGGCAGTTCCGTGCCGAGCGGCCGAACCAGTTGTGGGTCAGCGATTTCACCTACGTCTCGACCTGGCAGGGCTGGCTGTACGTGGCCTTCGTGATCGACGTCTTCGCGCGGCGCATCGTGGGCTGGCGGGTCAGCAGCACCATGCGCACGGACTTCGTGCTCGACGCCCTGGAGCAGGCCTTGTACGCCCGGCAGCCCGAGCGGGACGGCACGCTCGTCTGCCACTCGGATCGCGGGTCGCAATACGTGAGCATCCGCTACACCGAGCGGCTCGCCGAGGCCGGCATCGAACCCTCGGTCGGCAGCAAGGGCGACAGCTACGACAACGCGCTGGCCGAGACGATCAACGGGCTGTACAAGGCGGAATTGATCCATCGGCGAGCGCCCTGGAAAACCCGGGAATCCGTGGAGCTGGCAACCCTGGAATGGGTGTCCTGGTTCAACCACCACAGGCTGCTCGAACCCATTGGGTACATTCCCCCGGCCGAAGCTGAGGCAAACTACTACCGGCAACTCGCCAGTCGGGCCGTAACGCCGGCCTGACTTAAACCAAATGGCCTCCACAGAAGGCGGGGCGATTCAGTTTAGCTTTTTATTTTAGTGCTTACGCAGTTGATAATGGAATGATCGACGACCTCGAAGCCTTGCTTGTTCGCGGTTTTGCCAATGACCTCTTGAATGTAAAAATGGAGCGTTTCGCCCATGCTAGGTATATGTAAGAGAAAGTCTCTTGCGCTTTCGACTGACTGAAATAGGCGCAAACTCATCGTCACTCAGCTCGCCTGCCCGTATAACTCATCAACAAGATGACACCTTTCAATTTCAAATTCAAATTCAAATTCAAATACTGCATGAAATCAAATAAATTAATTTTTTTGCTTTTTTCATACTTTCCAGTGCTAGCATTAGCCAACCAATGGACAGTTGAAAACTTGGCTGACATCGTCGCACCTGCAACACTCGGAACGATGCCCTACAGCTTTACTAGAGACATCAACTCTCAAGGTGCGGTACTAGGAGATACATTTAACTTTATAGGAGGGGGTTCAAAAAGAACATTTATTTATCAAGATGGAGCACCTACCTTTATCAACACCCCCTCACACAGCTCTGATTTATACGCCAAGTCAATCAACAACCAAGGATCTATAGCAGGGGACTGGATCTCTGGCAGATCATCATTCAGTCCATTCTTTTACTCTAACGGAGAATTTAAAGACTTAGGCCTTGCTGCAGGTTATGACTATGGTGTAGCAGTTGATATAAACAACAAAAATCAGGTTCTCGGCTATTACAAGCAGTTTTACGGAACGACTGCATACTTTGTTTATTCAGAAGGTGAAACAACCAACCTTAACCTCACCAACTTCGCGCCTACTGCTTTAAATGATTTGGGGCAACTGGCTGGAGTGTATAATGGCCACGCATCAATTTATAGCAACGGTACAATTCTAGATATAGGCGTGCTAGGTGAAAAAACGAATTACTTCAGTAACGCGACAGACATCAATAATCGTGGAGAAGTAGTCGGTGCCTCATATGTAACAAGCCCTTATATTCAAGACTCTGCCATGCATGCCTTCATGTTCTCAGGGGGTTCAATGGTAGATCTAGGGACTCTTGGGGGGAATTCAAGCCATGCGCTAAAAATCAACGACATCGGACAGATTGTTGGCCTCTCTAGCACAGTAGACAATCAACAGCACGCATTTCTATACGAGAATGGAGTAATGCGTGACCTTAGTATTGAACTTGGATTCGCAGACAAGAAATTAACAAACATCTCAATCAATAACGCAGGTCAGATTGCTTTTACTGCAGTTGGATTGCATCCCTACCCGTACGGATTAGACACTTACCAATCCTTTATAGCTACCCCTAACACTTCAGTTCCTGAACCAGGGGCGCTAGTGCTGAGTCTGTCCGCGCTTGCTTTGTTTCGAATTTCTAGAATTAATCACAAGCGTCGCCTCTACCATCTTGATCTCAGTCCCTTAGTCGGCTAAGACACCCACTCAGGTTGTGAGCGGGTTGCATGGAAGTTGACCTTACAGCAACAGGCATCAGCCTCGCCCGGGCTCTTTCTGTGGCTGTTTGTCCCTTCCCGCCTTACAATTCAACGGATGCGTTATCCGTTTCTGTTGATCACCAGCTTGCTGGCAGGCTGTCACTCGATACACCTCCCCTTCCCTGCATCAGCACCCACTGACTCCAAACCCGCACGTTCCCAGAGTCCCGTTAATCCCTCGTTCGATCTCGTCAATAGCAAGAAGGCTGTTGGGCATCGGGATTTCAACAACGCAAAGAAGATCCTACCGGACGTCTTCGCGGGGATGGAGGAGGACTTTTACTGTGGATGCCAGTACGTCAAGACCGTCGTCAGGTTCGAGACCTGCAACTTGCAACCTCGCAAGAATCCCATCCGAGCTGGGCGCATCGAGTGGGAGCATGTTGTTCCGGCGTGGGTTCTGGGGAATCAGCGCAAGTGCTGGCAGCAAGGCGGACGCAAGAACTGCACCGACACGGACCCGGTCTTTCAAGTTGCTGAAGGTGACCTGAACAATCTCGTTCCTGCTGTCGGAGAAGTAAATGGCGATCGGAGTAATTTCGCCTACGGCGTCTGGACCCGGAATCCCGTTCCGATGTATGGAGCCTGTCAGACTATCGTCGACTTCAAGGCCAAGCGCGTACAGCCACGCGAAGCAGTACGCGGTAGAGCTGCGCGTATCACTCTATACATGTACGAGACCTATAAGCTACAGCTCAGCAGCCAAGACAAGAGGCTGATGTGCTCATGGGCAAAGTCCTACCCTGTCGATGATTGGGGGCGGGAGCGCAACTCACGCATCATCCGCTGGCAAGGACGGGGTAATCCTTGGGTCACCGATCCCAACAAGCTCAAAGCAGTCTGTGGCTAACTTTTGAGAGTGATCTGCTTCTAGGTTGCGTAGAAATCCCATGACTCGGACTTCGTCTCCCTATGTAGTTGCCTTCACCGCGAGTCATTTGAGGCTCTGGCGAACTAGATCACGGAGAACGATGATTGTCGGTCACTTATCTGCTCAGAATCCCGAGTCTGTGACCTTGTGGGCACTGCCTACCTTGAGTTCTCAGGCTAAGCTTGCACGGTCTACAGTTTGAAAGGGATTCTGCATGTCTGGATTTGACAACACTTCTCCTCTCGATAACGTGCGGTGTGATGAACACGACGAACCTGCAATCAGCTTTCTAAAAGGGAAGCCCGCGTGCGAACTTTGCCTTGAAGAAGCAGAGGACGTTCCGAGTGACGATGATCCCAATACTGAGTACAGGCTCCGCCCTGGCTCGATGTGCGTCCACCACGAAGATGAGCCGGCTGTTACCATTCTCGATGATGACCCTCTGTGCGAGCAGTGTCGTGACGATTACATTGACTCATATCAGAGAGGGGATTGATGCGGGTTTCATTCCAGGCACCCGCTCCACATCGGATTCCGGCTGGTCGTTGATCTGAAAAGGAAAAGCCAACCTTTCGGAGTTGGCCTTTTTGTTGTCTGGTCGGAGGTGGATAGGGCTCGCTCTTGAGTCATCAAGCTCTGTCCAATCGGGTATTGATCGATCGAGGACGAAATAAGCTGAATGCGGTTGTTGCGGATAGCTAATCGATGATCTTAAGCTTTATCCGGCCCACAAAGGAGAACAGACTGGGGCCGGATGGTGATTGGAGCTTAGAAATTTTTTAAGGTGATGTGCCAATGATCCTTGTGGGCGTCATGCGGATATAGCTGAATTGGCTCTTTATCCCATTCGGTTACACCGGGAATTGGCGTATTTCTGTCAAAATTGCCCTGTAGCACCAAACGGATCTGCTTGCTCACGAAAATTTTTTCGGCGTCGTCGGCATGTTTTTCGAGCATAGCGCGGTTCTGTGCTATCCACTTCTGCAGCTTTACTAGATTGGGCTTAGGTTCGGGCGACAAAGTCGCTGCTTCGGCATTGGGCTTAGGTGCGGGCGACAAAGTCGCTGCTTCGGCTTTAGCTAAGCTGATCAAGTCAAGGATGCCATAGCCCTTAGCTTTGCCTGGGCTGGGCGCGCCATTGAGTGCCCCGTTAGCGCTAGTGCCTGTCTCATCCAAATATCGCAGATCGATTTCGAGACCAGTGTTATGACCAGCATGGCAGAGTACCGATCCTTTTGCAGGACATGTGCCGCTAGGGGTAATCAAGGGGCTGGACAACGAGGCCGCGTGCAGAGCGTTGATGTCGTTGAAGAGGTAACTGGTTTTCATAACCCACTGGTAAGTGCGGTTCAGACCCCAAGAGTCGCCACCCACGTCTTCCGTAGGGTTGAAACGGCGGGATAACGGCACAAAATCGCCCAGTTGCAAGAGGACGTTGATGTCTGTGCGTCCGTCGATAGCGAGTGCAGAGTCTCTTGCGTCCGTGGTGGCAGCCACGCCGTCGACGGTACCGCTGAGCTCGATTAAGAGCTGCACGCTTTCGACGGTCGTCGAGAGCCCTGGGAATACCGGCGGTTGTAGGTCCACGAATTTAAGGCGGCCAGCTTTGTTGTCGACAGCCTTTGATATAAGGTTGACATCGGACATTTGCACGACGCCGTTCTGTAGAATGCCTAAGCGAATCTGTGATAGGACGGCATTGGCGGGCGAGTAATTGATTTCGACCGGGAATCCCCAGGCAGTCGGCGCCGATTTGGCCGAGATGCTGACCATTGGCCGACTTTCGGCCTTTTGGCCGAAGACCTTGTAGGTCTTGCTATTCAAGGTTCCTCGGGATGCACTGGCAGAGGTGACGACCAAGGCCGTGCAACTGTTCTCGACAGAAACGGTCACTGTTGTTGATAGGGACGAGTCGCCGATGTTCGTGGTGGAGATCTCACCTTGGAGCAGATATTCGTTGTTAGTCGTCAGTTCGTTGACTGAGATGCATCGGGAGAGTACCCGGGTCGTGCCTGTGTCGCGATGCGACTGATTCACAGATCCTTTGTTCTCCGCGACCCCTGACTTCGGCAATGTTAACTTGAAGTCCCAGGAGTCGTTGTATGGGTTATTGGGTATCTTTGTGAATTCTGGAAACTCTTCAGTGGTTACATGAGTTGTGACGCGAATCTCCTTTGTACCTTTGGGTACCGGGATGTTGACGGGGCAGGCGATGCGTTGATCCTGGTCAGCAGAGGAGACACTCACTAGTGTCTTTCCATCCTCGGAATACGGCAGGCAGCTGCTCACCGCAGCTGCCTGCTTCATCTTAACGCCGATTTCTCGTGTGGCGGGGCGCTTGGTAGGCCCGGTTTGAACAGGAGCAGCCTGTGTAGTTCCGTCCTTGCGAATTTCGGAGGCAGCCATAGGCATCTTGGCGGATGCCGCGGTCGACTTACTGCTAGTCTTGAGTTGAACAGAAACCGAAGTTGTTCCAGGATAGATCGGCACAGCAGCGGCCGCAATACTCTGCAGGGTTGCGTCGTAAAGTCGAACATCATACGTCCCAGGCGGCAGGGACGCGATGCTGAAATTTCCTGAGGTGTCCGGCGTAGTAAGGATGCGCAAAGTACCGTTATAACTGGTGATACTCACGAAGGCATTAGACAGGCCGCTGGCTGAGGCGCCAACCGAGTCGACAACCGTACCGACCATTGAAGAGGTCGACTTCGATAGTGAGAACTCATAGACGACCGGGTCCGCCGAGACTCCCACCATGAACACGGTCGTGGCCTCGTACTCGCCGGCAGGCAAAGCAGCCAGGATCGTGCTCATGTCCTCCGCCGATACTTTGAAACTGTTGGTGACGGAATCGAATTTCAGGTACTGGGTGAAGTTGTAGATCTCCCCGGTGGACTTTGAGTAAAGGATGAACTTCTTGTCATTCGGATCGACGGCCGCCCCCCCTTCCAGTGACAAGTGGAATTCACCTGCAATCATTGCGTTGCCTTCGGCCAGACCTGCTAGCTTCAGTGCAGGGAAGTTCTTTCCAGAGGCGAGGTCGTCGTCAGGCTCGGCGTACACGACGGGTTCGAAGATTTGCTTCGAGCTAGCCTCGACAGGGATCGCGAATATCTTCTTGCCTTGAGTCAGCAAGATTGAGCCATTCATACTTTTGCCATGATCGGTGTCCATCAGAAAGCGCAACTGCGTGCCGTCGAGATAAGCGACACGCACAACACCGGTGACACTAACTTCCGATGGGGCGGTCGGGTCAAATTCGCTGGAGAGTGAGTCCATAGCCAGAGACTGAACCGTCGCGAACTCCACTCCCTGGGCTTCCATGGTGATTTTAGTGCTCGATGTGTTCACCGGCGGCGTGACTACGTCCGGTGCTTGAGTCGATTCTGTGGTTGTACTATTGCCGCCACCGCAAGCAACGAACAGTAGCGTCGTGGATACAACCAGAGCGACCGAAGAAACCTTTGCTGGCATCATTTTTCTCCATGCACATAGGATGACTTTCATATTCGATACAAATACAACTGAATCGATTGATCCAAACTAGACTAAATTATTTAATTTTTCAAGGCATAGTGAATACCGAATATCAAACCATTGGGCGCCGTCATATATGCCGGCAGGTACTTCTCGATCATTCTCAGCTTTTCCAGCGTGTGCCTCGAGCCAAACTCATGGCGATCATGCTCCACCTCAGCCTCCCCAGTGCGTGTCTTCGCGACCCGATTCATTCCTGCACCCTCCCCGCCCTAACCTCCCGCCGCACCTGCGCCAGAAACGCCGCACCCTCCGCGTCCCCCATCCCGTTCAGCCTACTGCACGCCTTCCGTCCCCCCATCAGTGCATACCCCTGCTGGCCACTATCGTTCAGGATCTCAATCCGCTCGATCCGCGCGTTACCCCACTCGTACCGCTGCCCCACCAATGGCGCCTGGCACAAGCTCTTCACTTGAAAATCAAACAGCTCCGTCGACACCACTGGCTTCTTCATTGCCACCCTCAGCACCCCATCCTCCAGCACCATCGCCCTCGTCTGTATCGGAGCGAACCACGCCTTGATGCCCTCCGGAATCGCATCCGCACGGGCAGCACCCATTAGAAACAACCCCGCGCCAACCCCCGCCAACCACCTCTTCGTCCGCGCCACTGGATTGACATCCTTCGCCTTCTCCGACACTCTGACAAAGGCCTGTAGTCGGTAAAGCGATCACTTGTATTTTGCTTCACGTACTCTTGTCCGCTATTTTCCGCATTAAGAAGTGCTAACCACAAACGCGAATTTCTGTATCTCGAGCAGTCCCACGAAGATTAGTAAATGGAGTTATCGACTGGCTGTACCCATGCCGGATTCCCGATGAGAAGAAGCCACCACATTCGTGTTTGCGCTTGCAAGGTTCACACTCTCGGGCGAACTCGTTTTTCCAGTCGGAGATCGATTTAACGTAGCAAGGCTCAACGTCCCGGTTCACTAAGCATAGAGGGTGGTTGAAAACCGAAACGGGGATACCGTAACTTCGTAAGACGCCCACCGCCTCGCTTAACTGATCTCGGTACTCGATTGGGTCGATCCAGAGCGCATCAAGATTCGCGCGCGTGAAGCCTGTCATTTCAAGCCCCATGAGGGCTACGTGATCAACGAAGAGCAGATTTCGCACAATGTATTCCGCCAATCGGGGCAGTCCTTCGCACGTCTGCTTATGGAGAACGACGCGGATCTCAACCTTCTGTCGGCAACGTTTTAGGTTCAGGATCCCCCGGATCGTCTCATCAAAGGCACCTCGCGCCTGCACGACGTAGTCGTGCCTCGCAGGGTCGTCCGAGTACACAGGTATACCAACCATCAGATCCGGATGATCAACTGCTGCGTATGCTCGGGCAAAGGCTTCATCTGCAAAACTACGGCCGTTCGAGAGCACATGCAGTGAGGCACGCGGCAACCAGTTCTTGACGTGATGCAGCAGGTCGATGAACCCCTCCCCGAAGAGGGTAGGTTCTCCGCCAGTGATACCAAGCGATGTCGGCGCCGGTTGAATTTTGAGCAGTTGGGGCGGCTGAATTTTGACCAGGCCTGATAGCCGCCCGTCATTGCGGCGGCTGTGGATAAGTGTAGCGGTTTGCCTGGTTCTTGTGCCTCCCTGATCAATTGATATGCGCGGCCGGGCCGGCTGGAGCGCCGTGGTTCCAGTTGCAGGATCTGGCGAAGCAGCATGGGATACGGGCGTTCTCCAGCAACTATGCGCCCTACGCGGACATGAGCAGCCGGGTGGTCGAGATCCTGAGGGACTTCACGCCTTCCCTGGAGGTCTACAGCATCGACGAGAACTTTCTGGTGCTGGATGGACTACCAGGCGCGTTGGGGGAGATCGGCCGGGAGATTCGGGAGCGGGTTGTGAGGTGGGTTGGCCTTCCCGTATGTGTCGGGATTGCCGGCACCAAGACACTGGCGAAGTTGGCGAATCATGCCGCCAAGAAGGCTTTGGCAGGTCACGATGGGGTGTGTGACTTTGAGGCGATGACGTCGGATGAACTGTCGGCGTTGTTTGCGAGCATCCCGGTATCGGAGGTCTGGGGCGTCGGCCGTCGAATCGATGAGCGGCTGGCTGAGTTGGGTATCGGCACCGTGCAGCAGTTGAGGAGTGCTCCGCCTGCATGGATTCGCGAGCACTTCTCCGTGGTGCTGGAACGAACCGTGCGAGAGCTCAATGGTGTCTCGTGCCTGGATCTCGAAGACGTGGCACCCGACAAGCAGCAGATCATGGCAAGCCGCTCGTTTGGGCATCCGGTGTTCGATCTCGAAGACCTGAGTGAGTCAGTGGCCAGTCACACGACTCGCGCAGCCGAAAAACTGCGTGCCCAGCGCCATGTGGCCGGGGTGATCACGGTGATGATCAGGAGCAACCCTTTCAAGCCCTGGGAGCCTCAGTACAACCGTAGCGAAATGGTTCCACTGCCGGAGCCATCTGCCGATACGCGAGAGTTGATCAAGGCTGCCCTGTGGGGACTGCGACGGATCTATCGGTCGGGCTACGCCTACAAGAAGGCCGGGGTGATGCTCTCTGGGCTGGAGCCTGAGCTGCGACGTCAGGCGAGCCTGTTGGTCGATCCAGAGCATGAGCGGAAGTCGGCTGCCCTGATGCAGGCGATGGATCACATCAATGAGAGATGGGGGCGCGGCAGCCTGAGGCCCTTGGCGACGGGTTTTAGTGCCAACTGGAAGATGCGACAGGAGAATCTGTCACCTGCCTGGACGACGCGATGGGATGCGTTACCGAGGGTGACCGGCTGATCAAAGTGTCCCATCGAAACATCTCTGGGCCGGATGTTCATCCCTCACGCCAACACGGGGAGATCAATCACGTCCAAAACCACTCAAACCGAGCCAACCTGCCGTGGCAGGCTAAATGGCAGGCTGTCGGAGTACAGAAACAAAAAATCCCTTGAAAATCAAGGGCTTATTCGTTGTTATTGGCGGAAAGGGTGAGATTCGAACTCACGGTACGCCTAAACGTACACCGGATTTCGAGTCCGGCGCATTCGACCACTCTGCCACCTTTCCGCTCGAAGCCCGTGATTATATACAAGTCTTTGGAAAAATCCAGATTTTTAAGCGGGCTTTGCTGCCTTTGCGATGAACTCGTCGTAGGCCCGCACGGCTTCGGCCGCGTACATCAGGCTTGGGCCACCGCCCATGTAGGTACAGACGCCAAGCGTTTCCATCAGTTGCTCGCGGGTTACGCCCAGACGGATCAGCGCCTTGACATGGAAACCGACACAGCCGTCACAGCGGGCCGAAACACCGATGGCGAGGGCGATGAGTTCTTTGTCGAGAGCGCTCAAAGCGCCTGCCTTCATCGCCTCCTTTGCCATGCCGTTGAAACCTTTCATGGTGTCCGGAATCTCGGCACGCAAGGCTTCCAAGCCCTTGCTAAGGTCGGTGGTGATCTGGACGAAGGATTTGCTGCTCATGCTTGCGGCTCCTTTTATTAGGTTTCGCTAATATACAGAAGCGGCGCGCTTATGAAAACCATCGGCATCCAATCGAGCGCGTACTTGCTCCCTGCCGCCGAACGTCCTTATCGGGCCGCAGGCTGCGGCGGTCGAGCGCAAAAACAGGCCGAACAGGGCTTTTCAGCCCTTCCGCGAACGGCCTCACAACACCATCAAGAAGCGACCGGCTGCAGCACCGTCAGACCGCCCATATACGGTTGCAGCACCTCGGGTACGCGCACCGAGCCATCGGCTTGTTGATAATTCTCGAGCACCGCCACGAGGGTTCGCCCCACCGCCAGACCCGAGCCGTTCAGCGTGGCAAGGGTTTCGTTCTTGCCTTGGGCGTTCTTGAAGCGGGCCTGCATGCGGCGGGCCTGGAAGCTCTCGAAGCAGGAGCAGGAGGAAATCTCGCGGTAGGTGTTCTGGGCCGGCAGCCAGACTTCCAGGTCGTAAGTCTTGGCGGCCGAGAAGCCCATATCGCCGGAGCACAGCACGATCTTGCGGTAAGGCAGCCCGAGCTTCTGCAGGATGGATTCGGCGTGGCCGGTGAGCTCCTCAAGTGCATCCCAGGCCTTTTCCGGATGCTCGATGCGAACCAGTTCGACCTTGTCGAACTGGTGCTGACGAATCATGCCGCGGGTGTCCTTGCCGTAGCTTCCGGCTTCGGAGCGGAAGCACGGCGTATGGGCGACGAATTTGAGCGGCAACGCTTCCAGCGGCACGATCTCGTCGCGCACGATGTTGGTCACGGGCACTTCGGCAGTCGGGATGAGGTAGAACTTGCCGCCATCCGGCTTCGGCACCGAGAACAGATCTTCCTCGAACTTCGGCAATTGGCCGGTACCGAACATGCTGGCCGCGTTGACCATGTAGGGCGTATACAACTCAGTGTAGCCGTGATCCTGGGTGTGGGTGTCCAGCATGAACTGGGCCAGCGCGCGGTGCAGACGTGCCAGAGCGCCTTTCATCAGCGTAAAACGGGCGCCGGAAATCTTCACCGCCGTCTCGAAATCGAGCCCGCCGAGACGAGTGCCGATGTCCACGTGATCGCGCACTTCGAAGTCGAAACTGGCGGGCGTCCCCCAGCGGCTGACTTCGACGTTGTCTTCCTCCGATCTACCCGCCGGCACGCTGTCGTGAGGCAGATTGGGCAGGCCCGCGACGAAGGCGTTGAAGCGCTCCAGAAGCTCGGCGAGCGCAAGCTCGTTGGCCTTCAGTTCATCGCCGATGCCAGCCACTTCGGCGAGCACCGCGGAGGCATCCTGACCCTTGCCCTTGAGCTGCCCGACCTGTTTGGACAAGGCATTGCGACGGGCCTGGAGCTCCTGGGTACGGGTCTGGCGCGTCTTGCGCTCATCCTCGATAGCCTGGAAGGCGGCGACGTCGAGGCTCATGCCTCGCGTGGCAAGTCGCTCCGCGACGAAATCGAGACGGGTACGGAGCAATTGAACATCAAGCATGACAATTCCTATTCAATTCGAAAACGGGTCTATCGATGACAGCAGGGCCCGGAAGTTGCTTTCAGCAGACCTGGCTTTCAGCTATATTGCGCCGCAAAATACGGCGCCTTTAAAAGCGAAACAGAAACGATCAGAAACGATAAAAATCAAATAATTTTATGCCCATAGAAATAATGGAAACTTTTCTTGATTTTCTCGACTCGAAATCCACACTGAAGAAAAGACGCCCAGAGACGGCGCCGTTATCACTTTGACTAATCAGGAGACACCTATGTTATCTATTCGCGACTGCCTGGATTACTGCGACCTAACCGACGAAGACGTCGCCATCATTGCGGAACACCACGACATTCCGGAAGTTGCAGCGGCCCAGATTGCCTGCGGACTCGTCCAGACGCGGGAAGGTACACTGATGCTGACCCAGTTCATGCTCGACCTCGTCGACGCCGCCGAAGGCAATGGCGACCGGGCCAAGGCCAAGCGTTTCCGCGATGCGTGCTCCCGCTTCATCGCGAGCCATCCTGTCCAGCACTGATATCCGCCTTGCCTGCGCGGGCCAGGGCCAGTTTGTCCAGTTCGCGCAGACGCTCCAGCTTTTCGGCGATCTTCGCCTCCAGCCCCCGCCCAACCGGTTCGTACCAGTTGGGCTTCGCCATCCCTTCAGGCAGGTAGTTTTCCCCGGCGGCATAACCATCCGGCTCGTCGTGGGCGTAACGGTAGGCCTTACCGTAGCCCAGTTCCTTCATCAGGCGCGTGGGCGCATTGCGCAAATGGATAGGCACGGGACGCGACCCGTCGTTCGAGACAAACTTGCGCGCCGCATTATACGCTTTGTAAACGGCGTTCGATTTGGCCGCGCAGGCCAGGAAAACCGCAGCCTGAGCAAGCGCCAGCTCACCTTCCGGTGAGCCGAGACGCTCGTAGGTCGCACAGGCATTGAGGGCAATTTCCAGAGCCCGCGGATCGGCCAGACCGACATCCTCGACCGCCATGCGCACCAGTCTGCGACCAAGATAAAGCGGTTCCGCCCCGCCATCGAGCATGCGGCACAGCCAATACAGGGAGGCGTCAGGATCGGAACCGCGCACCGATTTGTGCAGCGCCGAAATCTGATCGTAAAAAGCTTCCCCGCCCTTGTCGAAGCGTCGCAGATTGCGCGACAAAGCCTCGTCGATGAAATCCGGCGTGACTGGATTGATTCCCGCGGTTTCCGCTGCGGTCTGCACCTGCTCCAGGAGATTGAGCAAACGCCGGGCATCGCCGTCGGCGAAGCCGATCAGACGACCGCGGGCGTCGTCCTCGAACGCCAGTTCGGGACACGCGTGGGCGCGGGCGCGTTCGAACAGCTCGCCGAGTTCGTCGGCGCTCAGCGGCTCCAGAACATAGACCGCCGCCCGCGACAGCAAGGCCGAGTTCACCTCGAAAGACGGATTTTCGGTGGTCGCCCCAACCAGCGTGACCAGCCCCTGCTCGACGAACGGCAGAAAGGCATCCTGCTGAGCTTTGTTGAAGCGATGGACTTCGTCGACGAACAGAATTGTGTGACGCCCGCGGCTGCGCGCGATCTCCGCCTGGGTGATCGCCTCGCGGATGTCCTTGACGCCCGAAAACACCGCCGACAGGGCTGCGAAATCCGCGTCGAACGCTTTTGCCATCAGCCTCGCCAGAGTCGTTTTGCCGACACCCGGCGGCCCCCACAAAATCATCGAATGGGGTTTGCCGGACTGAAAAGCCAGAGCCAGCGGTTTGCCCGGACCGAGCAGGTGACGCTGCCCGACCACGTCGGCAATGCTCTGCGGACGCATCGCCTCGGCCAACGGCAGGCGCGGCGGGTCAAGGGAATCGAAAAGATCGGCCATGAGCGCGGCGCGACGTCGATCTACTCGCCGACCACATCGGCGCCCTTGGGGGGCACGAAACGAAACTGGGCCGGGTCGACCGCCGGATTGCGTTCCATCTGGCCGAACTGCAGCGTCGTGGTCTGGCCGAAATTGTCGTTGAGCACCATGGCCTTCAGCTGGCCGCCGGCAAAGCCGAGGCGGATGTGCTCAAAACTGCTGTCGCTGGATTTTGGCGTGGCTTCGACCCATTCCAGTCCGTCGGCACTGCCGGCATCCTTGAGCACGAAATTCCTGTCCAGTGAATTGTCGCCGGCAAGAATCGCCGCCGGCGTGCTGCCGAGCGCCTGACCGAGCTTTTTGGTGGTGACCTGGTTGAGTTCCTGGTCGTAGGCCCACAGCTTGTTGCCGTCTCCGACGAGCACCTGAGCGTAGGGCTTTTCGTAGACCCAGCGGAACTTGCCGGGGCGCGAGAAGGCGAAGCTGCCGTTGGCCTGCTGCGGTTTGCGGCCGGACTTGGAGAAGACCTGCTGCGAGAACGAACCGCGCGCGCTGTGCGTGCCGTCCATGAATTGCTTGAGTTGGGCCAGCCCATCGGCGCGAACCGAAGCGGCTGAAAACAACAGCGCGAGCGCCAGGCCGAAGCCCGACATACGCCGGCTGCAGGCAGATTTGCGGATCATCATTCTCCTTCGCGGGCCGGGGCGACGACTTCCCGGTTGCCATTCGTGCCCATCGGCGTCACGAGGCCGGAGCGTTCCATTTGTTCGATCAGACGTGCGGCACGGTTGTAGCCGATGCGCAGATGGCGTTGGACCAGTGAAATCGACGGCCGGCGGGTCTTGACGACGATCTCGACGGCTTGGTCGTAGAGCGGATCGGCCTCGCTGCCCTCGCCGCCCCCACCTCCGCCGAGCAGATCGCCGCCTTCGTCCTCGGCCGCCGCCAGAATGCCATCCACGTAGTCGGCTTCGCCGGTGGCCTTGAGATATTCCACGACCTTGTGCACCTCGTCGTCGGCAACGAAAGCGCCATGCACCCGCACCGGCAATCCGGCGCCCGGCGCCAGATAGAGCATGTCACCCATTCCGAGCAGCGCCTCGGCACCCATCTGGTCCAGAATGGTACGGGAATCGATCTTGCTGGAAACCTGGAAGGCCATGCGGGTCGGGATGTTGGCCTTGATCAAGCCGGTGATCACATCCACGCTGGGGCGCTGGGTGGCAAGGATCAGATGGATACCGGCCGCCCGCGCCTTCTGGGCCAGACGGGCAATCAACTCCTCGATCTTTTTGCCGACCACCATCATCAGGTCGGCCAGTTCGTCAATGATCACCACGATGCATGGCAGCTTGTCGAGCGGCTCGGGGCTATCGGGCGTGATCGAGAACGGATTTTTGAGCGGCGTTCCGGCGCGGGCGGCATCGGCCACGGCCTTGTTGTAGCCGGCCAGATTGCGCACACCGAGCGCCGACATCAGCTTGTAGCGCTTTTCCATCTCCGCCACGCACCAGTTGAGCGCATTGGCAGCGTGCTTCATGTCGGTGACGACCGGCGCCAACAGGTGCGGAATGCCTTCGTAGATCGACAGTTCGAGCATCTTCGGATCGACCAGGATCAGGCGCACATCGCTGGGCTCGGACTTATAGAGCAGCGACAGAATCATCGCGTTGATGCCGACCGACTTGCCCGAACCGGTTGTACCGGCAACCAGCAGGTGGGGGGTTTTGGCGATATCGGCCACCACCGGCTGACCGCCGATATCCTTGCCCAGCGCCACCGTCAGCGGCGAATGCATGTCGTGGTAAGCCTTGGAGCCAAGAATCTCGGACAGGCGCACGGTCTGACGCTTCGGATTGGGCAGTTCCAGCGCCATGCAGGTCTTGCCGGGCACGGTTTCGACCACGCGGATGCTCACCACCGACAAGGCACGGGCAAGATCCTTGACCAGGTTCATCACCTGACTGCCTTTCACGCCCACCGCCGGCTCGATCTCGAAGCGGGTGATCACCGGACCGGGATAGACGGCCAGCACCTTGACCTCGACACCGAAATCGGCAAGCTTGCGTTCGATCAGACGGGAGGTGAATTCCAGCGATTCGGGAGACGGCGGATCGACATCGTGGGACGGTTCGTCGAGCAGCGAAAGCGGCGGCAGCGGCCCGCCCGACAGTTCCGCAAACAGCGGCACCTGACGCGCCTTCTCGATATGAACGGCCTTTTCGGCAGGCGACGGCTTTTCGACCTCGACGATCGCCGGCTCGATGCGCACCGGCGCCGCGGATACGGCCTCTTCCTTCTTGCGCTTGACCTCGACGACCTCTTCGCGCTTCTGAGCCACTTCACGGCCGACGCGGCGGTCTTCCCAGGTCTGGAAACCGTTGGTGGCAAAAATCCATAGCTTTTCGAGACCGCCGCCGAGCGCCTCGGAGGCCTCGACCCAGCTGATGCCCGAGAACAGGCTGAGCCCGCCGGCGATCAGCGCCAGCAACAGCAGGGTGCCCCCGGTGAAGCCCAGATACTTGAAGATCAGCGCCCCCAGTTCCAGACCGATCAGGCCGCCCGGTTCGAGCGGCAGGGTCGCCTTGATCGAATGAAAGCGCATCGATTCGAGCCCGCTACTGGCCAGCAGCACGACCACGAAGCCCAGCACCACGATGACGAAGGAACGCCGGTCGGCCCCGAAAAACTTGTGCAGGCGCCGAAAGCCGACCGCCAGACCCAGGCCGAGAAACGCCACCCACCACCAGGCCGACAGCCCGAAAAGGTAGAGCAGCAGATCGGACAACCAGGCGCCGAAACGTCCGCCCGGATTATTGACGTGCTCCAGCTGCACAGCGTGAGACCAGCCCGGATCGCCCTTAGAGTAGCCGAAGAGGATGAGCGCGACGTAAAGGGCCAGTACGCCAAGAAGCAGCCAACGGGCTTCCTGCAACAGACTGGCGATTTTTTCCGGCAGGGGAAGCGGACGAGTGGAAGGGCGATTGAGCATGAGTGGGCGGTACGGGGCCGAACAGGGCACAGCAAAAAACAAAAGCGCGGTGGAGCACCGCGCTTTGATTATAAACCAGGGTCTCTGGTTGGCCCTTCCCCGTCTCCATCCGAAAGAGTGAGGAAGGATTTCCGAACCAGTCACAAATCGATGATTTTTTCCCGCAGGATCACGCCGCTGTCGGTTTCCTCGATGAGACCGCGCAGGCCGAGATCCTTCATCACGCGGCTGACCATCTCGCGGGAAGCGCCGATCATCTTGGCGATATCCTGCTTCGAGATTTTCTTCTTCACCACCTTGAGGCCATCGACCTCCTCCGACATCTCGAGGAGCAGGCGGGCCACACGACCATAGACGTCCATCAGGGCCAGGCTTTCGATCTTGCGGTCGGCATCGCGCAGGCGGCGCGTGAGGTTGCACATCACATGCCAGGCGAGTTCGAAATTATCCTGCATGAGGCGCTTGAAGTCGGTTTTGGCGATGGTGACCAGATCGGACGGCGAGACGGCCACAACGGAAGCCGAACGCGGGCTGTCGTCCAGTACACCCATTTCGCCGAACATTTCGCCCTGCCCGAGAATGGTCAGGATGACTTCGCGACCGTCCTCGTCGCTGACCATGACCTTGAGATTGCCGGTCAGAACGAAATAAACGAAATCGGTGCGGTCACCTTCGTGAACGACCGCGGAGCCCCGCGGCACCCGACGCATCATCGCACAGCGCGCAACAGCAGCCAGCCGGTCATCGCCCAGGCCCTGAAAGATGGGAAAGGTTCGCAGGGCGATCGTGGACACGGAGCTGGTAACGGTCATATGGCCTCTCCTGAGCAAAGGGCTGAGTTATTTCTTGGCATCGTGACGAACTTGTCACAAGCTAACAACGGACAAGTATAAAGCAAACTTGAGGGTCTTCGAATGACGGCCGGGCGGCGGGCATCGCCAATTCGGAAAGTCACGACGAACGGAGCGCCTTATAATCGGCCCCTTCTGCCCCAGACCTCAGAGAGACCCACCACGATGGCCACTCGTCACATCAAGCTGCTCATCCTCGGCTCCGGCCCTGCCGGCTACAGCGCCGCCGTCTATGCGGCCCGCGCCAACCTGAATCCCGTGCTCATCACCGGCATCGCCCAGGGCGGCCAGCTGATGACCACCACCGACGTGGACAACTGGCCTGCCGACCCGGACGGCGTCCAGGGTCCGGAGTTGATGGCGCGTTTTGAAAGGCACGCCGCGCGCTTCAACACCGAAATGATCTTCGACCACATCCACACCACCCATCTCTCGGAAAAGCCCATCCGTCTGGTCGGCGATGCGGGCGAATACACCTGCGACGCGCTGATCATCGCCACCGGCGCCACCGCCAAATACCTCGGCCTGCCCTCCGAAGAAGCCTTTTCGGGCAAGGGCGTGTCGGCCTGCGCCACCTGCGACGGTTTCTTCTACAAAAACCAGGAAGTCGCGGTGATCGGCGGCGGCAACACCGCGGTCGAGGAAGCGCTCTATCTTGCCAACATCGCCAGCAAGGTCACCCTCGTGCATCGCCGCGACAAATTCAAGGCCGAACGCATCCTGATCGACAAGGTCACCGAGAAGGTCGCCGCGGGCAAGATCGTGCTGGAGCTCGACTCCACGCTCGACGAAGTGCTGGGCGACAACACCGGCGTCACCGGCATGCGCGTGCGCAACGTCAAGACCGAGGAAACCCGCGACATCGCCCTCAAAGGCGTGTTCATCGCCATCGGCCACAAACCCAACACCGACATCTTCGAAGGCCAGCTCGAGATGGAAGGCGGTTACATCGTCACCAAGGGCGGCCGCAAGGGCGACGCCACCGCCACCAGCGTGCCGGGCGTGTTCGCCGCCGGCGATGTGCAAGACCACATCTACCGTCAGGCGGTCACCAGCGCCGGCACCGGCTGCATGGCCGCGCTCGACGCCGAGCGCTACCTCGACAGCCTCGGCCTCGCCGGCTGACAGTACGAATAGATCCGCGACGCGGCCCGATCCGGCAATTGCAAGCCCCGCCATCCTCCGGCATGGCGGCGTTTTCCATTGTCACTTCGGGCCGGCTGGCAGGATTGCTTCGCCCCACCCTCCTTTCCGCAACGACCCGAACCGCGCTCCATGACCAAGCGTAGCCAGCTCTCCGGGCTCGACGCCCTCAAGGCCATTCGCGACCGCGTCCCGAACAGCGTCCTCAAGACGGTCATCGCCGGCCCGAAGCCGACCGCTCCGGCCACACCGGCCCCGCCGGACGAGCCCGACGACACGGCGCTTTTCCGAAGTCAGATCGGTCGCGTCCAGCCCCTGCGCAGCGATGGGCACGCCGACGTTTCCCGCCCCAAGCCCGCCCCACTGCCGCGCCCGAAAAGTACCGAACCCGAGCCGGAAGCGCCGCGCCGGGCGGCACGCATCGACGAAAACGATCCGGTGGCGCTCTTTCGCGCCGCCCTCGGCAATGTCGCCCCGATCCGCGACTTCAATCGGGTGGACCTCAGCACCCAGCGCCAGCAAGCCAACGCCCACGTCCAGGCAATGAGCCACGTCGAGCCGGCGCCCCCGACCCTCGACGTACACACACTGCACGATCCCCTGGCCCTGTTCCGCCATGTGGCTGGCGACGTGGCGCCCCTCAAGGACAAAAATCTCGCCCACGTCGCACGCCCGCTCCCGGCACCGCTACCGCGCAAACGCGAAGCCGACGAACGGGAAGTCCTGCGGGAAGCCCTCGAAACGCCGCTCACTTTCGAAGACCGCCTCGACACCGGCGACGAGGCCGCCTATCTGCGCATCGGCCTGCCGCGTCGGGTGCTCACCGACCTGCGCCGCGGACGCTGGGTGGTGCAGGGCGAGCTGGATCTCCACGGTCTCACCCGCGACGAAGCCCGCGCCAGCCTCGCCCGCTTCATCGCCGCCTCGCTCCAGCAGGGCCGCCGCTGTCTGCGCATCATCCACGGCAAGGGCCACGGATCGCCGGGACGCATGCCGGTGCTCAAACACCTCTCCCGCGGCTGGCTCGCCCAACGGGAGGACATCCTTGCCTTCTGCCAGGCCCGTCCCCACGACGGCGGCGACGGCGCGCTGCTGGTCCTGCTCCAGGCCGGCGGCGGAAACGGCTGAAGCCGGCACCGGACTCACCCCGTCCGGCGTCGAAGGGCGTGCGCCCCCGTCTTGCTGCATCTCCTCTGAAATTCTTGCCCCCAGTCAATTTTTTTCCGGGCGCGCCATCCTAAAGTGCGCTGCGACATATTGCCGCAGGCAAAAAGAGCCGCAACCCGGCCCTCGCACCTGCGGAATGTCGGCACTGCCGACTCGCGCAACGCATGACACGGCCGTTTGCTTTCAGCCCAGGGACACAAGGAGACCAACAATGAGCACCGATCACACCAAGCATGACGACCCCACCCTCGTTCCGGGACGCCGCAAGTTCCTGAACACCGCCGCCATCGCCGGTCTGGCCGGTGCCGGACTTTCAGTGGGTCTTTCATCCTGCAAGCAGGAAGCCGCCCCCACCGCCGCCGCGCCGGCCACGCCGGCCCCCGCCGCCCACGCTGCCGACGAACTGAACCTGCACCCGGCGCCCGGCCAGCTCGACACCTACTACGGCGTGTGGTCCGGCGGCCACTCCGGCGAAGTCCGCGTCCTCGGCCTGCCCTCCGGCCGCGAGATCAAGCGCGTGCCGACCTTCAACATCGACTGCATGAGCGGCTGGGGCATCACCAACGAATCGAAGGCCATCATCACCACCAAGGCCGACGGCAGCCTCAAGTACAAAACCGGCGATACCCACCACATCCACGGCTCCTACACCGACGGCACCTACGACGGCAAATACTTCTGGGTGAACGACAAGATCCACGGCCGCATCGCGCGGATCCGGGGCGATCTCTTCGAGTGCGACAAGATCATCGAGATCCCCAACATTCAGGGTTTCCACGGCATCTTCCCCGACAAGCGCGACCCGGTCGACCAAGCGCTCAATCACACCACCCGGGTGTTCTGCGGCAACGAATTCCACATCCCGCACCCGAACGACGGGCGCGACCTGGACGACCCGACCAAGTACAAAACGCTGTTCACCTGCGTCGATGCCGAAACCATGGACGTGCGCTGGCAATGCCGCGTCGATGGCAACATGGACCTCGTCGCCACCTCCTACAACGGCCGCCTCGCCGCCGCCAACCAATACAACGTCGAAGGCGGCGCCCACTACGAAGACATGATGTCCGCCGAAAAGGACGCCTGCGTGTTCTTCGACGTGGCGCGCATCGAACAAGCCATCAAGGATGGCAAGTTCGTCACCATCGGCGACAGCAAGGTGCCCGTGGTGGATGGCACCAAGGACGCCAACAAGGATCCGAAGACCGCCCTCACCTGCTACGTGCCGGTTCCGAAGAACCCCCACGGCGTCAATGCCAGCCCCGACGGCAAATACTTCATCTGCTCGGGCAAGCTCTCGCCCACCGCCACGGTCATCGATCTGGCCAAGGTCGAGGAATTCCTCGACGGCAAGCTCGACGACATCAACAAGAGCATCGTGGCCGAAGTCGAAATCGGCCTCGGTCCCCTGCACACCACCTACGACGGTCGCGGCAACGCCTTCACGACGCTCTTTCTCGACAGCCAGATCGTCAAGTGGAACATCGACTCGGCGATCAAGTTCTACGCCGGCGACAAGAACGTGAAGTACGTGGTCGACCGCATCGACGTGCATTACCAGCCCGGCCACATCAGCGCCGACATGGGCGAAACCAAGGAAGCCGGCGGCCAGTTCCTCGCCGTAGGCTGCAAGTTCTCCAAGGACCGCTTCCTGCCGGTGGGCCCGCTGCACCCGGAAAACGAACAACTGATCGACATCCGCGGCGAAAAGATGAAGATGCTCGCCGACCACCCGGTCTATCCCGAGCCCCACGACTTCATCATCGTCAAGCGCGAGAAGATCAAGACGCGTCAGGTCTTCAACGTCGATGACTTCCCGCTGGCCACCAAGGACCCGAAGGATTCCGGCGTCACCCGCAACGGCAACAAGGTCACCGTGCGCCTGGTTTCCCAGGCTCCGGCCTACAGCCTGCGCGAGTTCAAGATCAAGAAAGGCGACGAAGTCACGATCATCCTGACCAACCTGGACAAGGTCGAAGACCTCACCCACGGCTTCGCGATTCCCAAGTACGACATCAACTTCATCGTGAATCCGCAGGAAACCAAGTCCGTCACCTTCAAGGCCGACAAACCGGGTGTGTACTGGTGCTACTGCACGCATTTCTGCCATGCCCTGCACCTCGAAATGCGCACCCGCATGCTCGTCGAAAAATAGGCGACGGCCACCGATCGATAAGTGAAGTCATTGGGGAGGCGCTTGCGCCTCCCATTTTTCTGATCTGCCGATGCCGAAACGCATCGCCTCGCCGCCCGCACCGGGAAAGTCGTCGCAACGCTATTTTTCGCGCTTGACTCAGCTTAAGGGCATCGGCCGCCCGCTCCATCAGAATTCCATGAAACGCTGATTCACCGGAGCCCCCATGATCCCCCGCCTTCTCTCTCGTCTCTGCCGCCGCGGCACCGCGCTGCTTGCCGCAACCCTCGCCGGAGTGGCGCTGACCGGCAGTGCCCGGGCCGACACCTACGAAGTCAAGCTGCCGCCCGAGCTCGCCACGTCGCCCAGAATGTGCGACTACGCCCCCTGCAAGGACGTCATGCCCGGCGCCACATCGTTCTCGGAGCGCCGCGGCCAGCCGCCCTTCGTCGAAGCCTACAAAGACGAAGCCGGGCAGAAGAAACTCCTCGGCTACGTCATGCTGTCCACCGACATCACCGACACCCCGGCCTACTCCGGCAAGCCGGTGGTCACCCTGATCGGCATGGACACCGCCGGCCGCTTCACCGGCGTCAAGATCCTCAAGCACTCCGAGCCCATCCTGCTCCTCGGCATCCCCGAGTCGGCGCTGATCAAGTTCAACAACCAATATCTCGGCAAATTCGTCGGCGACAACATCGAGATCGGCAAGTCGCGGCCCGACGAAAACCTCATCGGCCTCGACGCCATCACCGGCGCCACCGTCACCGTCATCGCACAAAACCAGGTGATGATGACTTCCGGCAGCACGGTGGCCAAACAGGTCGGCATCCTCAAGCCGGTGGTCCGCCCCCAGGCCCGCTTCCCCGCCGCCACCGCTCAACCCACCTGGGCGCAACTGGTTGAAGACGGCAGCGTGCAGCACCTCGTCGTCAAGGCCGAGGAAGTCGGCCTCAAGAGCGACGGCCGCCCCTACATGGACCTATGGTTCGGCTATCTCAACCAGCCCACCGTCGGCCAGGCCGTGCTCGGCAAGGACGGCTACGCCGGCCTGATGGGCCGCCTCAAGGAAGGCGAACACGCCATCTTCATCGTCAAGACCGCCGGCATGGACTCCTTCAAGGGCTCCGGCTTCGTGCGAGGCGGCATCTACGACCGGGTCCAGGTACGCCAGGACTCCGACAGCTTCACCTTCCGCGATCTGGATTACGTGAACCTCTGGGGCATCTCCGCGGCCGGCGCGCCGACCTTCGACGAATCGGCGATCTTCATCATCCGCGGCAAGAGCTTCTCGGGCGCCTACCCGTGGAAGCTGGTCTTCCTGGGCAACAAGATCGACAAGGAAACCTCCACCAAGACCTTCGCCAACTTCGACAAGGAATACTGGCTCGCCGACAAATACCTCGAAGGCGGCCGCCCGACCGTCGTCAAACCCGACCCGACCTGGCTCAAGGTGTGGAAGGAGCGCGCCATCGAAATCGGCGCCTTCATCGTCGTGCTGCTCGCCATTTCGGCCGCCTACGCCAGCCGCGACACACTCGTGCGCCGCTCCAGCCGCCACAACAAATGGCCGGTCAATGCCTTCAAATACACCGGCTGGGTGCTCAGCATCGGCTTCGTGGGTTTCTACGCGATGGCCCAGCCGTCCATCACCCAGGTGCTCACCTGGTTCCACAGCCTGCTGTTCCAGTGGAAGTGGGAACTGTTCCTGTCCGACCCGCTGATCTTCGTGTTCTGGATCTTCATCATCGCCACCACCTTCCTGTGGGGTCGCGGCTTTTTCTGCGGCTGGCTATGCCCCTTCGGCTCCCTCTCCGAGCTGCTCTACAAGCTGGGTCAGGCGGTCGGCCTCAAGCGCTTCCAGCGCCACCTGCCCCAAGCCATCCACGACAAGCTGAAGTGGCTCAAATACGCGATCTTCTTCGGGCTGCTCGCAGTGTCCTTTTTCAGCATGGGGCTGGCCGAAAAACTCGCCGAAGTCGAACCTTTCAAGACCACCTTCCTGGTCGGCATCACAAACCGCAGCTGGCCCTACAGCCTGTTCGCCGCCAGCCTGCTCGGCCTCGCGATCTTCGTCGAACGGCCGTTCTGCAAGTATCTGTGCCCGCTGGGCGCGGCGCTTGCCATGCCCACCACCTTCCGCTGGTTCGGCCTCAAGCGGAAGGACGAATGCACCAGCTGCAAAGCCTGCGCCAAGGGCTGCGGCTCGCTCGCCATCGACTCCAAAGGCAACATCGACCAGCGCGAATGCATGCTCTGCCTCGACTGCATGGTTCTCTACTACGACGACCACGCCTGCCCGCCCCTGGCCCAGGAACGCAAACACCGCGAAAAAACCGGCCAGCCCCTCACCCCGATCAATGGCAAGGGCTACTTCATCCCGATTTATCCCGCCCCGGCCGACCGCACAAAGAAAGGCGCTTCAGCATGACCATCGCCGACAAGAACGAACTGCGCCAACCCGCCTACGGCAACGCAAGCGGCCTCGCCTGGCTGATGGCCGAAATCCGCGACCACCTGTGGCCCTGGGCCGGCAAGGGCCAGCCGGCCAAAAAGGCCATCCAGCTCGCCGGCTTCGCCCTCGCCATCGGCGCCACCATCGCCTGGGTGCTCGCCGCCCTCGGCCGGCTCGAAGCCGGCGCCATCATCGGCAGCTGGTTCGGCTGGAGCGTTTTCGAAATCTTCGTGCGCCTCGACGCCAAGCCCTACGTAAAAGAAGGCCCGTGGTGGGGCCATCTTTATCGCCGCGCTTCGGCGATGGACATGATCTGCTACGTAAGCTTCAAGAACCTGCTGATCGGCGCCGCGCTGTTCATCGCGCTGCGCAGCCTGGGCGTCGTGCAGGTGTAAGCCCGGCGCGCCGGACCGGCCGTCAGTGGCCGGACGGTGGCACCGTCTTTTCCAGCCGGTCTTCCAACTCGCCGATATAGGCCGCCAAGGTGTTGCCGGACTGCTCGATCGAAAGGCGCAAGTCGCGGTCGAGCTGCTCGATGCGGGCCAGCAGCGCCGCCTGCGATTCGCCGCCCTGCCCACCCCGCCGGCCCAGCTCCGCCTCGATGAAGCTGCGCAGCTCGGTGAATCGGGACGCCTCCGCCTGATCCGCCAGTTCCCGGCTGGCCTTGATCTCCTTGGCCTGACGGCGGGTTTCCAGCAACACCGACGTCTGCAGCCACACCACGAGAATCAGGAACAGCGCGGTAATCAAAACCATCAAACCCAGCATCACCAAGCCCAGCGGCATCTTTACCGTCGCCACGCCAATCGACAAATCGGCCGGCGCCAGCATGGCATCCCAGTTCAAGCTCACAAAACCGGCCGTCGCAGCCAGAACCAGAAGCAACAACAGCGTGCCGATTCTCATATCGAATGCTCTCCTCAAAAACACCATTCAAAAAAACATCTACTGCCGACATTCCGGCAGCCACCTCGCAAGATCATGCGGCCAAACCCGCGCCGCAAGCATCGCTTTGTGCAAACCCGAAGCGTAGGCGCCGGCTTCGTCGTCAAACCCAGGGCTCATCCGGCCCGAACAGCGCCCGCCAGCCCGCCACAAAGGCCGGCGCCGCACGAATGCCGTCAAAGTCGCGATCCGCCCGGATATGGGATGCGGAGGGCAGTTCTCCTTTCTCCCGCGATAACCTCAACCAAGCCAAGGCCGCATCCACATCGCCACGCAAAGCCGCGACGCAGGCGAGGTTGTAGGCAGCGTAGCCCTCCTGCATGCCCTCGGCCTGCAGCAATATCCTCTCCCCTTCGTCCAGACAACGGACAGCCTCATCCGCATCCACTTCGCGCAGCGCCTGATACTGACAAAGATAAGCGTTGCCCCAGTTGCTCGCCGCCTGGTAGATATTTCCCTTGATGGCGAGCGCCTGGGCGTAACGCCGGCCGGCCTCCGACCACAGCCGCCGCGCTTCCGTCAGGTCTGTTGCCGCCAGCACTGATGCTTCGATATGGAGAGCATTGCCCCAGTTGTACGCCGCCTCATGCTTATCCCCCTTGATGGCGAGCGCCTGGGCGAAACGCTCGCCGGCCTCGGACCACAGCCGCCGCGCTCCGGTCAGGTCCGTTACCGCCACAGCCGACGCCTCGGCATCGAGCGCAGCGCCCCAGTTGTTCGCCGCCTCGTGCTTATCTCCCTTGATCGCGAGCGCCTGGGCGTAACGCCGGCCGGCCTCCGACCATAGCCGCCGCGCTTCCGTCAGGTCCGTTGCTGCCACAGCCGATGCCTCGGCATTGAGCGCGTTGCCCCAGTTGTTCGCTGCCTCGTGCTTATCCCCCTTGATGGCGAGCGCCTGGCCGTAACGCTGGCCAGCCTCCGACCACAGCCGCCGCGCTTCCGTCAGGTCCGTTGCCGCCAGTGCGGATGCCTCGGCATCGAGTGCGTTGCCCCAGTTGTACGCTGCATCGTGCATATCCCCCTTGATGGCGAGCGCCTTGGCGAAACGTCGGCCGGCCTCCGACCATAGCCGCCGCGCTTCTGCGAGATCGGTGGCAAGCACACCTTTGGCCTGCTCGGCGGAAGTATTCCCCAACCTGATCAGCGCCCAAGCCGCGATCTCCCTGTCCGCGTCTTCCGGCGACGGAATGCGTTCATACCAGTCCAGCACCTGCTGAAACGCCCCCGCCACCAGCCAACTTTGCGCATTGGATCGGCTTTCCAGTTCGGCGACCAGCGCTTCCGCCCGCTGGATTTGCGTGTTGAGTGCGGCTTCCAGTTGTTTGCCGCTGTCGCCTCCGGTGGAAAAATCGATCAGCCCGACAATGGTGGAAATATGGGAGAAGGGCCGGACAATCAGCGCGGGCGGGAAGCTCTCCAGCCTGCGCGCGAGTTCGGTGAAAAACGCGTCGGCATCCTGACCGCCCACATAGAAGGCATCCTTGCCGGCTTCCAGCAGCTTGTCGCGCACGGCGGGATCGGGCTCGGCCGCATGGCCGATCCAGTACAGCCCGCCCTCGAAGAGTTCGTTTTCCGCCAGCGTATCGAGCAGCGGATCGGCTGCACCGCTATAGCCGACCACGATCCAGGTACGCCGGGTGCCGGTATCCTCGACGATGGACTTGAGCCGTTTGCGATGCCGCTCCAGTTCGTCTTCGGTGTTGAGGGTGACGAAGCCGGTGTGCTGGCCGTTGAGGTAGAACACCGAGCGCGGGGCGATGTGGGCCTTGCGGAATCTCTCGGCGGTGGCCAGATCGTAGATGGCGGGAAAGAGCCCCACCAGCGCGCAGGCACGCACCACCAGCGGATCGAAATTCACGGTCAGGATGCGGTCGATCTTTTCCCGGACAAACAACTGCGCCAGAGCCAGATGCGCCCAGTTGATGCGGGCCGCATCGATGTGCCGGTTGAGCAGCTGACGGCGCTGCATGGTGTTCAGTTCGGCCATCACCTTGTTGTAATTGCGCGGGTCGGACGCGCGGCGGTGGGAGGCGGGAAATGCCTTCTCCACCTCGCGGATCAGCTCGCCGGCCAGGGGAATGCCGGCACTGCGCGAACAGCCGGCGCCGATCAGCACCACACACTCTCCATCCGCGGCCCGAACGGCCTCGGCGACATCTTCGACTTTTCGTTTCCAGCGATTCATGGCGGCAGTGGGGCAAGCGACGGGTTTGACGGGCGGCAGGCCGATGACGCGGGCCTTCCATTCGACATTATGCCCCGAGCACGGCGCCGCCCATCCCGCCGAACCCGCACAGCGGCGCCGCGCCGCTTGCGCTAAAGTGCGCCCGATGCGCTCCGCCCACCCCATTTCCGAAGACGAAGTCGAATTCACCGCCATCCGCGCCCAAGGCGCGGGCGGGCAGAACGTCAACAAGGTGTCCAGCGCCGTTCATCTGCGCTTCGACATCGCCGCCTCGTCGCTGCCCGAGCACCTGCGCGAACGGTTGCTCAAGCTGGGCGACCAGCGCATCAGCAAGGGCGGCGTGGTCATCATCAAGGCCCAGGAATTCCGCAGCCTCGAAAAGAACCGGGCCGAAGCCCTGCGCCGGCTGCAGGAACTGATCGACAGCGTTTCGGTCGTTCCCAAGGCCCGACGCGCCACCAAGCCGACCCGCGGTTCGGTCACTCGCCGGCTCGAAGGCAAGGCCCGGCGCAGCGCCGTCAAGGCCGGTCGGGGACGTGTGGAATAAGGCCGAACGAAGCCCAAATAAGGCCATAAGCGGCGCCGATAGGCGATAATCGCGGCCTCACCTTTCAACCGGGCGCCCTTTCCGCTTCGGCGCTCTCCCCGATTCACCCCCGGATTCGCCCTTTCGCGCTCCTGCAGCGACCCGCCGCGTCGGCCACCCCGAGCGGCGATTTCCTCCTTCACGCCCTACCGGGCAGGAACTCCCCCATGCACTCAGAAAGTTTCATCGTCGGCAAGGACGCCTCCCTCGAACACTCGATCGCCACCATGCAGGCCAAGCTCGAAGCCCTCGGTTTCCACGTCGAGGAGCGTTCCTGGCTCAACCCCGTGGACGGCATCTGGTCGGTGCATATCCGCGACCGCGACTGCCCGCTGATGTTCACCAACGGCAAGGGCGCCTCCAAGCTGGCCTCGCGGGCCAGCGCCCTCGGCGAATTCTTCGAGCGCCTGTCATGCAATTATTTCTGGAACCACTATTACCTCGGCCAGCGCTATGCCGAAGGCGGTGCCGGACGCGATTTCGTGCATTACCCGCAAGAAAAATGGTTCGACCTCGGCCCGGACGACGACGACACCGGCGCCTGGCCCGCCGACCTGCTGACGCCCGAACTGCAAAAGTTCTACAACCCCAACACCCGCATCCACGCCGAAAGCCTGGTCGACTTCAACTCCGGCAACCTGGAGCGCGGCATCTGCACGATTCCCTACCAGCGCCTCCGCGACGATGCCACCGTGCATTTCCCGGTCAACATCATCGCCAACCTCTACGTGAGCAACGGCATGTCGGCGGGCAACACCCAGCCCGAAGCCCGCACCCAGGCGCTCTCGGAAATCTTCGAGCGCCACGTCAAGTTCCGCATCATCGGCGAATGCCTGTGCCTGCCGGACGTGCCGGAGGAAGTCATCGCCCGCTACCCCGGCATCGCCGCCGGCATTGCCGGCCTGCGTGCGGCCGGCTTCGGCATTCTGGTCAAGGATGCGTCCCTCGGCGGCCAATATCCGGTGATGAACGTCACCCTGCTCAACCCCCGCGACCAGGGCTGCTTCTCCAGCTTCGGCGCCCACCCGCGCTTCGAGATCGCCCTTGAACGCGCCCTCACCGAACTGCTCCAAGGCCGCGCCCTGGACGCCCTCGACGGTTTCCCCGAGCCCGGTTTCGATCCCGAAGAGATCTCCAGCTCGCCGAACATCGAAATCCACTTCGTCGATTCCAGCGGCGTGATCAGCTGGAACTTCCTCGGGGGCAAGCCCGACTTCCCCTTCCACGACTGGAACTTCAGCACCACCACCGCCGAAGATTACGCCTGGCTGGTGGACGCCCTTCATGCCGAAGGCCGGGACATCTACGTGGCCGACTTCACCCACCTGGGCGTCTACGCCTGCCGCATCATCGTGCCCGGCGTGTCCGAAATCTATCCCGTCGACGAACTCGAATTCGAGAACAACAGCATCGCCAACGAAATCCGCGAAGCCATTCTTTATCTTGCCGATCTCGACGACGAGGAATGCGCCGACCTGCTCGACACCCTCAACGAAAACGGCCTCACCGACGAGCGCCCGGTTGCCCCGCTGGTCGGCCTCGCCCCCGGCGACGACCCGTTCTGGACGGATCTGCGCGTCGGCGAACTGAAAACCCTGCTGGCCCTGGCCATCGGCGACGACGACGCCATCCTCGAAGGCTGCGAGTGGATTCGCAATTTCGAGCAGATCAACCCCGAGCGGCGCAGGATTTACCGCTGCATCGAAAGCCTGCTCAAGCTCGACGAGAACGAAGACAGCGCGCACTTCGCCCCCGCCCTCGCAGCGCTCTACGGCGCCGACACCCTGAGCAAGGCCCGCGCCCTGCTCGACGGCGACGAACGCTTCTTCGGCCAGCCCTCCCCCGGCCTCGAACTCGAAGGCTGCGAGATGCACCAGCGCCTGCTCGAGGCCTACGCCAAACTGCACCCGACCGCCGCATGAAGACACCCGCAAGACTCGAACCGCTGGTCGCCGACGGGCTGGTGGACACCGTGCTGCGCCAGCTCATGAGCGGCAAGGAAGCCACCGTGTATGTCGTCCGCTGCGGCGACGACATCCGCTGCGCCAAGGTCTACAAAGAAGCCAACAAGCGCGGTTTCCACACTGCGGTGGATTACACCGAAGGGCGCAAGATCAAGAACAGCCGGCAGGCCCGCGCGATGGCCAAACGCTCCCGCTACGGCCGTCAGGAGCAGGAAGCCGCCTGGCAGAGCGCCGAGGTGGACGCCCTGCGCCGCCTCGCCGCCGCCGGCGTGCGGGTGCCGACCCCCTACAACTTCCACGAAGGCGTGCTGCTGATGGAATTGGTTGCCGACGAGGACGGCGAACCCGCACCGCGCCTCAACGACCTCGCCCTCAGTGAGGACGACGCGCTCCGCTATCACGCGGAGCTGATCCGGCAAGTGGTGCGCATGCTGTGCGCCGGCATCGTCCACGGCGACCTCTCCGAATACAACGTGCTCGTGGATGCCGGCGGCCCGGTGATCATCGACCTGCCCCAGGCCGTGGACGCCGCCGCCAACAACAACGCCCGGCGCATGCTCGGCCGCGACGTGGACAACCTCGCCGACTACTTCGGCCAGTTCGCCCCGCAGTTGCTGACCAGCCGCTACGGCGACGAAATCTGGGCGCTCTACGAATCCGGCGCGCTCCATCCCGACAGCGAACTCACCGGCCACTTCGAGGACGCCGCCGGCGACGTTAATTTGGACGAAGTCATGCAGGTGATCGAAGCCGCCGACGCCGAGGAAGCCGAACGGCTGGCCCGCCAGGAAGCCGCCCGCGCCGCGGCCGAATGGCAGGACGGCGAGTAAGCCCGCGTCCGGCCCGCCTTCGTGCCGGACGGCGCCAGTCCGCCGACGCTCAGGAAGCGGCCGCCCGCGGCCACAGGATCATCTGGGTGCAGCGGAACAGCGCGATCTTGCGGCCGTTGGCGGCATCGGTCACCACGGCGTCCCACACCTGGGTGTTGCGCCCCAGATGCTGGGCGGTGGCCGTGCAGGCGATGCTGCCCTCGCGGAGCGTGCCGAGATGGTTGCTCTTCAACTCGATGGTGGTGAAGGACTCCGCCCCCGCCGGCAGGTGCGCCACCGTCGCGTAGCCGCAGGTCGTGTCGGCCAGGGCCACCACGCTGGCGGCGTGCAGAAAATCGTTGGGGGCAAAATGCAGCTTGCGGATCTGCATCCGGCTGCTCAGCGAATTCGGTACCAACTCCACCATTTCTATCCCCAGGTAGCCGGGCAGATACTCGCTGCCGCGCTCGTTGAGCACTTCGATGGTGACTTCGGGGCGCAGGATGCTCATCTTGGGTTCTCCTTTCGTGTGAATCGATCAAGCCACGGCGAGGGCCGGGGCGATCCGCGCTTCGCGGATGGGCAGATTGACGAGGGCGGCAAGCACCGCAAGGGCCATGTCGGCGTACCACATCCAGGTGAAATCACCGAAATGCATCACCGCCAAGCCCCCCAGCCAAGCCCCCAGAAAGCCGCCGATCTGGTGGGAAAGCAGGGTCAAACCGAACAAGGTGGCGAGATAACGGACGCCGAAAAGCTTGCCAACCAAGGCCGCCGTCGGCGGCACCGTCGCCAGCCACGTAAAGCCGAGCCCGGCGGCAAACAGGTAAAACACCGCCTCCGTGCGCGGCATCAGCAGATAAAGGGCGATCAGCACCGCCCGCGACGCGTACATCGCCGCAAGCAGATGCTTGCTCCGGTAGCGGGAAATGCACGAACCGACGAACAGGCTGCCCATCACGTTGGCCAAGCCGATGATCGCCAGCGACCAACCCGCGACCGACGGCGGCAATCCACACAAATCCACTTCGCCGGGCAGGTGCGTCACCAGAAAGGCGATGTGGAAGCCGCAGGTGAAAAAGCCCGCGTGCAATAGCAGATAGCTCGGATGCCGGATCGCCTCCGCCACGGCCCGGCCCAGGCCGCCTTCGCCCGCGACCCGCTCCACCGGCGCCGGCGCGCCGTCCGTGAGCTTGCCCACCAGCGGCAGCGCAGCGAGGGTTGCCAGCGCCATCGACCACATGGCGCCCATCCAGCCGACCGTCTGGATCAAGCTCTGCAGCACCGGCGCAAAGACAAACTGCCCGAAGGAGCCGCCGGCGTTGATGACGCCCGACGCCGTACCCCGCGCCTCGGCGGGCAATCGCTGCGCCGCCGCGCCGATCAACACCGAGAAGCTGCCCGCCCCCGACCCCATCGCCGACAGCACGCCAAGGGACAGCATCAGGCCGAAACCGGTGCCCATGAAGGGCGTGATCGCGCTTCCCAGGGCCAGCAGCAGAACCCCGCCAACCAGCACCGGGCGCGGTCCGTAGCGGTCGGCGACGGCGCCCGCTACGGGCTGGATCGCCCCCCAACTGAACTGGCCCACCGCCAACGCCAAACTGATCGTTCCGATGCCCAAGCCGGTCGAGGTGTTGATCGGGCCGACGAAGAGCCCGAGCGACTGACGGGCGCCCATCGTGATCAGCAGAATCCCCGCCGCGGCCAGCGTGGCAACCAGCACTTCGGGCTTGCGCAAGGATCTGAACATGGTGTCCTCCAATCGAAAGATCGCTTTGGAGACACTATAGGTTCCAGATTCAGCGCCAAATAGCCCATAATCGGCGCCACTACGTCAACGGATCATTGACAAATGACTTGGCTCGCCAGTTGGGACAGTTTCGTGAAAGTCGTCGAAGAAGGCAGCATGGCCGCGGCGGCCCGTCGCCTGAATTGCACCCGGGCGCAGGTCAGCAAGCAGATCGGCGAACTCGAACAGGCCTTTGGCCTGCGCCTCTTCGAACGCTCCACCCGCAAGCTCGGGCTCACACCGGCCGGCGAAATCTTCCTGCGGCACGCCCGGCTCGCCCTCGAAGCCATCGAAAACACCGACATCGCCGTGCGCAACACCGGCGATACGCCCCACGGCCTGCTGCGCATCGGCGCCTCGGTGGTCTTCGGGCGGCAGTCCATCGCGCCGCTCCTTCCCGACCTCGTCGCCCGCTACCCCGAACTGGAATGCGAACTGATCCTGACCGACGACCCGGTGGATCTCGCCGAAGACCGGATCGACGTGGCCCTGCGCCTCACCCGCGCGCCGCCGGAAGAGGCCGTGTCGCGGCAGCTACTGGTGCTCAAACGGGTGGTCTGCGCCTCGCCCGGCTATCTGGCCGCCCACGGCACGCCCGCCACGCCGCAGGAGCTGACGCAGCACGCGTGCTTCAGCCACCTGCTCAGGGATGGCGGCGTCTGGCGTCTGGCCGACCGTCACGGCAAGGAAGTCGAAGTGCCGGTGCGCAGCCGCATCCAGTTCAACAACATCGGCTGCATTCTCGACGCCACCCGCGCCGGTCACGGCATCGCGATCCTTCCGACCTACCTTTGCGGCGACGATCTGGCCAGCGGCGCCCTCGTCAGCGTGCTCGACGATCACGAACCGCAGGTGGATTTCGGACGCAATCTCTACGCCTGCTACTTGCCCAGTCGAAGCCGGGTGGCCAAGGTCAAACAGTTTCTGGCCCAACTGGAAGCCCTGCTCACGCCCATCCCGCCCTGGGATCGGTATCGGGAAGGGCGCTAAGCGGCGGGACGGAACTCACGCCGCCAGCGGTCGATTGAGTTCGGTGCGCCAGTCGGCCGGGTTCGGGCTGGAATCGGGAGCGACGGAATAGGATTCCCACAAACCGTCCTGCGCGATCAGCCCCTCGGCGGCGATCCAGGCGCACAGCGCACCCCAGGCGTCGCCCAGCCCTTCATACGCGCCGCGATAAGTGGTGCGGACGACCTTGGCCGCCGGCAGCCAGCTCGGAATCGCGCGGCCGGCCGGCTCGATGGCCCGCGCCACAGGAAAACCCACCTCGAAATCGAAGACATCCGTCGGCCGCTTCGCATGCAACGAAAAGCATGGCCCGGCGGGCGCGATGTTCTGGGCCGCCAGCACGGCCAGCACCTCCGCGATGGCCGGCCCCATCGCACTGGCGATTTCGGCGCGGGGAACGACCACGCGGACGACCGCAGTGTGCAGCGCGGCGGTCTGGACGATGCGCGGTGGATCGATCAAGTCGCTTCGCGGCAGATCGGGTTCGGAAACCCGGCCCGACCGACCGGCTGCGGTCACCCTTTCACCTCGTCGTAGCGGGACAGGGACACGCCCGCCGCCGCCAGACATTCCCGCAGGTGCTTGATCTCCAGCTTCGCAAACTCGTTGCCGTGGTGCGGGTGATGAACGAAGAACTCGTGGCGATTGAGCAGCACGCGGAAGCGGGCACCGTGACTGGCTTCGACGGTGGCACCCAGGTGGACGAGCAAGGATTCCACCTCGCGCCACTGGATGTTGCTGCTGATGGGGTCGCGAAAAATCGCTTCCAGAACATTACGGTGCTTGTGACTCATGACTTGGCACTCCCTTCGATGGTTGCCGACATTCTTGCACCACGGCGGCGGCACGGGTATCCAAGCGGCCGAAATCGGCCCAACTGTTGACCTGGATGAAGCCTCGCCCGGACTTTGCCAGCCCGCCCTCATCCGGCGTAGTCTTCGGGCCGGAACCCAATCCACCAAGGACACAGCCATGCCCGTACTGCTTCAAGTCGATTTTCCGTTTACCGGCCCTTGGGGCCCGGCCATGACCGACGCACTGCAAGGTCTTGCCGAATCCATCGCCCAGGAGCCCGGCCTGCTCTGGAAAATCTGGACCGAAAACCCCGCGGCCAACGAAGCCGGCGGAATCTACCTGTTCGCCGACCGCCCGAGCGCCGAGGCCTACCTTGCCATGCACACCGCCCGGCTCAAGGGCTTCGGGGTGCCGCAGGTGAACGGCAAGATTTTCGACGTCAACGCCGAACTCTCGGCAATCGACCGGGCGCCGCTGTAATCCCGCTTCAATCCCTTCCGGCGCCCCGCCTTGCGGGCCGATGAAGGCCCCCCGGCAGACCCTCGCCGGGCGGCCGCCGCAGAAATAGTCGTAGGCCCGCCCTCCTCCGGTCGCTATCATGCGCGACCTCAACGCAGCAATTCCCCCTCATGATCACCCTCAAAAACGTCACCTTGCGCCGCGGTGCCAAGGTGCTGCTCGACAGCGCGTCCGTCACCCTCAATCCCGGCGAAAAGGTCGGTCTGGTCGGACGCAACGGTGCCGGCAAATCCACCCTGTTCGGGCTGCTCAACGGCACGCTGCACGAGGATGCCGGCGACTATTCGATCCCGACCCAGTGGCGCATGGCCCAGGTTGCCCAGGACATGCCCGAAACCGAGCAGAGCGCCACCGACTTCGTGATCCAGGGCGACACCGTGCTGCTCGCCGCGCAAAACGAAGTGACCGCCGCCGAAGCCTCCGACGACGGCATGCGCATGGCGCACGCCTACATGGAACTCCACGATGCCGGCGCCCACGACGCCGAAGCCCGCGCCCAGGCGCTGATCCTCGGCCTCGGCTTCAAGGTGTCCGAACTCTCCAACCCGGTGAACAGCTTCTCCGGCGGCTGGCGGATGCGTCTGCAACTCGCCCGCGCGCTGATGTGCCCGTCCGACCTGCTGCTCCTCGACGAACCCACCAACCACCTCGACCTCGACGCCCTGGTGTGGCTGGAAGCCTGGCTCAAGCGCTACACCGGCACCCTCATCGTGATCAGCCACGACCGGGAATTCCTCGACGCCATCACATCCGTCACCCTGCACATCGACAACGCCAAGCTGGTGCGCTACGGCGGCAACTACAGCACCTTCGAGGACACGCGCGCGCTGCAGCTCGAACTGCAGCAGAACGCCTACGAGAAGCAGCAGGACAAGATCGCGCACCTGCAGAAGTTCATCACCCGCTTCAAGGCCAAGGCGACCAAGGCGCGTCAGGCCCAGAGCCGGTTAAAGGCGATGGAGCGCATGGAACGCATCCTGCCGGCCCATGTCGACTCACCGTTCCAGTTCAGTTTCCGAGCCCCGGATGCACTGCCCACGCCATTGATCGTCATGGAGAACCTGAGCGCCGGTTACGGTGACAGCCTGATCCTCGACAAGATCAAGCTCAACATCCCGCTGCGCCGCCTCGCGCACCTGCTGCGGCGGCACGCCGTTCACCAGAAGCCACTGCGCTTTGCGGATGCGCAGCGCCAGCAGATAATCCACAAAACGGTAGCCCGTCTGCTGCAGGAACTGGCGGCTCACGTAATCCGGGTTCATAAACAGGTAATTGGCCGCCAGGCCTTTGAGTGACAGCGCGGCGTCGCTGTAGTGCTTTTCCAGATAGTCCACGACCTTTTGCACCGTCTCGCTGTATTCAGGGCGCGCCACACCCGCACGGGCCGGCTCCAT
>ERZ650306.154-NODE-154-length-38164-cov-12.035897_pt1 | contig 38164 bp, 29 predicted proteins | sample MGYA00376242_ERZ650306 | MGnify/ENA primary metagenome ERZ650306 (study PRJEB26733, sample SAMN07839244) | wastewater metagenome | biome: urban; feature: wastewater treatment plant; material: waste water | place: USA: North Carolina | collected 2016-03-31 ... | reverse complement strand
AATTCTCTGACATTACCAGGCCATGAATATGTCAGCATGGCTTTCTGGGCTTCATCTGTTATAGCCGTAACATGCTTGTTCATCCGCTCATTGGCTTCCTCCATGAACGCAGAAGCCAATGGGAGAATGTCATCCTTACATGATTCCAGTTCTGGCAATTGAATAGTAAACTCACAAAGACGATAATACAGATCTTGGCGGAAACGTTTCTCCTTGATTGCATCCTCCAAATTCTCGTTGGTAGCGGTTATTACTCTTACATCGGCTGTCTTTTCTTCCGTACTTCCCACAGGAGAATATGTTTTCGTCGTCAGGACACGCAGAAGCATCTGCTGTACCTCGATTGGCAAGTTGCCAACTTCGTCAAGAAAGAGTGTACCGCCGCTTGCCGCACCGAAATATCCGTCCTTGTCACATTCAGCACACGTGAATGCTCCTTTTCTGTATCCGAACAATTCAGACGCGGCAAGTTCCTTGCTCAATTTTTCTCCGATAGCCTTCACGCATCCGGCGCATTTGGCAGTAGTCTTGAATTTTCTTTCCATAAATTTGTAAACCTATAATTACATCTCTCCTATAGCAAATATCTTGCCAACAGGTAGGTGTGGTGACTATTTCTTCTTTTTCTTTTCGATGGTTGAAATGTTCTTTTGCTCATTGCTTTGTATCTTTAAAAATCTTGTTTATGTATCTTTATTTTGTTTGGACTAACCCTTATTCCAAAACCGAGTGCAAATATACAAAGACTTTTTTTTCTAGCAAGTAGTTTTATAAAAATATTTTTAATATCATCAATTTTAATTTTAATTGTTTTTCGATTCTTCTTTTAATATCTCTTATTTCTGCTCCACCACCAGATAAATATATTCCTGTTTCAAATATATCTGCTGCTACTTCCGGTTCTATTTCTTCAAGTGATGCTCTTATTGCTTCTATTATTTGATCTACATGTTTCGATATTGCCGCCTCTACCTCTTCTGTTCCTATTTTAATGCTCTTAGGTAATCCGCTACCCACTTCTCTTCCTTTTATTTCAAAAGATTCTTTATCTTTTTTTGAACTTATAGATTTTATTTTTAAATCTTCAGATGTTCTTTCTCCAATATATAAATTGTGTTTCTCTCTAACATACTCCATAATATCTTCATTAAATTTATCTCCAGCAACTCTCAGTGATCTTGATAATGCAGCACCTCCTGAAACTATAAATGCTATTTCTGTTGTTCCTCCACCAATGTCAACTATCAAATGCCCTTTTGGTTGGAACATGTCTATTCCAGAGCCTATTGCTGCTGCAACTGGTTCCTCTATTAAATAAACTTCTTTCGCACCTGCATCTTTAACTACTTCAACAACTGCTTTTCTTTCAACTTGAGTTACACCACTTGGTATACAAATTACAACTCTTGCGCTTTGGAATTTATCTTTCTTTATTTTAGTTAAGAATCTAGTCAACATTTTTTCTGTGATTTCATAATCAGAGATAACTCCATTTTTAAGTGGTCTTATTATCTTTGTGTGAAGCGCTGTTCTCCCAACAATTTCTCTTGCCTCTGCTCCAACTCCGTCAATTTCATCTGTCTTCACATTAATTGCAACATATGTGGGTTCATCAATTTGTATTCCTTCCCCTTTAACGTAAACAACTGTATTTGCAGTTCCTAAATCAATCCCGACTTCTTTTATTCCTCTTTGATTTACACCTAATTTCATTTTACTGAAATATTTTAAAATACTTGAAAATTTCATATTACTCTTCCTCCAATATCTATAGTCTATTTTATATTTCGTTCATTTCTTGCAACTGATTATTTTCATCTATTATTCCATTTTCTTTTAGCTGTTCGAATATTCTAGATGCTCTGTTGAACCCTACTTTCAATTTTCTTTGTAACAACGATATCGATGCTTTTCCTTCTTCTCTAATAACATTTATTGCTTCTTGGAATAATGGATCTCCTTCATCACCTGTCGAATCTTCTGGCTCAAATAATATTTCTTCACGATAAACTGCTTTTCTGCTTTTTTTAAGCGCAGTTGTTAGTTTTATAACTTCATCATCAGAAATATATGCACCTTGTATTCGTTCTAATTTCGAAGAACCATTTTCAAGCAACAACATATCCCCTTGTCCTAATAATTTCTCTGCACCAGGTGTATCAAGTATTGTTCTCGAATCAATTTGTGATCTTAGTGCAAATGATATTCTACTTGGCAGGTTTGCTTTTATCATCCCTGTTATTACATCTGTTGATGGCCTCTGTGTCGCAACAACAAGATGAATTCCAATTGCTCTGGCTTTTTGAGCTATCCTAGCTATTGATTCCTCAACTGTTCCCGCTGCAACCATCATCAAATCAGCCAACTCATCAATGATTATTACTATATAAGGCATTTTTTCTATGTTTTTTAACGAATTGTATCCTTCAATATTTCTAACACCTTTTTCCATTAATGTTCTATATCTATTTTCCATTTCATTTACTGCCCATTTCAGAGCAATAGCAGCTAATTTAGGATCTATTATTACAGGAACTAGTAAATGTGGGATTCCATTATACGGCATAAGCTCTACCATTTTTGGATCAACCATTATGAATTTTACTTCTCGTTCTGATTTTTTTGTTATCAAAGTTGATATTAACGTATTAACCGCAACACTTTTTCCAGATCCCGTTTGTCCCGCGATTAATAGATGTGGCATTTTTGCAATATCAATAATCTTATCTCTTCCAACAATATCTTTTCCCAGTATTATATTCAATGCCCCTTTTTCTAACTCTTTGTTTCTTATTATATTTGAAAAATGAACTGGTTCTTTAACTTGATTTGGTGTTTCTATTCCAATAGCACTTTTACCCGGTATTGGGGCTTCAATTCTTATGCTTTCCGCTGCTAAGCTCATTGCAATATCATCTGATAAAGATGTAACTTTACTTACTTTTATTCCTCTTGGTATTGTAAGTTCATATCTTGTTATTGTCGGCCCTCTTCTGTAATCAACAACTTTTGCCTCTATTCCAAATTCTTTTAAAACTGATTCCAAATGAACTACATTTTTCTTTATGTATGTTTCTATTTCTGCTCTTTTTGATGAATCCATTGTTTTTTGTACAAATATTTGATCTATAGATTTTTTTAATGCATCATCATATTCATAATCCTGTAGCTCACTTATTTCTGGTGCATCACTTATTTCTATTTCTTCACTTATATCATCATAATAAGATTCTTCTTCTGGTATTTCTTGCAATTCCTCTTTTGATGGTTCAACTACTTGTTTTTTGTGAAGCGTTGTCTCTACTTGTTCAAATTCAAAATTAGATTTAACTCCATACTCATGGATATTTTTTATTTCTAATTCATCCTCCACATTATTCTTTTGGTTTTCATCATTAGTTTTCAAATGTTTTTCGATGTCTATTTTTTCTTTATCATCTTCTATTTTTCTATTATATATTTCTAACCATTCTTTTTCTTTTTTCTTCAACTCGTCCCCAGCATATACATCCGTTTTCTGAAAAATTGTTTCTTTTGGTTTTTTAGCTATTTCAAATCCTAATTTATTTTTTCTTGATTCGACAACTCTTTCTTTCAAGTCTTCTTTTCTTTTAGCTTTCTGATATATATACTCTTCTCTTTCAGCTATTTTTTTTGCTTTAAGAATTTTTATTTTTTTCTTATAGTCATCGCTTCCATAATATTTAAATAGACTGACTAATAACTCGTATCCCAGAACTATAAATTCTTTTAATAGTACTATCAAAGAAATAATAATTATAATTATCAATACGATTTGCAACTGTTTTAAGTGTATATATCTATATAATGGCATTGATATCAAAGCTCCTATAAAACCGCCGCTATTACTATTAAAACCTAACTCCAAAAGTTTTCTTGTTGCTTCAACAAACAAACTTGGCATTTTTACAGTTACGCTCCGCGATATAAAGAGCATCGATAAACTAAGAAATATAACTATATATGAAATGATTTTTGACTTATGAAATTTTAATTTTATTTCTCCTGAAACAATATCAAGGAGCCCAAATGTTAGCATTGATGCTGCTGCGAAATATGACAATTTTCCGAAAATCATCATGAAAACATTTAATAATGTTCCTAAAATTTTATTTATATCTGGTATATTGTCACCTTGAAATATTTGCTTATTCATAAGAAGAATTATTAAGAACACTCCTAAAAGAAATAGGATTATGCCTCTAATTTTCTTGTCCACTTTTCTACTTCCTTCCTATTTTTAAAAATTTATACTTTTACATAATATTCTACCATAAACGCTACTTTTTTACAATGTTTTAAATAGTAGATTAGTCAACAAATAAAAGGAATAAAAGTCAAAAAGTAAATAAAAAGAGAGCCAGTTTGTAAAAAGCTCTCAATTCAATTATTTTTTCAAAATATAGTGTCCCATTTTATCACGTTTTGTCTCTAAATATTTTTTATTTTCAGTTGTAGGTTCTGTTTCACTATCTATTCTTTTCTTAACATCTATACCATATTTTTCAAGGCTTTCTATTTTCTTAGGATTATTTGTTAATATTTCTATAGATTTTATATCAAAGTCTTTTATTATTTGTGCTGCCACAGCAAAATCTCTCAAATCATCTTTGAATCCTAACAAGTGATTTGCCTCTACTGTATCATGCCCTTGATCTTGCAAATTATATGCTTTCAACTTATTGTAAATTCCAATTCCTCTACCTTCTTGACGTAAATAGATTAACAGACCTTCACCTTTTTCATTAATACTTTCAAGTGATTTATGTAGTTGATCTCCACAATCACATCTCTTAGAACCAAAAATATCTCCTGTTAAACACTCTGAATGCAATCTTACTAAGACATCTTCTTTTCCTCGTAAATCTCCTTTAAATACTGCAATATACTCTTTTTTTTCTATCTCATCAGAAAATGCAGCCATTTTAAAATCTCCAAATTTTGTTGGAAGAACTACTTCTACTTCTCTTGTTACAAGATCTTCATTTTTTTTTCTATAATCAATTATATGATCAATCGTAATTATCTTAAGATCATATTTTTTTGCAAACCCCATAAGATCATCTCTTCTGGCCATTTCTCCATCATCTTTTATTATTTCAATGATTACAGAGACTGGTTCATATCCACAAATTTTTGCTAAATCTACAGATGCTTCCGTATGTCCTTTTCTATCAAGAACTCCACCTTTTGATGCTATTAACGGAAATAAATGTCCTGGCTTTTTAAAATCTTTAGATTTTTTTTGTGGATTAAGAATATCTTTTATTGTTCTATATCTATCCCCTACTGAAATTCCTGTTGTTGTTCCTTCTAGCGAATCTACAGAAATAGTAAATGCAGTTCCATGACTATCAGTATTATTTGCCGTCATTAAATTTAATTCTAACTCATCTGCTCTTTCTTTTGTTATTGGAACACACATAAGTCCTCTTGCCTCTTTAATCATAAAATTTACAGTTTCTTCAGTTATAACTTGTGCAGGAATAACAAGATCCCCTTCATTTTCTCTATCTTCATCATCTACAATAATAATTGGTTTCCCTTTTTTTATATCTTCGATTGCTTCTTCTATTGAATTAAACATTATTTTCTCCATTCTATTCCAATATTATTTCCATAAATATTGAATTTTACATTTGGTAATTCCATTGCTTCTTGCATTTTAAGCTTTGTGAATCCCGATATAAATGATATTCCTTTTTCATCTCCAAGAATTTTGTTCGAAACAAATATCTCTCCTGCATCTATTATATCTTCTTCAAAAGCCTTACTTATAACTCTGCTTCCACCTTCGATCAAAATAGAATCTATACCTAATTCACCAATTTTTTCTACAATATTTTTTATATCAAATTCTTTATCACTATTTTCTATAAATATAAATTTTACATTATACTTTGTTTCCAATTCGTGTGCATTCTCATTTTTATTTGTTTCACGTGTTACAATTATTGTTTTAGAATCTTTATTATTTTTAACTACATTAAATGAATCATTAGAAATTAAATCTGGATCTATTATTATTCTATAAGGATCTCTTCCCTCGCTCATTCGTGCTGTAAGCGACGGATTATCATTGCTTAGAGTATTCGCCCCAATCATTATCCCCATAAATTTATTTCTGTAATATTGAACTTTTTCTCTTGATTCTTCATTCGATATCCACTTTGAATCACCTACAGATGTTGCAATTTTTCCATCCAATGTTATTGCAACTTTTAGAAAAATATATGGAGTTTTAGTTGTTATGTACTTATAAAAAACTTTATTTATTTCTGTACACTCAGCTTCTAAAACAGCTGTTACAACTTCTATTCCAGCATTTCTTATCATTTCTAATCCTCTTCCTGATACCAATGGATTAGGATCATTACTGCCAACAACAACTCTTTTGAATTTCTTATCAACAATTTTAAGTGCACATGGTGGTGTTTTTCCATAATGTGAACAAGGTTCTAGTGTGACATATATTGTAGCCCCTTCGACACTTATTCCTTTACTTTCAGCATCAATAATCGCATTAACTTCAGCATGTGCTTCACCATACGCTTGATGGTACCCACTACCTATTATTTCATTATTTTTAACAATAACCGCACCTACTAAAGGATTCGGATTTACTTTTCCAATTCCTTTTTTTGCTAGCTCTATAGCTTCTTTCATATAATATTCGTCTGTATAAATTTCTCCAACACTCATATTAAAAACCATTCTTTCTCAAAAAATCTAATGACATTTTAGATTTTTCTTTTTTGACACTAGTTGTATAATCTATTTCATCTCTACTTAGTAATATTTTCTCTGCGTATTTCGCTAACATATCTGTCTCCAAATTTACATAATCACCTGTTGTTTTTGTCCCAATAGTTATAAATTCAAGTGTATGTGGTATTAAAGATACCTCAAAGTAATCTTCCCCTGTATTCATAACTGTTAAACTCGCTCCATCGATTGATATTCGCCCTTTTTCAACAATATATTTCATGTATTTCTTTTCAAGACTTATTCTATATATTTTAGCTATTCCTACTTTTGTTATTTTCTTTATAATACCCTCACAATCAACATCCCCGTACACCAAGTGTCCTCCTAGAAAATCATTTAATGTAAGTGATTTTTCTAGATTTACTTTGCTTCCTGACAATAATCTTTTCAGAGTTGATCTTTCTATTGTTTCATTCATTACATCAGCCTCAAAGTAATCTTTTGAAAAACTTGTTACAGTTAAACAAACACCATTTGTTGCTATGCTATCACCAATTTTTACATTTTCTAGTACTTTTTTTGCTTTTATCTTTATTTTTTTACTTTGACTGCTTCCTTTTATACTTAATATTTCTCCCATTTCTTGAATTAATCCTGTGAAAATAAAAATCACATCCTTCATAATTTACTTTTCTATCAAATTATCCTATAGAATTTAGTAAGTTTATCATTTCAATTGCGCCCATTCCTGCTTCAAAGCCTTTGTTTCCTGCTTTTGTTCCAGATCTTTCAATTGCTTCTTCTATTGAGTTAACAGTTAACACACCAAATATTACTGGCATTTCATTTTGTAAACTAACAGTTGCAACTCCTTTTGATACTTCTGAACAAACATAATCAAAATGAGGTGTCGCTCCTCTTATTACTGCACCTAATGTTATTATTGCGTCATATTTTTTTGTTTTTGCCATTCTTTGTGCTACTAATGGTATTTCAAATGCCCCTGGAACCCAAGCAAGGTCTATATTTTCTTCTTTTACCCCATGTCTTATTAATGCATCTTTTGCTCCAGCTATTAATTTTGATGTAATAAATTCATTGAATCTTCCACCTATTATTCCTACTTTGATTTTTCCCCCAGTAAAATTACCTTCAAATGTTTTCACAATCAATCATCTCCTATATATTTATAATATTTTACAAATAAAAAAACCTAAGCAAAACTTAGGGCATCTCGTAAATATATTTAAGACAAAGTTACTTAAAAATAGAGTTATTACTAAACTCACAATTCAAATTTCTTAAATATCTACTAACTTCTTTCATCCAGACTATACTGTCGGTACTGGAATTTAACCAGTTCCTATGAGGAGTACTCACTTGCGGACTTTACCGCCGATCGGGAATTTCACCCTGCCCTGAAGTTATTATTTTTATTTATTTATGTCTCATTATATACCTATTTTTATTATTTGTCAATATTTGTATCTACAAATTATTTTATTTTTTGTTGCTTTTTTACTTGTGATGTATTAATATCTTATTATCACATTATGTTTGATATAAATAATCACAGTATAAATGAAAGGATACGATATGAAAACATTTGAAGAAAAAATATTAGATTATGCTAATTTAATAGTAAAAGTAGGTCTTAATCTGCAGCCTGGGCAAAATCTTATAATAAATGCACCTATAGCTTCACATGACTTTGTCATGAAAGTTGCTAAGAAAGCCTATGAAAGCGGTGTTAAAGAAATTTACTACAGATGGAATTCTGAAGAATTGGATCTGTTGAGATATGAAAATGCTAGTGAAGATGTATTTAGTAACTATCCACAATGGCTTGCCGATGGATTCACTGAAATTGCAAAAGATAATACAGCAGTATTAAGTATTTATGCGTCTAACCCAGAATTGCTTGAAAAAGTAAATCCTGAGAGAATAAAAAATGACATGAAAACTAAATCAATCGCAATGAAAAAATACAAAGACTTTGTTATTAATGGAGGTTGTAACTGGTGTGTTGTCTCTATCCCTACAGAAGGTTGGGCAAATAGTATTTTTAAAAATAAAAATTCTATTGAAAATATTGACAAATTATGGGATCTAATATTTATGATTAATCGGATAAATGATGTTGATCCTGTTAAATCTTGGGAACTACACTTTGAGAAATTAGAAAAATACAAAACATACCTCAATGATAAAAGATTTAAGACACTCCACTATAAATCAGAAAAAACTAATGTTACTGTAGATCTTCCAAAAGAACATATTTGGTTTGCTGCACAAGAAAAGACAAAATCTGGAATAATTTTTTCTGCTAATATCCCTACAGAAGAAGTATTTACATTACCACATAAATATGGTGTAAACGGTACTATTTCAAGTACTCTTCCACTTCAATACGCTGGGAATACTATTGATGAATTTACACTTACGTTTAAGGATGGGAAAATAATAAATTTCTCAGCTGAAAAAGGATATGAAATTCTTAGAGATTTAATAAGCCTTGATGAAGGTGCAAGTTATCTCGGTGAGGTTGCAATTGTCCCAATTGATTCTCCTATTTATCAGTCAAAAACTATTTTTTGCAATACACTCTATGATGAGAATGCAAGTTGCCACTTTGCAATTGGAAGTGCATATCCTAATACAATTACTAATGGGGAATCGTTCTCAAGCGAAGAGAAAGAAATACACGGTGTTAACGATAGTATCACTCATGTTGATTTTATGGTCGGTGACCACAATCTATCAATTACAGGTGAGACTTATAGTGGAGACATGGTAGAGTTCTTTGTGAATGGTAAATGGAATATATAAAAGTTAAAGGATACTTCATATGAAGTATCCTTTTTTATTGAGTATAAAAAAAGAACGGCTAGGCCGTTCTTCTATATAATTAGTTTGTAAATTTAACTTTTCCGAAATCTACATTGTTGAAGAATAATTCTACTCTTCTGTTGTTGTATCTTCCTTCTACTGTTGCGTTAGTGTGAGAAGGTTGAGTTTCACCTTTTCCTGAAATTGATCCAACTTTTACATCATTGCTTAATCCATACTCTTGTAATAATCTAGCAACATTTTGTGCTCTTGCTACTGATAATTTTTGGTTGTAAGCATCTGAACCTGTAGAATCTGTATGTCCTACGAAATCAACTGTTCCACCTTTTGCGAAACTGTTAATTACTGAAGATATTGTTCCTAAATCTTTTGCTTCTGCTGCATTAGGTACTCTTCCGTCAACTTTAAATCCTCTTATAACACATTTTTTCTCAGTTGCAACACAACTAAATGGTAATACTACTGTTTTTGTGTTTAATGGTGGAGTTACTACAGTTTCTCCAGGTACTTTAACTATTTTATCTACATATACTATTTTTTCAACTGTTGTTACTTTAGCTGTTCTATCATTTACTAAGTTTCCTAATCTTAATCCTAATCTTAATCCGAATGATTCTTGATAATCATTTGTTCTGAATCCACTTGCGTTAGTGAATGGAGTTGCTGCTCTTTCATATATTGCTTCTAATGATACAGGTCCCATTTCAGTTCCTAATCCACCAGCTACATATAATCCATTATCATATTTTACTCCATTAACTTTTGATTCATTTAAAGCTACTCCTGCTCTACCTAATACATATAGAACATCATTTCCTTTTTTAGTTGTTACTAAATTAAATTTCCCTAAAGCATACACAGGTATTTGTCTCATCCTTTTAGTGTCATTTCCTTTGAATTTTTGATCAAATTTGTATTCTGCTCCAATTCCCCATTCGAATTCACCTTGATTATCAAAGATGTATTCTGCTCCTGCTGTAGCACCATTTCCATAATCTAATGTGCTGTAATTTGCTGATATTTCATTTCTGTTGAAATCGTATCCACCTTTAATTTGGATTTCTGATGCTACTAAGCTTAAAGACAATAACGCTGTCCCTAAAATAACTAATTTTTTCATTTCAATTCCTCCTCTAATTTAACTTCCTAAAGTTTTTGTTTTTTTGTAAATTACTCTTGTTCTTACACGTAATCTATTATTACACCAATAGTATACCTCAATAAAAATAAAATTGCAAGACTTTTTTAATTATGTGTTATATACTTACAATTGAATCGATTAATTTCATTAGTCTTGAAAGCATTTCTAACCTGTTATGTTTTACCTCTTGATTTTCAGAATTTATCATTACATTATCGAAAAAATTATCAATAACAACTGAATTTTGTAACAATTCTCTCGTTTTATTATCAAAACTTTTCTCTTTTGAATCCTCAAATTTCTTTATAAAATCCATTAATTTTTTTTCTTCTTCTTTTTCAAAAAGATTTTCTTTAACATCTATTCCCAGTGTTTTTTCATCCTTAATTATATTTTTTACTCTTTTCAGTAAGTTCACCATTCTATCAAATTCATCTGTCTTTGATAATTCAGCTAGGACTGATAACTTATAGTCTAGTTTCGTTATATCTTTTTCGAGATTTATCTCATATGATATCAAATCTTTACTATATTTATCGCTTAAAACATTAACTAACCTTTGTTTGAAAAATTCTATTATTTCTTTTTCTACATTTGATTCTTTTACTTTTTTTGAATTTGCAAATATAGATAATACTTTCAATATCAACTCTTCATAATTTATATTTAACTTCATTTCCAATGCAACCATAATGATTCCTTGGACTGCTCTTCTAAGTGCATACGGATCTTTTGAACTTGTAGGCTTCAATCCTACAGCAAAACAACCAACAACAGTATCTATCTTATCTGATATTCCTGCAATTGCACCTTCCAATGTTTCAGGTAATTTATCTCCTTGATATCTAGGTAAGTAATGCTCAAATATCCCTTTTGCAACATTCGCATCTTCACCTTGTTTTTCTGCATACACTTGACCCATAAACCCTTGTAACTTAGTAAATTCTTTCTCTCCAATTACATTTGTAACGAGATCCGCTTTCGCTAATTCAATTGTTCTTAATATACTTTTTTCTTTCGTTTGCAATTCTAATTCAGTTATTATATATTTTGCTATTTCCAAAGATCTTTCAACTTTTTCATAGATTGTCCCCATATCTTTTTGGAACACAACTTCTTTTAATTTCAATGTATTTTCTTCAAATTTAGCTTTCAAATCTTCATCAAAAAAGAATTTTGCATCTGCAAGTCTAGGCTCTATTACTTTCTCATTACCTTTTTTTACTATTTCTGAATATTCATTTGCATTTCTTATTAGAACAAATTTATTTGTTAGCTTTCCATTTTCATCTAAAACCGGAAAATATCTTTGGTGCGTTTCCATTGTTATCGTTATTATATCCTCAGGAAGATTTAGATAATCAGCACTAAACTCTCCTTTTATTGCATATGGATATTCTACTAGATTCACAACTTCTTCTAATAAATAGTCATTCACTACTACTCTATCTCCATCTTGTTCACAGTTATTATGAACACTATCAAGAATTGCTTGTTTTCGTTTTTCTCTACTAGGTATTACAACATTTCCTTCTAGCGTTTTTTCATAGTCGCTTTCGCTTTCAAGAACTATGTTTTGAGATGCAAATATTCTCATTCCTCTTGTTACATTTGATGATTTTATTCCTTCGAATTCAAATGGTAAGATTTCTCCATTTAATAATGTAACAAACCATTTTATTGGTCTTGCAAACCTAAATTCTTTATCTGACCATTTCATATTCTTCTCAAATTCTATTTTTCTGAGAACTGTATCTAGTATTTGAGGTAGCACATCTTTTGTTGCTATCCCTTTTATAAATTGCTCTACTGAAATATATTGCCCTTTTTCATTTTCTATTACTTTAATATCATCAATTGTTGCATTTTGTGATTTAACAAATCCTTCTCCAGCTTTTGTTAATACTCCATCCTTATATGCTACATTTATTGATGGACCTATACTCTTTTTGTCCAGATCTTCTTGTTTTTCTGATATATTTTCTACAATAACTGCAAATCTTCTTGGTGTACTAAAGCTTTGTATGTTCGTAAACTTTATTCTCTCATTCGATAATTCTTGAGTTATTATTTGTTTCAAATCTTCTTCAGCTTGATTTACATACCTTGCTGGTAATTCTTCTATTCCTATTTCAAAAAGAAAATTCACGTAATTCACTCCTTTCCTATTAATATGCTATTTTTTTAATAACGGATATCCAAGATTTTTTCTAACTTCTACAAATTGCTCTGCACATCCTTTTGCTAATTCTCTCACTCTTAATATATATGACATTCTTTCTGTTGTACTTATTGCCCCTCTTGCATCTAGGTTATTAAAAGTATGTGAGCATTTTAATACATAGTCATATGCAGGGATTACTAATTTATTTTCTAAACAGTTTTTTGCCTCTTTTTCGTACATATCAAATAATGTGAAGTGCATCTTAACATCCGCTACTTCAAAACTATATTTTGACATTTCATATTCGTATTGATGCCTTCTTTCACCGTATTTAACGCCTTTTGTCCATTCAAGGTCGTAAACATTTTCAACATCTTGTAGGTACAATGCTATTCTTTCTAATCCGTATGTCAACTCTGAAGGTGTTATTTCTACTTCAATTCCTCCTACTTGCTGAAAGTACGTGAATTGCGTTATTTCCATACCATCTAACCATACTTCCCAACCAAGTCCCCATGCTCCTAATGTAGGGCTTTCCCAGTTATCTTCAACAAATCTTATATCATGCTTCTTAGGATCAATTCCTAATGCTTCTAAGCTTTCTAAATATAGTTCTTGAATGTTTTCTGGTGATGGTTTCATTATAACTTGAAATTGATGATGTTGGTAAACTCTATTTGGATTCTCTCCATATCTTCCATCTTTTGGTCTTCTTGATGGTTCAACATATGCGATATTCCAAGGTTCAGGCCCTAATGACATCAAAAATGTATCAGGATTAAATGTTCCAGCACCTGTTTCAACATCATAAGGATTTCCTATTACACACCCTTTTTCACTCCAAAATCTTTGAAGTGTAAGTATAATCTCTTGAAAAGTCATTAATTCTCTCACTCCTTTTTATTTTTCTTCATCTTCTTATATTCATCTCTAATTAGTGTAAATAATATTATATACAAACCTATATGAATATACGTGTCTGCTATATTAAAGATAAATCCCCAAATGCCTCTAAAATCTATCATATCTATAACAAATCCTCTAAATATTCTATCTATCATATTTCCTAAAGCACCTGCTGTAATTATAGAAATTCCTAATTTTATAGGAAATTTATATTTCTTGAAGTTTTTTATTTCCGTAATAACAACATAAGCTATCAAAACTATACTTATAATAGTAAAATAATTTATCTTTCCTTGAAAAACACCAAATATTCCTCCATGGTTTTCTATATATGTGAGGTGGAAAAAATCATTTATTATAGGTATTGAATACCCGATTTCTCCACCTGACATATTATACATATATAGTTTACTTAATTGATCGATTGCAGTTAACACTAATATTAAAATTATCAGATACATATATACTCCTACCCTATTTCTTTCAGTACTGCAGCACATCTAGGACATACGTCAGTGTGTGTTGGATCTTGACCTACTTTGACATCGTATTTCCAACATCTCTCACATTTCTCACCATCTGCTTTTTCAATGTATATAGATATTCCTTCGATTTCAGAATTATTTGCTTCTTCTGACACCCTCTCAACTTGCGAAACAATGAAAATATCTGCTATTTCATTTGCTTCTTTATCAAAAATAAACTTGTATTCGTCATTTGTAATATTTAATTTAACTCTAGCATCTAATGAATGCCCTATCAATCCTGTTTGTCTTGCTTCTTCTAATTTTCTATTTACTTCTTTTCTAATCTCTGCTATTTTTTTCCATTTAGTTGCAAGTTCTTCATTTTTATGACTCTCATTGAATTCTACCCATTTAGATAAAAGAACACTTTCTTCTTCTTTTACACCAGCTGGTATTCTTTCCCAAATTTCTTCTGCTGTAAATGATAATACTGGCGCAATTATTCTAACTAGTACTCTTAATGCTTCTGCCATAACAGTTTGTGCACTTCTTCTATCTAGAGAATCATCTTTTTCGCAATATAATCTATCTTTTATTATATCCATGTAGAAAGCTGACATATCTATTGAACAGAAATATGTGATTTCTTGGAATAAACTATAAAATTCATAGTTGTCATAATGCTTAGTTGTTACTTCTTTCAATTCTTCTAATTTATGCATTGCCCATTTATCTATTTCTGGCATATCTTTGTAGTCAACTTTTTCACTGTAATTAAAGTCATTAAGATTTCCCATCAAGAATCTTGCTGTATTTCTTATTCTTCTATATGCATCTGACATTTGTTGAAGTATATTATCTGATATTCTCACATCTTCTCTATAATCAACTGATGAAACCCATAATCTCAATATATCTGCCCCATATTTTTCAATAACATCCTTAGGATATATTGTATTTCCTATAGATTTTGACATTTTCTTTCCTTGTCCATCATTTACAAATCCATGTGTTAATACTCTCTTATACGGTGCATCTTTTGTTGATGCAATTGATGTTAACAAAGATGTTTGGAACCAACCTCTGTGTTGATCACTTCCTTCAAGATATAAATCTGCTGGTCTTGGAAGATTTCTTGGAGCTAATACCGCTCTATGAGATACTCCTGAATCAAACCATACATCCATTATACTTCTTTCTTTTCTAAGTTTTATGTTTGTTAAGTTATATTTATTTAGTAATTCGTCTCCGATTATTTCTTCAGCACTGTATTTCCACCACATATCAGTACCTTCTTTTGCAACTACTTCAATAACTTTATTCATTATTTCTGGCTCATAAATAACTTCATTTGTTTCAGTGTTATAAAATAATGGAATAGGTACTCCCCATACTCTTTGTCTAGAAATTGTCCAATCAGGTCTTGTTTCTAACATTGCATTTATTCTATTTCTTCCCCAATCAGGAACAAATTCAACTTCTTTTATTGCGTCTAGTGCATTTTTTCTAATATCACTTTCATCAACACTTATAAACCATTGCTCTGTTGCTCTAAATATAACTGGTTTCTTACTTCTCCAGTCATGTGGATATGAATGCGTGATTTCCTTATGCGCTAACAAATGCCCTGTTTCTTTTATATCCTCAAGTATTACTCCGTTTCCTTTTCTATAAAACAATCCTTCATATTTTCCTGCTTCTTTAGTAAAATGACCTTTGTCATCAACTGGTGATAATATTCCAAGTCCGTACTTCTGACCAACATTGTAATCGTCCACACCGTGTCCAGGTGCAGTATGTACACATCCAGTTCCTGCTTCATCTGTAACGTGGTCCCCAAGCATAACTAATCCTTCTCTATCAATAAATGGATGTTTGTAATGTAAATTTTCTAAGTCTTTCCCTTGTACTTCTTTTATTAACTCATAGCTAAGACCCATATCAGAAAATGCTTTTTCAGCTAATTTTTCTGCTAATATTAAATTTCCTTTTTCTGTTTTATAAATACCGTACGTAAAGTCAGCATTAACTGATATTCCTAAATTTGCAGGTAATGTCCAAGGCGTTGTTGTCCATATAACAAAGCTAGACTCTAAGCCTAATTTTTCTGTTACATCAGCAGATCCTTCCATCTTTACATAGATTGATGATGAGACAACATCTTTATACTCTATTTCTGCTTCTGCTAATGCTGTTTCTGTTGTTGGTGACCAATATACTGGCTTTAATCCTTTATATATATACCCATTTTCATATATTTCTTTGAATACTCTTAACTGTTCTGCTTCATAGTCAGGGTTTAATGTAAGATACGGCGCATCCCATTCTCCTAGTATCCCTAATCTTATAAATTCATCTTTTTGCTTTTGTACCCATTTTTTTGCATATTTTTGACATTCTTGTCTTATTTGAAGAGGAGTCATTACTTTCGCTTTTTCTCCTAATTCTTCCATTATTTTCCATTCGATTGGAAGTCCGTGCGTATCCCATCCTGGAACATATGGTGCATTGAATCCTCTTAATCTTTTGTATTTTAAGATTATATCTTTTAATACTTTATTTAATGCATGTCCTATATGAATATCACCATTTGCATAAGGAGGTCCATCATGTAACATAAAGAATGGCTTATCCCCTTCTTTTGATTTTTCATATATTGTTGCTTTCTTCCAATCTCTTAATGTTAATGGCTCTTTCTGTGTTAAATTAGCTTTCATTTTAAAGCTTGTCTTAGGTAAATTTAGTGACCCTGCATAATCTACTTTTTCAACATTTTGTTCATCTGACATTTTATTTCCTCCGTTTTCTTTCACTTATATTTATCATTTCTTCTATTTAATCTATTTTTATAATACGATACTTCCTATAAATACTAGTATACCTAATATTGTTGCATACACTAATGCATACTTCAATGTTGTTCTTAGCATTTCTCCTTCTTTTCCAATAAGTCCTACTGTAGATGCTGCTATTGCTATATTCTGTGGTGAAATCATTTTACCACCAGTTGCTCCAGCTGTGTTTGATGCAACAAACAGCTCTTTCAACGGTGTATAACCATGCTTAATTCCTTCTGCAACATTACCTTGTAGTTCTCCAAATAATAAATTTGAAGACAAATCACTTCCTGTAACGAATGTTCCGATTGTTCCTAATAATGGTGATATCAAAGGGAATTTCGTTCCCATTAATGCTACTAATCCCGTTGCAATACTTGCAATCATTCCACTATGTTTCATAACAGTTGATAACGCTACTATTCCCATTATTACAGTTATTGATCCCATTTTACCTTTTACTGTTTTCTTGAATACTTCTAGCATATCTTTTGCATTTGATCTTTGAAAGTATCCTGCAATAACTGTTGCTATTATAATAGGAACTCCTGGTGCAAGTATCCACTTAAATGTTTGTGCCCCTGGTACTTTGAACCAATCCGCGTGACCAAATGAAAAGTCTATCTTCGTAACTGTTGTCTCTGCCAACATCTCATGAATACCTGCTACAACTGGACTTGTTCCTACAATAAGTATTACCATTAATATATATGGTGACCACGCTCTTAATGCTTCAATTGCGCCAACTGGGTCTTTTTCAGAGTTTTCATCTTTAATAAATATTTTTATAGCTATTATCATAAATACCATTGCAAGTAAACTTGAAATTATTGTTGGAAGCTCTGCTCCCGCTACTTTTGCTATAACCAATTGTGTCGAATACGCAATTATTGATGCTATTATTACTGGTATTATTCCTCCATCAAAAGGTTTAGATCCTTCTTTTCTTTCTCCATTTGCCAAATGAGTAAGTAATATCGGTATCATTGTCATTATAATGAATAACAATAGCGTTATAAAGAAACTTACATTTTTAGGATCTAAATTCATCATACTTGATATTGTTGTTACTGGTAAGCCTACTGTTCCAAATGCTGTTGGTGTTGTATTTGCAATCAAACAAATGATTGCTGCTCTCATTGGAGTAAATCCTAACGAAACCATTATTGCTGCTGGAATAGCAACTGCTGTACCGTATCCTGCGACACCTTCTATAAACCCACCGAATCCCCATGCAAGCAACAACGCTTGTGCACGTCTATCATTTGTAATATTTCCTAACATTTTTTTTATTACATTTATTTCTCCTGTTTTTACTGATAATTCATATGCAAATATTGCTGCAATTACAACTATCCCTATCGGCATCCATGCAACTGCAAATCCTTCTGCAATTGAACCTAATATTCCACCTACTGGCATTCTCCATTCTTTAACAATTAAGCTAAGTAACACAGCTACACCTAAACTTGTGTACGCACTTATTGTTGGCGATAATTTAAATACTGCTAACATTATTAAAAAAAGTACTATTGGTATTAACCCTATTAAAAACAAACTCATTTTTATCCTCCTAAAATATAATCTACATTCCTTTTCTTGTAAGCCCTACTCTTCCTCGTTCTTTGTCAAGTGATAATATTTTAACTTTGATTATCTGTCCAACTGATAATACTTTTGTTGGATCCGAAACAAATCTATCTGCTATTTCAGAAACATGTATTAATGCATCATTTTTTAATCCTATATCTACAAATGCTCCAAATTTCGCAACATTTCTAACTGTACCCTCAAGAACCATTCCTTCTTGTAAATCATTCATATTCAATATATCTGATCTTAAAAGCGGTTTCTCAAAATCATCTCTCGGATCTCTTCTATCTTTTAATAGTGCATTATATACATCTTTTGTTGTTTCAGTTCCATATTCATTCTCTTTTATAAAACTCTCTAGATTTATTAATGCTAACTTCTGTCTTACTATTTCTCTATCTTCATTCATATCTTTAACCTTACAACCAGCGACTTCAAGTAATTTTTGTGCTATGTGATATGACTCCGGATGAATTATTGTATTGTCTAATGGATTCTTGCTGTCAGGAACGACAACAAACCCTGCCATTTGTTCAAATGCTTTATCTCCAAGTCCTTTTACTTTCTTTAAGTGTTTTCTATCTTTAAAGTCCCCATTTTCTTGTCTATAATCGACTAGATTCTTTGCAACATTTTTCTTAATTCCTGATACGAAACTTAACAGTGCCCAAGATGCTGTATTAATATTGACTCCTACAGTATTAACAACATGTTCTATTGTATTTTCTAACGTTTCATTTAATTTTTTTTGATTTACATCATGTTGATACATTCCGACACCAATAGATTTAGGATCTATCTTAACTAATTCAGCCATTGGATCTTGAATTCTTCTAGCAATTGATATTGCCCCTCTTGCTGTAACATCTAATTTTGGAAATTCTTCTGCTGCAATTTTAGATGCTGAATACACTGATGCTCCTGCTTCACTTACAATTAAATATGAAACTTTTTTCTTAGCATCTTTTATTAATGCAGCTACAAAACTTTCCGTTTCTCTTGATGCAGTCCCATTCCCTATTGCAATTATATCTATATCGTATTTTTCAATATAACCTAATATTTTTCGTTTTGCATCTTCTAGTTGTCTAGGGTTGTGCATTTCTCCTACTAAAAACAGTACATCATCAACTTCATAGAATCCTTCTTTATTTATAACTACTGTTTTACAACCTGTTCTATATCCTGGATCAAGTCCTAATATTGCTTTTTTTGCTAATGGTGGTTGTAATAATAAATTTTCTAAGTTGTCTGCAAATATATTAATAGCTTCTTCTTCAGCTTTTTCGGTATATATATTTCTAACTTCATTTTTTATAGATGGGTATACCAATCTATCCAATGAATCTTGAATCACATTTCTAAAGAAATCTGACATTTTTTTATTTTTTACAATATCTAAAATGAAATTTGTTATATATTCTTGAGTTCTTTCATCTAATTCTATATCAGCTTTTAGTATCTTTTCGTTTTCTCCTCTGTTTAATGCTAATATTCTATGAGATGCAGCTCTTGATAAAGGCTCTGAATATTGATAATAATCTTGATATACACCTTTAATATCTGTTGATTTATTCTTTTCTATAACTTTTGATGCCAATGTTCCAAACTTTGAAATTCTCTCTCTTAAAAATTCTCTTACTTTTATATTTTCAGATAATTCTTGAGCAATAATTAAATGTACACCTTCTATAGCTACTTCAACGCTTGGAACATCTTCATTTATATATTTTTTTGCTTCCTCTTTAAGCATTTCCATTGTTGTTATGTCTTGTTGCGCAAATATTGATAAAGGTTCCAATCCATGATCTTTTGCTATATCTGCCTTTGTCTTTTTCTTCTTCTTATATGGTAAGTATAAATCTTCAACTACTTGTAATTTTATTGCATTTAATATGCTATTTTTAAGCTCTTCTGTTAACTTCCCTTGTTCTTCTATATTTTTCAAAACTTCTTCTTTTCTCTTTTCAAGATTCCTATAATAAGTTACTTTTTCAATAATATCTCTTATTTGCTCTTCATCTAAGTTACCTGTCACTTCTTTCCTATAACGTGCAATAAATGGTACTGTTGCTCCATCATCAAATAGCCCAATTGTACTCTTAACCTGTGTTTCTTTTAATTTAAGCTCATTTGCTGTAAATTTCAAAATCTCCAATTTTATAGCCTCCATGCATCAAAATATGTTAAATTGTAACATAATTTCAACAAAATTCCTAGATTCAAAATTCTAGTTTGGTGTATTCTTTCTATTAATAAATTATTTCATCTTTTAAATTTAAAATTTTTATTTAATTATCATAATTTTACATTGTAGTAATCTCTTGATTATGATAATATTATCTAAGTTATTTTTATAATTAAGGAGGTTAAAATGTTCAAATTCAAAAATGTTTTTTTATCTGTGTTATTATTTTCGTTTATTGCATCTATTAATAGTTTTAGTGAGACGATTGATGTAAAAGATATTCACGAGCAAACTGTAAAAAATGTTGATAGACACTTCTATCAAGGTCAAGTCTTAAATGGGACATATGATGTTATTATTAAGGATCCTACTAAATTAACTTTCAATAGTAATATCTGTGATAATCCAATGTCTACCGTTAAAACTGTACACGTAGAATTCGTTAATGGTATTATAAATTATCGTACTATTCAATGCTATTCATATAGCAATTCTTTATTATTCGAAACTATTAACAATCTTGATTCAACTTTTACAGCTAAGAGCTACGATACTTCTTCTAGACTGAGAAGAGTTTTTAATTATGATAGTTCATTCTCTTTAACTAATATTTCTACTTTTTATCTATCAGGTGAACTTTTTGAATTCACTTCATACGATAATAAAAACAAGCTTATTGTCACGACAGAATATAACAAAGATAAGAGTATTAAAAAAATCAAGACTTTTAAGAACGGAAAATTGAAAAATGTCGAAATTAAATAATTACATGAGGGGAGAAAATTGATGAGAAAAAAAATTATTATCTTATTGTTACTTACATTTGCTACTCTTAGCATTTCAGAAACAATTAACTACAAAGATATAACTTACGTGGAAGGTTTTAAATCTGGAAGAACTCTTTTTTACTACAAAGATAAGAATTTAAGTGGTGTTCACACTATTGTTATGGATAAACCCATACGATATAAGACGGATGAATATTCTTATATTATTAATAAATTAGAAGGAACATTTACTGATGGAAGTTTGGATAAAGAAGTTAAAGTGTATAAAGATGATCAATTAGTTGGAGAAATATTTTATGTGTATGGTACAAAAAAATCATTTAAATATTACTTTCCTAATGGAGTAATAAGTGAAACACTTGAAAAATCAACTTACAGAAAATACAATGATAAAGGCGTTTTAGTTATTGAAAATTTATACGGGGAATACATTAAAAAATACAATGATAAAGGCGTATTAATTATTGAAAATTTATATGGGAAATATCTTAAAGAATATTATGATAATGGTAATCTTAAATTATCAAAAACTTTTAAAAAATCTGGAGAAAATGGAATAACTCTTGATTATTATGAAAATGGAGCCTTAAAATCATCAAGAACATTTAAAGATGGTCTTTTGAATGGCGAATCTACTTTTTATAATGAAGATGGAACCATTTTAAAAAAAGAAATCTATTCTAAAGGGATGAAAAAATAAAATATAAAAGGAGTATCAATTATGAAAAAAATTATAACTGCAGTAGTTCTTATATTAACTTTAACTATAAGTATTAATGCATTCTCAAAAGAAAAGAAGCAATCGAAACAAACAACAGCAGGCTCTGAGGATAATAACCCTATTGGAATGTATCCACCTGATTTTTTAACAATCAATGGCGGAGCTAGAGTTGATGGTGGTCTTTTAGATTTACTTAGTAAAAAAGGGAGAGATTCTCAAGCAAGAAGCTTTAAAATAACAGGGTATAATATTTCTGGGAAAATTGATATCGCTTATGACTTCTATAATTATTTTAACAAAGTAATAGTTATTGATAATGATTATATGAAGAAATTAGAAGTATTCGCTGATCTCACAACTACAGAAAAAGAATCACTTTTAGATGAAATATCTGCAAACTTCATAAAAAATTGGGACAAAAAAACTGTTAAGTCTATAATAAGCAATAAAACAGATAAAACTTTCAATAATCGAACAAAAAAGAACGCATATTTTTATGACGATGTTGAGCATAAACTTTTTTTCAATGAGGATTTAGCTGATTTTACAGATACTAAAAAAATTATAGAAGCTCTTGCTTATGCTAATTTTGATTATTTCTTATTTTATAATAAAGAAGACTGGAAAAGTTGGGATTTAGCATATTTAGAAGCATGGAAAAGTCAAAATAAAAATATTAAACAAAAAACAGAACTAGAAGGAGAAGTTGTAGAAGATACACCAGTTACACCAGAAACAACTACTCCTGTAAAATAATTAAGTTAAGTAACATAAAAAGGACTCTTAAAGCTAAGCTCAAGAGTCCTTTTGTTTATTTTAATATTTATTTTCTGTCCCTATTCATACCATGTTGTACAAACGGCAGCAACTACACGACAATCATCTTCTCCACAATATCCATTTGCTGTTGTCCCTGCAGTGTATGAACTTCTTGATGTTCCCCATGCATAAGCTCCCGTACTTGGTGACCATGAAACTGATCCGCATTGATTAGAAAACCAAACTGCAACAACACAATTCCCGTTACAACTATTTAATGCAGAACCCTCTGCTCCGCCTCTTGTTGAATAATCCCAAGAATATCCTGTCGCTCCAGTATCTGGATCTATTGCTATTGATCCATAATAGTTATCATAATAATCACTGTATGTATTTGCAAACATAAAAATGAATATCAAAAACAATATTATTCTTCTAATTTTCATATTAATCAGCCTACTTTTCTTTTACTTCCAATACTAACGTTTGTCCTGCAACTGATGTTCCAGAAGAAACTTTTTCTAATCCTGCATAATCTTCATAGTTAGAGATTATTACAGGTGTTTGAACTGATTTTGCATTTGCTTTAAGGAATTCATAATCATATCTAATTAATGGTGTCCCTTGTTTTACTGTAGCACCTTCTTGAACTAATCTTTCAAATCCTTTTCCTTCTAATTGTACTGTATCTATTCCGAAGTGAACAAATAATTCTATTCCTCCAGGAGTTACTATACTAAAAGCATGATTTGTATCAAATATTTTCTCTACTACACCATCTGCAGGTGCTAACATTTCTCCTGAACCTGTAGGAACTATTGCAATTCCGTCTCCAACCATTTTTTCAGCAAAAACAGCATCATCTACATTTTCCAAAGCCATTATTTCTCCTGAAATTGGTGCTATAATTTTCCCATTAAATTCTTTTACTTCTTCCTCTTTTTTCTTTAAAAAATCAAATAAACCCATTTTTTTACCTCCACTAAGTATTATATTTTTTTCTATACAATATATATATAACACAAGAAATGGTAATAGTCAAATGCATTTGCTACATTTTATTTTTTTATACCCAGCTTTCTTGCAATACTTCACCTTGTAGCCCAACTGTAACAGCTTTGATTGGTACATTCCTATTTGCTCTATTGACAGCTTCTTTTGCCAAACCTAACAGTGCACTACAGCAAGGAACTTCCATTATCATACATGTTATTGTATTGATCTTACTTTCGTCAATCATAGCTACTAATTTTTCTATATAACTTTCTTGCGAACTGTCAAGTTTAGGACATGCAATCGCTAACGTCTTATCTTTTAAGTACTGCGAATGGAAATTTCCCATTGCAAACGCAACGCAATCAGCAGCTAATAGTAAATCTGCATTCTCAAAGTAAGGTGCATATGGTGATAACAAATGTAATTGAACAGGCCATTGTCTTAATTGTGAACGTGTATCTCCTGACTCTGTGCTCTCTTTAGACTCCTCTTCACCAAATACCATCGCTTTTGATCCAGGACATCCGCCACCTTGATGTTTTGCTTCCATTTCTTCTGGCTTTTCTTTTCTTATTGGATTTTCTATTCCCAGCTCTTCTAACACAACTACTGCCTCTTCATACCATTTCATACCATTATGATCCATCAAATGTTGTAAATGTGCTTTTATTGTATTCTCTCCTGCTGGAATTATATTTTCTAACATTACTTTCCTTTCATCATAAGCTTCGGCCTCTCTTTGTTCTATTTTCATAGCATCGAATGGACAATGACCAACGCAAGCCCCCAAGCCATCACAATACAGATCACTGATTAATCTTGCTTTACCATCTATTATTTGAAGTGCTCCTTCTTTACAGCTAGGAACACAAACACCGCATCCCGTGCATTTCTCTTCATCTATAACAATTATATCTCTCTTCATTTTCATTTCCTCCAGTGTGTAATTTTATCTTTCTATTATAATACATTCTAATATATTTTTCTGAAAAAATATGTAACAATTGTTACATAGGAAAAAAAATCTTGAATTGTCACTTATTATATGTTACAATGAGTTTCGAATGTATTAAAGGAGGTGACGTTTTATGCAAATATGTGAAGTTTTTGGAAAGAAAACAGGACATGGAAATTCAGTGAGTCATTCACACAGAGCCACTAAAAGAATCTGGAGACCTAATCTACAAGTTATGAAATTAAATGTTGATGGATCTGAATTAAAAGTAAGAGTTTGTACTAAAGCTATGAAAACATTAAAAGGGAAAAACCCTGAGCAAGTTAAAAAACTTTTATTAGAAAATAAAGGTAATTTAAGTGCTAGGCTTTCAAAAGTTTTATTTTCTGCAAAATAGGAAGAGTAAGTTTGGCCAAACTTACTTTTTTTCTATTTTGCCAATAAAAAATGACACCTCAAAGTGTCATTTTTTTATTCTTTATATTATTCCAAAACTTATAATTCTTAGAAACTTTCTAAACCATCCTAGTTCTTTCACATCTTCTGTGGCAAGTATATCTACAGTCGACACAAGATTTCCATCTTTCAACGTTTCTAATTTTCCTATTACTGTTCCTTTTTTTACAACTGTCTTTATTTTTAAATCTTTTATTTTGTACTCGTAATTATTTCCTACTATTTCATATATCTTATCTGATAATACTCCATCAATTTTACGTTTAACCGCGTACTTTAAATTAAATTGACCCATATTTTTCCCTTTTGAATATACCAGTTTCATCCTACTTGAAAGAGCACGAAATTCCTTTAACTGCTCGCTTATTCTTTGTGCTTCTGTATTTGCTCCTAGAATTACAGATATAACCTCTATGTTTCCCTGTTTTGAAGCAACTATCATGTTATATCCAGCTTGCTCATGAAATCCTGTTTTCAGTCCATATATTCCATATCTATTAAGTAATTTATTTCTACTTTTATAAACAATCTGAATATTGTTGCTATTTAAAAATACAAGATCTGGTTCACTTGCCCATTCTCGAATATTATTATTTGAAATTGCTGCTTTTGCCATTATGTAAAGATCACTTGCTGTTGATATATCAAAGTTTTTACCTGTCATTGATGTTGGAAGACCTGCAGGCGTATAAAATTTAGTATTCGTCATTCCTAAATCTTTTGCTTTTTGATTCATTTTTTTTACAAATGTTTCTATGTCTCCTTTACCTACATGGTACGCTACTAAATACGCTGAATTGTTAGCTGAATAAATAATTTCTGATCTAAGTAAATCTTTTAATTTATAGCAATCACCTATTTTTACATTTAGCCAACTTCCACCTATATTAGTAGTTTGTGGATTAAAGCATACATTGTCTTCAAGACTAACATTTCCTTTCTCTACTTCATCAAGAGTTACCAATATGTTCATTACTTTTGTAAGAGATGCTATTGGATGAACTTTATTTTCAAGGTTTTTATCTAAAACATAGCCTTCTTTTGTTGCAACAAATTTCAGTAATCCTTCTTTATATTTAGAAAGGCCTTCTTTTTCTCTATCTACAGCATATTGTAATGGCTTTTTAGGATCAATTTTAGATTTTTGAGTTTCAGCCCCATCCACTTTGGGAGTTACCCCTTGTGTGGGATCAAGTTTTGTTTTCTCTAATTCTGCATTTATTATGTTTTCTATATCACTGTTAGTTTCTGATGGAACTGTTCCACCTTCACTTCCTGTTATTTCATTATTTGTTTCATCAATTATGCTGTCTATCGCGTCATCCGATGATTCAGTAGTACCTGAAGGCGCTTCTGTTTGTGACCCCTCACTTATATACAAATTATCATCTTTCGCACTATAAGTTTGCATTAGTAATATAAAAAATAATAAAACTACATTCAAATATTTTCTGTTTGTTTTCATTGAGTTATACCTTTCTATATTTTCTGTTTTTTGATTAAGTTCTCATAATATTTACAGACACTATTTATTTCGCATTCCTGACACTTTGGTCTTCTTGCAATGCACTTATCTCTTCCATGTAATATTAAAAAGTGTGAGTATTCATACCAATTTTTTTTCGGTATGATCTTCATTAGTTCTCTTTCTATTATTTCAGGGTTTTGATTATCTACAAGTCCTATCAAATTTGATAGCCTTCTAACATGCGTGTCCACAACAATCCCTTCACTAATGCCCCAAATGTCACCTAGCATCACATTTGCTGTTTTTCTTCCAACTCCTGCAAGTTCAGTTAATTCTGCCATTGTATTCGGAACTTTATCATCGTGTCTTTCTAACAACTGTTCTGCATTCAATTTGAGATTCTTTGCTTTATTCTTATAAAATCCTGTTGATTTGACATATGTTTCGACTTCTTTTAGAGTTAATTTTCTCATATCTGCTGGAATTTTTATAATTTTGAAAAAATCTTTTGTAACTATATTAACTCTCACATCCGTACACTGAGCTGATAATATTACTGCTACTAGTAATTGGTATTCATTATCATAATTAAGAGCTATTTTAGGCTCTTTGAATTTTTCTCTTAGCAATTCTACAACTTGTTTTGCTCTATTTTTTTTCGTCATCTCATTCTCCCTAACAATTCATTCAAAAAATATAAAAAGATAAAATGCAACGGATAAAATAAATAAAAGAAGTATTTCATCCCGTAACCTTTTTTACCATTATATAAAAATATTGGGACTAACGAAAATATCGAATATATTTGTATTTCACTCAAACTCCCAATTTTTAATATTACCAAATTTAATGCCAAAAATGCAATAAATATATACAACTTATTATTTCTCAACTTATTAAATAATATTATCAATATTACTCCATACGCACCATAGTCTAATCCCGTTTTTTCTGCTAAGAAACATAAGTAAAGTACGACAATATATCTAACAACAATATTAATTTTATTATTATCTAGAATCTCTAAGCAGAATAAGCCTAACGCTAATGTAAAGAATATATTTAATGGATATTCCTGAAATCCAAGGAAATTAGGTAGCTGAATTATAACTGCAAAATTTAAAAGTCTCATAAGATATTTATTTACATTTTTAGTATGAGAATACCCTTCACTTATAGAAAATGCAAAAATTGGGAAAGCCAATCTTCCTAATATACTTAACCACTCAGGCCCCCCAATTATTCTATAATAATGATCTAGAAACATAGTAATGATTGCTATTATTTTCAAAGTAAATAATGTTATCATTATACTTTTATATCACTATATGTTTCATTTTCAAATTTTCTAACTATATACGAACATACTGCATGGATTTTCAAATCATTTTCTCTTGCAAAACTAACGATTTCATTGAATAGCTTTTCTGCTACCCCTTGTCCTCTTAACTCTTCTGAAACAAATGTATGATCTGCTATAAGCACATTACCATCTCTTTTATATGTTAATTCTGCAATAATTTCTTTGTTTTCATCTGAGTTTTTTTCAATAAAAAATCCTTTATCTTTAACATGAATTATTTCCATAAATAAGCACCGCCTCAAATTTTAATTCTTCTAATTAATTATAACATGACAGGTTATATTTATCTATAACTTTTTACTTCAATATTTCATCTGTAACAACAACGACTTTCTTTTTTCGTTCCATTCTTACTTTTTCATATCTTATATTTTTCTCTTTCATCATTAATATGATGTATAAAATACATAGATAGTATATTGCAATCCAAAACATAGATACACTCGTATCAAGATTAATCTGTAAAAGTGGTATTTTACTTCCAACGTATATAAAACCTTCAAATGAATCATATGTAAACTTTACAATCTTTACAATTAATATATTGAAAATTTGTATCTTAATAAAATTCAAAAAAACTAAAAGAAATAAAAATTCTATCAATATTGTTCCAACAGGTATCCCAACAATATTCAACAAAAATGAAAATATAGGTAATTTTTGAAAGTATATAAGGAATAAAGGAGTCGTAACTATCTGTATACAAATACTTAATATTATTATTTTATTTATCTCATCTAATAGTCCTTTTATTCTGGAAAATTTTAATTTATAATATTTCTCAAAAATAGGATAAATAAATATCATTGTACCAACAGCAGCATATGATAATTGCAATGAAATATCAATCACAGAATATGGATTTAATATAAAAATGAAAATAAATGATATTAAAAATGATTTGGTACTATCTTCTTCCTCAAATAATAACCTTGCCAATATCATTATTGCACCCATAAAATAAGCCCTCAATATGGCTGGTGAAAGACCTACAATAGAACAATAAAATGTTAAAATAAAGAATGCAACTGCATATTTGATTCTATAGTTAATATTCAATTCATCTAATAATTTCACTGACCAGATAATTATAAGACTTATATGAGATCCTGATATTACTACAAGATGAGCGAGTCCTGTATATTTGAATTTGTCATTCATATCTTTTGTTACATCCGCTTTCTCTCCTAATATGGATGCCTTTGAAAATGCATGTAAGTTATCGTAACTTATGAGAAGGTCGTCTAGCATTTGCGAAATATACAATCTCACTTTATTTAGCAATCCACTTTTGTATCCTATTATTTCACCATCTAATACAATAAATTTATCATCCTCTTTAATTGATTTAATAGAGTAAAGCATTACATAATTTCCATATGGTAACTCTTTACTATTTTTTATAAATCCCGTTTTTTTTAAATATTTATTTTCCAGTTTTATGATTGATCCACTTTTTCCATCAATTTTAGTGTAGATTATTACATTTTTATTTATGTTTCTCTCTAATTGACTTTGATATGTTGTGTAACTAGTGTACATATATGATATAGGAACCAATAATATAAATAAATATCTGTTATCTTTTTTTGGATACCCTAAAATAATCAATATTACAGAAATAATTATTAACACAGTTAGACTAACAGAGTATTTGAATGAAAAAAATCCTATAATTAAGCTTAGACAGCACAATAATAACTCTATCATACGCCATCACAACTCTTCTGCCCAAAGTTTTTCATTGCTGTAGTCTTCTGCTACATTAATTGCTTTCTTTGCTTTGTACACGCTTATAATTGGATATTTCAATGAGTTGATTGTATTTGTTGATACTCGATAATATATTTTTTTCTTCCCTTTATCTAACAAATATATCGAAAATCCTTTTTCAAAGTTCCCATTTGTTGTTGTAGATCTTATAAAATCACTATCTCTATTAATATTATTACTCATATATGAAATATTACTAGGTAACTCTAGCTTCTGTAGTTTTCCATTATTATCCATATAAGAAATTGTTTTATTGGATATTTTAATATCTAGCACGTACTCTCTTTTTTCATAATATGATACTTGTTGAATTTTTCTAATAAATTGGACTATTTCCTTCTTTGCAATTCCCAGTTGTTTTACTTGCTCTTTCTTATCTTGATTAACTAAAAATATACCCATTAATATTGATATTAGCCCTAAATACAAGACTACTTCAATTAATGTGAAACCCCTTTTTCTCATTATTAACACCACCCTCTTTACTATTATAAATCAAAAAGATTATTTTTTCAATCTATTTTTAATTATTTATAATTGGTGTGAGAACAAATAAAAACACACCAATTTCAGACCATCTGGCCTTTGTTGGTGTGTTCATTATTTTATTTTACTAATTAATTTGTTGAGTAATCCATTTGAGAGAATCTCTTATAGAAATTCCATCTATCTTTAGCATTGCTTTGGTTTAATTTGAATAATTCTTCTGCTTTTTCAGGGAATTCTGACATTAATGATGCATATCTTCTTTCACCTTTTAAGAAGTCTTGATATTTATCCCAATTTGGTTCTGGACAATCTAGTTGTAAAGGATTTTTCCCTTGCTCTGTTAATCTTGGGTCAAATCTGAATATTGGCCAGTATCCTGCTTCAACTGCTAATTTTTCTTCTGTTTGTGATTTTTCTAATCCTGCTTTCAATCCTTGTGCTATACATGGTGAGTAAGCTATTATGATTGATGGTCCTGGATATTCTTCTGCTTCTTTTATTGCTTTTAATGTTTGGTTTTGATTAGCTCCCATTGCTATTTGACCAATGTATATGTTTCCATAAGTCATTGAGATCGCAGCTAAATCTTTTTTCTTAATTGCTTTTCCTGATGAAGTAAATTTCGCAATTGATCCTGCTGGTGATGATTTAGATGATTGACCTCCAGTGTTTGAATACACTTCTGTATCCATTACTAATATATTTACATCTTCTCCAGATGCTAATACATGGTCTAGTCCTCCATAACCTATATCATATGCCCAACCATCTCCACCGAACATCCATACAGATTTTTTAACTAAGTATTGTTTTAGTGATAAGATTTCTTTTGCTGCTTCTCCTGTTTCTTTTTCTAATAATGGCACCATTTTATTTCTTAATTCTTTAGTTACCTCTCCACTTGTAATATTAGCTATCCATTCTTTATATAATTCTGCTAATTCTGGAGAAACTTCTGACATAGATTCGTTCATTCTTATTTCAATTCTTGCTCTTATTGTTTCTATTGCTACATGCATTCCAAATCCATATTCTGCATTATCTTCGAATAATGAAGATGCCCATGCTGGACCTTCTCCTGCGTTATTTGTTGTGTATGGAGTTGCTGGTGCTGATCCTCCGTAAATTGAAGAACATCCTGTAGCATTTGCTACCATCATTCTTTCTCCAAATAATTGAGTTACTAATTTTACGTATGGTGTTTCTCCACATCCTGCACATGCTCCTGAGAATTCAAATAATGGTTTAGCAAATTGTGATGATTTTACATTTGCTTTCCCCATGATGTGATCTTTGTATGTCACTTTATCGAATAAGTATTCTGCAAATTCAGGTTCTTTTTTATCTACTTGTGTATTGATTGGTTTCATTTGTATTGCTTTTCCTTTTGGTGCTGGACAAACGTTTACACATGATCCACATCCTGTACAATCTAAAGTTGAAACTTGTATTTTGTATTGTAATCCTTCAAGTCCTTTTCCAATTGCTTTTATTGTGTTCATTCCTTCTGGTGCTGCTGCTAATTCATTTTCATCAATTAAGAATGGTCTTATTACAGCATGAGGACACACGAACGCACATTGGTTACATTGTATACAGTTTTCAGGTATCCATTCTGGTACATTAACTGCAATTCCTCTTTTTTCATAAGCAGTTGTTCCATTTTCGAATGTTCCATCTTCATAACCTAAGAATGCTGATACTGGTAAAGAATCACCTTTAACTGCATTTATAGGGTCCGCTATTCTTTTTATGAACTCAGGTTTTGCTGAATCTATAATTGCTTCATCAACTGTTAAAGATGACCAAGTTGAATCTACAGCAACTTCAACTAATCCTTCTGTTCCTTTATCGATCGCTGCCCAGTTTTTATCAACTATATCTTTTCCTTTTGTTCCATATGTTTTTTCAGCATATTCTTTCATATAATTTTTTGCAGTTTCATAATCTATTATGTCTGCTAATTTAAAGAAAGCTGATTGCATAATAGTATTAGTTCTGTTTCCTAATCCTATTTCTTCTGCAATTTTAGTAGCATTAATTATGTAGAATTTAGCTTTTTTATCTGCTAAAGCTTTTTTAATTTCATTTGGTATTGTTGCAATAACTTTGTCTGCATCCCAAATTGTATTTAATAGGAATGTTCCTCCGTCTTTTAATCCAGATATCATATCATATTTACCCATATAAGCTGGTGTAGAACATGCTACGAAATTTGGTTTTGTTACTAAATATGTTGATCTAATAGGATCTTTTGAAAATCTTAAGTGTGATCTTGTAACCCCACCTGATTTTTTAGAATCATATGCAAAATATGCTTGTGCATATAAATCTGTTTTATCCCCTATTATTTTTATTGAGTTTTTATTTGCCCCAACTGTTCCATCTGATCCTAATCCAAAGAATAAGCACTCTCTAGCATCTTCATTTCCAGCAAATACTGCTTCTTCTAATGGTAATGAAGTAAATGTAACATCATCTATTATTCCTACTGTGAATTGATCTTTTGGTTCAGGTTGTGATAAGTTTTTATATACTGCTAATATTTGTTCAGGTGTTGTATCTTTTGAAGATAACCCGTATCTTCCACCAACAACTATAGGAGCGTTTTCTCTTCCATAATATAAAGCTCTTACATCTAAGTATAAAGGTTCTCCTAATGCTCCAGGTTCTTTTGTTCTATCTAATACGGCTATTGATTTAACTGTTTTAGGTATTACATTGAAGAAGTATTTAGCTGAGAAAGGTCTGTATAAGTGAACTATTAATAATCCTACTTTTTCTCCTTTTTTAGTTAAATAATCTATTGTTTCTCTTATAGTTTCATTTACTGATCCCATTGCAATTATAACTCTTTCTGCATCAGGAGCTCCGTAATAAACAAATGGTGCATATTGTCTTCCTGTTATTTTAGAAATTTCTTGCATGTAATCATTTACCATGTCAGGTACAGCATCGTAAAATTTATTTTGAACTTCTCTTGTTTGGAAGTAAATATCATCATTTTGAGCTGTTCCTCTTGTTACTGGATGTTCTGGATTTAATGCCATATCTCTGAATCTTTGAACTGCTTTTTTATCTAATAATCTGTCAAATTCAGCATAATCTATTACTTCTACCTTGTTTATTTCATGTGATGTTCTGAATCCATCAAAGAAATGTAAGAAAGGTATTCTTGATTTAATTGCTGCTAAATGTGCTATTCCTGCTAAATCCATTACTTCTTGAACTGAACTTGTAGCTAACATTGCCCATCCTGTTTGTCTTGCAGCATATATATCTTGGTGATCACCGAAGATTGATAATGCTTGTGCTGATAATGCTCTTGCCGAAACGTGCATAACACCAGGTAATAATTCCCCTGCGATTTTATACATGTTAGGTATTTTTAATAATAACCCTTGTGATGCAGTAAATGTTGTAGTTAATGCTCCCGCTTGTAGCGAACCGTGAACTGTCCCAGCTGCTCCTGCTTCTGATTGCATTTCAACAACTTTTACAGGTGTTCCTAAAAGATTTTTCTTACCATATGCTGCCCATTGTTCTGTGTACTCCGCCATGTTTGAAGATGGTGTGATTGGATAAATTCCTGCTACTTCAGTGAATGCATAAGAGCAATACGCTGCTGCTTGGTTTCCGTCCATAGTTTTCATAACTTTAGCCATTTTGTCCTCCTAAATATTATATTTAAATATACATCTATACATTAGAAATAATACTACTTAATATAGTGTTAGTCAAGTACTTATTTCACATGTTTTTCAACTATTTTACTTTGTTTTTTGTTTAGTTCGTATTACAAAGTATTTTTAGAAATGCTTTTTAATTTTATATTTCAAATCATCCCCTAAAAATCTATGCTTTATAAGATTAAACTTTTATAGTCAAAGTATTTTTTTAGCTTTATTTTATTCATACTTTATTTTTGTAAACTTTGTTTGATTATTTCATTTAAATATTATATAATAGACGTAATACAAAATCTGAGGTGGTAGAGAAATGAAAAAAAATTTTACAATATTAGCACTTACACTAGCATTAACAGCAGTGTCATTTAGTGCAAAAACAGATACAAAGAAAGTATTTACTTTTCAAGGACATCAAGTTGAATCAGCTGACGTGTTTTCTATACAAGAAAAAAATATAACAGAAAATTCTAATTATATTGCGTACCCTTATTTTACTGGTGATTCTAATTCTGCAGCTTATGCAGCGGCAATTAATAAAACAGTTACTAAATTTGCGGATTCTCTTAACTCAAAAAATAAAAAAGTTGATGCATCTTACAAAATAACAGGAAGCAATGCTAAATTTGTTAGTATATTGTTCTCGATAAGAGAAACTGATTCTAAAACATACGTTTCAACATCGTACTATAAAGCATTAACATTTGATGCTACAAATGGAAAACAACTAATTTTAAAAGATTTACTTCAACCTGGATATGAAACAGGTTTAAAAGAAGTTATAAATGACAAAATTAAGCAATTAGGAATTCCAACAACTCCTAAATTTAAAGGTGTAGACAAAAATCAACAATTTTACTTAGAAGACTCTAGTATAGTTTTCTTCTATCAACCAAATACTGCTACAACATTTGCTGATGGAGAATTATTCTTACCTTTTATCTTAACTGATTTAATTGGTCTTATCAAATAACGAAATTTTAAAGAATATAATGAAATTAAATTAGGGGGGCAGCTGCTCCCCTTTTTAGAAACAGAGGAGATTTAAAATGAGAAATACTACTTGGAAAATAAAAACTTCAAATCAAAATAAAAGTATCATGCTTAATAATTTCCCTATTGATCAAGATATTTTAAAGATTTTACATTCACGTGGAATAGTATCAAAGAAAGATATTATTAATTTTCTAGATCCTAGTCTCGATAATATCCAACCTTCTAGCTTACTTTCTGATATGAAAAAAAGTGTTGATCTAATTATAGAATGTATTAATAATGGGAAAAATATCTGGATTTATGGTGACTATGATGTTGATGGAATAACTTCAACATCAATTCTTTACTTGGCACTGAAAGATTTGGGAGCAGAGTTTTTAAATTATTATATTCCAATTAGAGATGAGGGATACGGCCTTAATAATACTGCACTTAAAACTATCAAAAATTCAGGAGCAGACCTTTTGATAACAGTTGATTGTGGTATTACATCATTCAAGGAAATAGAATTCGCAAAATCTATCGGTCTTGATGTTATTATAACTGATCACCATGATATTCAAAGTGATAAAATTCCAAATGCGTACAGTATAATTAATCCTAAAAGAACTGACAATGCTTTTACATTCAATGCATTAGCCGGTGTTGGAGTAGCATTTATGCTTATTCTAAACCTTTACGAGAAACTTAAAACTAAAGAAGAAGCTTATGTGTACCTTGATCTAGTAGCAATTGGTACTATCGCAGATATCGTTCCACTTGTAAAAGAAAATAGAATCTTTGCAAAACACGGTCTTGAAAAATTATTATACTCTGAGAATAAAGGACTTCGGTTCTTAATAACAAAACTTTTTGAAACTGCAAAACTAGAATTTACAACATATGACGTTGGTTTCGTAATTGCACCAGTATTCAATGCTGCAGGAAGACTTAAAGATGCCAAAATGGTTGTTAAACTCCTAACTTCTGATAATGATAGAGAAATTGAAGTTATTTCAAAAGAACTTATTAATAAGAACTTTGAAAGACGTGAATTACAAACTACACTTGTTGAACTTGTTGAAGCTAACATACAAAAAAATAATCTTAATGATAATCTTGTAATTGTCGATGCTTCTAGTGAATATCATCATGGAATTATTGGGATTATTGCCTCAAAAGTTGTTGACGCACATTACAAACCTGCCATTATTATGGAAATTAAAGAGGATGAAGGCGTTGCTGTTGCCTCTTGTAGAAGTATTGAGAATTTCAATATTATCAAGGCACTGCAATCAATGCCTGAACTATTTAAAAAATTTGGAGGTCATGCTGGTGCAGCAGGATTCACAATACCTATAAAGAATATAGAACTCTTTACAAAAAAAATAAATGAATTTGCTCGACATAAGATGAAATCTGATGATTTTGTTAAGACTATTCATATAGACAAACATGTTGCGATACATAAGATTTCATACGAATTTTGTAAATCAATAGAACTTCTTAAGCCTTTTGGATTTGGAAACCCTAATCCAACATTTCAAACTAAGAATGTCGCTATTGAAAATGTTAAATTCATTGGTGAAAGCAAGAATCACCTTATGTTCGACTTGAAACAAAATGGTTTTTCTTCAAGAAATGCTGTTTGGTTTGCTGCTGGAGAGTTTTTCACTGATTTAACTGAAAATATTTTCTATGATATTGTTTATAAACTGAAAGTTGAGCCATATCAAGACAAGTTTTACACAAAAGTCTACATTGATGATGTTAAGAAATCAGAATTGAAAAATGACACATTCTTCTTTTTGAATTCATTGTATAGTACTTCTTTTCCTATGGAATCAGTATTTTATACAAATCTTGATATTGATCCAAATAATAAAATATCAACTAAATTTGAATTTGATCAATTTTCTTTGTTTCAAGGGTCAAAATTTATAGGAAAACTTGACTACAATGTATCTAATTTGTTATTTTTAATTAATAAATATTACGGTTGGAATTTTCATATAGTAGTTAAAGATATTGTTCCTACGGGTAACACAAATATTGTAAAGATAAACATAATGCGTGAATCTGAGTTTGAAAGTTATGACTATACAGATAAACGATTATTCATAAACATAAAGAAATTCTTAATTGGAACTATGGAATATGATAGTTATACGAAATTATTATTATCATCTTTTTTCAAAGAAAATCACAATTTATTTATTGTTTCCAAAGATTACGAGAAAGAATTTAATTTGTCTTTCAGTTATGAGAACTTTATTCTAACACTTGGAATTTACTATTACAAATCAAAAGGTAAGAAGTCTCAAATTGTTACGAAGAAAAAAGGATTTAAGTCAATTAATAACTATTTCGATATTAACACAGAATACCAAAATGATTACGATTTAACAATATTTTTTGGTAATGTCAATGACATTAAGCTTGGAGATATTGAAGTTGTAGATGGACAAAGATTTGTCTTTATACAAGACTTCACATCAAACGAGAATCCTAAAGAGCTTATTGATAAACTAGGGATTTCTGATAGTCTTAAAGAAATTAACTACAGCTTCTCTATTCCTGAAAATATTATTTTCTTAAATTCTAAGAATAGAAATGAAATTGTTGATGAATCAAGAGTTTTTCTGAAATACTTACCACTTGATGACAAAATACGAATTAAAGCGCTGTTAGATGAGAAAACAGATGATCCTATATTTGCTGACTCATCAATTTGGCAAATTTTATAAGATGTAGAAAAGGTCCGATTCACATTTGTGAACTGGACCTTTTCTACTTATTTTTTCTCTTCTTCTTTTGCTATTTCTTCTAATACTTTATCTGCTTCTTTAACTCCTGCTTT
>ERZ650306.151-NODE-151-length-38229-cov-5.566904_pt1 | contig 38229 bp, 30 predicted proteins | sample MGYA00376242_ERZ650306 | MGnify/ENA primary metagenome ERZ650306 (study PRJEB26733, sample SAMN07839244) | wastewater metagenome | biome: urban; feature: wastewater treatment plant; material: waste water | place: USA: North Carolina | collected 2016-03-31 ... | reverse complement strand
CGAAGACACTCTTTCCCTACACGACGCTCTTCCGATCTCGGCATCGATATTAAGATGGTCGATGAAAACGGCCGGGAAGTGCCGCGCAACACCGTCGGCGAACTGATCGTCCGCGGCGGCAATGTGATGAAGGGCTACTACAAGGACGAAGCGGCCACCGCCGCCGTGCTGAAAGACGGGTGGCTTTACACCGGCGACCTGGGCAGAATGGATGAGGAAGGCTACATTTTCCTGACGGGCATCAAGAAGCGGATGATCATCACCAGCGGCTTCAATGTCTATCCGCGGGAAGTGGAAACCGTCCTGGAGATGCACCCTGCGGTGAAGGAATGCCGCGTGCTGGGCAAGCAGGATCTGATGCGCGGCGAGCTGGTGAAGGCGCAGGTCGTCCTGCGCGACGGGTTTCACCCGGACGAAAAAGACATCATCCGCCACTGCAAGGTGTATCTATCTCCCTACAAAGTCCCTCGGGAAGTTGAATTCGTCCCGTCGATTGCCGAATAGAACCAACCAGCCGGGTGCTCTCCGCGCCCGGCTGGCTCTTCCATCCACCATTCACCATTTCCCCAAGTTTTGTTAATTCACCTCAAAGATGCAGTGCGTGCCTTCAGGCGCGCTACATTAGACTTGCGCGAGGGTTTGGCGGGTCTAAAGCCCCGCACTACATCAACATCATGGTTCGACGGGCTCACCACGACACCTTTCACCCATTGCCCGTAGGGAACGGTCGCGACCGTTCCCTTCTCATCCCTCGCCACTCATTACTTTCCACTCATCACTTTTGTGCTATCCACCATTCACCATTCACCATCCACCAGCCACTCATCACTAAAAAAAGAGCCCTTTCTTTTCAGATCGGGCTCTTGGGTTAAATCGTTAATGATGTTTGGGTTTGGATCAGACCGCGCAGACGTCCACGGGCGGTTTGACTTCTTCCTTGCCCATCGCCTTGAGAACGAGTTCGGCCAGATCCCAGGCCTGCATCGTCTCTTCCTTCTGGTTGTCCTTGATGCCGTCGGACATCATCGTCAGGCAGAACGGACAGCCCACGGCGATCCTGTCCGCGCCCGCGGCAATCGCCTGTTTCGTGCGGGCGTTGTTGATGCGTTCTCCGATGTCTTCTTCCATCCACATTCTCGCGCCGCCGGCGCCGCAGCAGAAGCTCTTGTCCAGATTGCGCTCCATTTCCACGACATTCAGGCCGGGAATGGATCTCAGGATCCTGCGGGGCTCGGTGTAAATCTGGTTGTAGCGGCCGAGGAAGCAGGAATCGTGATAGACAAACGTGCCCGGAACCGACTGCGTCAGCTTGATTCTGTGCTGACCGATCAGCTGCGAAAGAATTTCCGTGTGGTGATAGACTTCAAAATTGCCGCCGAAATTGGGGTAATCTTTCTTGATGCAGTTATAGCCGTGCGGACAGATGGTGATGATCTTCTTCACGCCGTAGCCGTTCATGACGTCGATATTGGCCTGGGCCAGCGTCTGGAAGAGATACTCGTTGCCGGAACGCATCGCGGAATCGCCGCAGCAGCTTTCTTCCGTTCCCAGAATGCCGAAGCTGACGCCGGCTTCCTGGAGAATTTTCGCGAAAGCAATCGAGATTTTCTTGCCGCGGTCGTCAAACGAACCGGAGCAGCCCACGTAGAACAGGTACTCGACATTGGGATCCTCGGCCAGCGTCTTGACGCCGATTTCCTTGGCCCAGTCGCCGCGCAGATGCGCGCCGATGCCCCAGGGATTGGAGTTGTTTTCCATGTTGCGGCAGGTCAACTGCAGTTCCGGAGCAAAATCCGCTTCGGTCAGAACCTTGTAGCGGCGCATGTCGATAATCTTGGGCACATGCTCAATCGACGCCGAGCAGTGCTCCATACAGTACATGCAGTTGGTGCAGGCCCACAGTTCGTGCAGGTCGATCACTTCGCCGACCAGCGCTTTTCCGGCGGCTTCTTCCGCGGGGGCTTCGCCTTCCGCGGCCGGGGCCGGAGCGGCAAGCTTGGGCGCCTGCGCGAGGACCGCTTCCTTCAGAGGAGCCGGCATTTTCGCGACCACCATCGCGAGCGCGGGATCCGGACATTGTTCCAGCCAGAAGGTTTTCAAATCCTGCGTCAACTTCTTCGGCGACAGCGGCTTGCCGGTCAGATAGGCCGGGCAGCCGTCCTGGCAGCGTCCGCAGCGCGTGCAGGCGTCGGAATCAAAAATCTGCTTCCAGGTGAACTCTTCCAGCTTGCCGACGCCGAACGCTTCGGCGTTTTCAAAGTCGCGGATCGGCTCGATGTAACCGGTCGGTTTGCGCGAACTGAAGAAATGGTTGGCCGGGGTCGTGATGATGTGGAGCAGTCTGGAATAGGGAATGTAGGCGATGAAGCTCAGGCCCAGAATGGCGTGCACCCACCAGGTGACCTGATGCAGGGTGCGGGCGGTGCTGTGTTCGACGCCCGTAAAGGTGTGGGACAACAGCCATCCGGCAAAAGACCAGTATTCCCAGGGCGGATTGGTCACGTAAATGCGCAGCGCTTCGGCGATAAATCCGGTAAGGATGATGGCGCCGATGAGCAAAAGCACGATCACGTCATCCGGTGTGTTGTCCATCTCGCCTTTGTAGCCCAGACGGTCCGGTCTTTTCACAAAGCGGCGATCCAGCGCCATGATCACGCCGATCAGAACAGCCACCCCGAAGAGATCCATCAGGAAGGAAAAGATTAAATAAAAATTGCCTTTCAGGAATGTCCAGCCGAAGAGCGGTTCCGTGACGTGGTGCTGCCCCGCGTCGAATGCGGCGCCGAAAATCAAAACAAAGAAACCGAAAAAGATCAGGGCGTGCATGATGCCCGGGGTCCGGTCTTTCAAAACCTTGTTCTGCAGGAAAATTTCCTTGAGAACCGTCTTGACTCTTTCCTGCATGTCGTCCAGGCGCATTTCCGGCTTGCCCATGGCTTTCCACATCAGCCAGCGGCGGTAGATGCCGAAGGCCATGATGGCCAAAGCGACGGCCGTGAGGGCAAAAAGGATAATCTCGAACGACGGCAGGGGAATGTTCCAGAAAACCTCGCGGCCTTCTCTACCTACATAAAATGCATGTTCTTTCATTGATCCTCCAACAAAAACTTGAGGGCAGATTCTCGTCTTCCAAGTATTTCAGTTTTAAAGGAGGTCTTTGCCCCGAAGACCGGGGCAAAGACCCTGTTCTTCAATTCATTAAGCAACCAGTTTTTTGCAGACGGCCGTCAACTCGGGAACGACCTTGAACAGATCGTCCACCACACCGTAGTCCGCTTTCGTGAAGATCGGGGCTTCCGCATCTTTGTTGATCGCGACGATGCACTTGGACGAGCTCATGCCGGCCAGATGCTGAATCGCGCCGGAAATGCCGCAGGCGATGTACAGGTTCGGGGAAACGACCTTGCCGGTCTGTCCGACCTGATCCTTCTGCGGGCGCCAGCCGGCGTCCACCGCCGCGCGGGACGCGCCGACCGTGCCTTTGAGCACATCCGCCAGCTCTTCGAGGATGGCGTAGCCTTCGGGGCCCTTCATGCCGCGGCCGCCGGAGACGATCACGTTGGCTTCCGTCAAATCGACCTTGCCGCTGGTGTCTTTCTGCACTTCCAGCACTTTGCTCTTCTGCGCGTCAACGGCGACATCGACCTTGGTCACGGCGCCGGCTTTGGCGTTTTCAGCCGCCGGGAACACATTGGGACGAAGCGATGCCATGGCCGGAGCGCTGTTGAACACCACTTCGCCGAAGCACTTGCCGGCGTACATCGGGCGGATGGCCACCAGGTTGCCGCCGTCAATCTTCACATCCGTGCAGTCCGTCGCCAGACCGCCGGCCAGTTTTGCGGCCACGCGGGCGGAAAGGTCCTTGCCCTGCACCGACGCTCCGAACAGAACGATCGCCGGATCATTGTCCTTGATGATTTTGGCGGCCGCTGCGGCGTGCGCTTCCGTCACATAGGGCTCCAACGCCGCGTTATCGCCGACAAATACTTTATCGACGCCGTACTTGCCCAGTTCGGCGGCCAATCCTTCTATTCCTGCTCCAAGCAGAATGGCGCTGACTTCATCGCCGCTCTGGTCGGCCAGCTTGCGGGCCGTTGAGGCCAGCTCAAAGCTGATCTTTCTGAGAGCGCCGTCCCGCTGTTCTGCTACGATCATAACTCCTTTTGCCATTTTTCAATTCCTCCGCTTTCAAATTAAATAGCTTTTGCTTCTTCTCTGAGTAACCGGCCCAGCTCCGCCGCTTTCTGCGCGGGCTCATCTCCACAGATAATCTTTCCGGGAGGTCTGGCCGGAGGTGGAACGGTTTTGGCTACTCTGGCTTTTGCGTCGGTGGCAACACCGACGGCTGCCGCGTTTTTCACATCAACCGGTTTCTTCTTCGCTTTCATAATGCCGGGCAATGACGCATAACGCGGTTCGTTGAGGCCCTTCTGGCAGGTCACAACGGCAGGCAGAGCTGTTTCAATCGACAGCTGAGCGCCTTCAATCGGGCGAATGACTTTGATCGAAGAGCCGGCAAATTCGAGTTTGGTGACCAGCGTCAACTGGGGCAGCCCAAGGGCTTCCGCCAGCATGGCGCCGACCTGTCCCGAGTCGTCATCAATGGCGCGCTGTCCGCAGAAGATAATGTCGTGCGGCAGGCCTTTGATGACGGCCGCCAGGGCGTTGGCCGTGACAAACGCGTCCGCGTTGTCAAAGGCCGGATCGCAGATGTGCACGCCCTTGTCCGCGCCCATGGCCAGGGCGGTGCGGATGGTTTCCATCGCACGGGCCGGACCGACGCAGACGATCGTGACATCGCCGCCGTTTTTCTCTTTCAGTTTCAGTGCTTCTTCCACGCCAAATTCATCATAGGGATTCATCACCCATTTGATCTGGCCTTCCTCGATGCCTGATCCGTCAGCCTTGACTTTAATCTGTGCTTCGGTGTCGGGCACTTGCTTCACGCATGCAATAATATTCACTGTCAAAAACCTCCTTCTCCTGCACGTCGCTTGGAATTGGGCGATGCGTGCACTTTAAATTTTCTTGCCACTTTGCTCTTTTAAAAATGCCCGATTCTCTTTCGAAGAGAACCGGGCATTTTTATTACAACCGATTTTTAACGATGTCGTCAACCACCGACGGATCGGCCAGCGTGCTGGTGTCTCCCAGGTTGCCCAGATCGTTGGCGGCGACCTTCTTCAAAATTCTTCTCATGATCTTGCCCGAGCGGGTCTTGGGCAGACCGTCGGCCCACTGAATCTTGTCGGGCGTCGCGATCGGACCGATGACGGTGCGGACATGAGCGACCAATTCTTTCTTCAGCGCGTCGGTCTTTTCGACGCCGGTTTTCAGCGTGACGTAAGCGTAAATGCCCTGGCCTTTGATGTCGTGCGGCATGCCGACCACGGCGGCTTCCGCGACGGCCTTGTGGGCGACGAGCGCGCTTTCCACTTCGGCGGTGCCCATCCGGTGGCCGGATACGTTGATGACGTCGTCAATGCGGCCGGTGATCTGGTAGTAGCCGTCCTTGTCGCGGCGGCAGCCGTCGCCGGTCACATAGTAGCCGGGGAACTGTTCGAAATAGGTTTCCTGGAAGCGCTTGGGATCGCCGAAAACGCCCCGCATGATGCCGGGCCAGGGAACCTTGATGCACAGCGCGCCCGAGGCGATGGTGTCGGTGAATTCCTTGCCTTCATCGTCCACCAGCACGGGCTGAACGCCGAAGAAGGGCAGCGTGGCCATGCCGGGTTTGATTTCCACGGCGCCGGGCAGCGGGGTGATGAGGATGCCGCCGGTTTCCGTCTGCCACCAGGTGTCCACGATCGGGCATTCGCCGCGGCCGATGACGTTGAAGTACCAGTTCCAGGCTTCGGGATTGATGGGTTCGCCGACGGTGCCCAGGGTCTGCAGGCTGGAGATGTCGCACTTTTTCACGTATTCGTCGCCTTCCTTCGCGATAGCGCGGATGGCGGTCGGAGCGGTGTAGAAAATGTTGACTTTGTATTTTTCAACGATCTGCCAGAAGCGGCTGTAGGTCGGATAGTTGGGAACGCCTTCAAACATGATCGAGGTGGCGCCGTTGCACAGAGGCCCGTACAGAATGTAGGTGTGGCCCGTGACCCAGCCCAGGTCGGCGGTGCACCAGTACATGTCGCCGTCATGGTAATCGAAAACAATCTTGTGCGTGTAGGACCCGTAAACCAGGTAGCCGCCCGTGGTGTGCATCACGCCCTTGGGCTGGCCGGTGGAGCCGGAGGTGTAAAGAATGAACAGAGGATCTTCGGCGTCCATCCATTCGGGTTCGCAGTTGGCGTCCACTTTGGCCATTTCTTCGTGCCACCAGACATCGCGGCCGGGGGTCATGTCGCACTTGATCTTGTCGCCGACCCGGTTCACCACGATGACGGATTTGACGGACGGGCAGGAGGGCAGCGCTTCGTCGGCGGTGGCTTTCTGGGGAACCGCCTTGTTGCCGCGGAACGTGCCGTCGCAGACCACCAGCACTTTGGCTTCGCCGTTGACAATTCGGTCGCGCAGGGCGTCGGCGCTGAAGCCGCCGAACACGATGCAATGAATGGCGCCGATGCGGGAGCAGGCCAGCGCGGCGATGCCCAGTTCGGGGACCATCGGCATATACAGGCACACGCGGTCGCCTTTTTTGACGCCGTGGGCCTTGAGAACATTGGCGAATTTGCAGACTTCATCGTAGAGCATCTGATAGGTGAAGGCTTTTGCTTCTCCCGGCTCGTTGCCTTCCCACTGGAGGGCAACCTGATTGCCGCGTTTTTCAAGATGACGGTCGAGGCAGTTGTAGGAAACGTTCAGTTTTCCGCCTTCGAAAAACTTCACGTAGATGGGACCTTTTTTAATGTCAAAGTTGTAGTCCATCACTTTATCCCACTTTTTGAACCACGTGACCTGCTGCTCGGCAACCTCGGCCCAGAAAGCTTCCGGCTGTTCCACGGAATGCCTGTACAGTTTGTCATAAGCGTCTCTTCCGCTGACCCAGGCTTTCTTCTTTGCCGCTTCCGGGATCGGGTATATCTCCTTCAATTGAACTTTTGCATCCGCCATGTTACTTTTCCTCCTCGTTTAAGTTTTGTATTGCTTGCAAAGCTAACCTAACGTTTCGCCATAAAACGTATTTTTAAATAAATCCGGGATTAAGCCTGCGACGCGAAGGCTTTCGGTACGCTTAAGGCTCGCAATGAGTAAGCCAGCTCACTGGAGTCGGGGTGCACACTGCCATCGGTGAACACATTACAACTTATTTTTTACCTTAAGCCGCGAAGCGCCGGAAAAAGCTCGCCTGCGTCGCTTTTTTCAGAATGAACCGTTTGCCCCTGATCCGCAAATTTTAAGCGGGGCGTCGCTTTTTTTCAGGCACGGAAAGCGCTGAATCTGACTGGTTAATGAACTTGAAGTCCGAATTTGACCGCAAGTCAATTTATCCATGCGGTTTCCCCTACCCTAATATCCATATCCTGTCAAGAAATATTTAGAGCGGGAAAAGACCGCTGCCGGGCATGGCCTCACCAGAGGTAAGCACTTAAAAATAAAAGAGGTTCCGCTTCCTGGTCAACACGTGTTCCAACCTGATTTCCTTCCTCGTTTTCTCGCGGCAAAATTGCGGGGAATGATACCGGATACCAACGACGCAAATACGGGACAAAATGAAAACCTCTCTTGACTATTGTCCGATATTGTGACCATGTTCCCTCCAACAGCTTTCTGTTGATGGAAATAGCTGCGATTTTCATACTGGAAGCGCGACCACCGGAGCCTTTTTGTTGATCCCGGTGGTTTTTTGTTCGTCGTCCGGCAAATACAGGATCCCGCGGACGGCAACAACACGGCAGGTGAGGCATACAGGCCATTCCTTCAACCTTCCTTCTCCACCGGGAGCCGGATGGGGGTAATGACAATGCTTTGCGGTACCCCTCGGGGGAATGAAGGTTTAACCTGTGCCAATCTTTGGCATCATAAAAAGAAAGGAATGTGCCATGAACAAAAATTTATATGTCGGCAATCTGTCCTTCAAAGTTACGGATGAAGATCTGAAGGCCAACTTCTCGGAAGCGGGCGAAGTCGTTTCCGCGTCCGTTATCAAGGACAGGTTTACCGGCCAGTCCAAAGGATTCGGCTTTGTCGAAATGAAAACGGAAGAAGGCGCGACGGCGGCCATCCAGAAATTCAACGGCGGCACGCTGGACGGCAAGGCCATCACCGTCAACGAAGCCAGACCGAAGAAGGAATTCGGCGGCGGAAACCGGGGCGGAGGCGGTGGATACCGCGGCGGAGGCGGAGGCAATCGAGGCGGCGGAAACCGGGGCGGCCGGTACTAGCAACATCTAAAAAAGAGCAGAAGGTCTTAAGCCTTCTGCTCTTTTTTTGTCACCTATCTTCATTTTGTCCTGCTGAGCCTGTCGAAGCATTGAGACAACATCATAAGTTATTATGGTCCGACAGACTCACCATAACACTCGACACTTTTCACTCGTCACTCATTGCCGATCACTTTTACCATGAGCCACGAGCTTTTTTCCCTATCGCCCATTGCCCGTAGGGAACGGTTTGAAACCGTTCCCTACATTTTACCATCCGCTATTCACTATCCACCATCCACTACTTGCTCGACTGAATATACTCGGTGATTTTTTCCGCCAGCGTTTTGACGACAAATTCAAATTCGTCCACATTCTTGTCCAGAAGCGTCATGCGGAACCCGAGCAGCGGCGTGAAGAACGACGTCAGCGGAACCACGCAGATGCCGGTGGCCGCGAGCAGATAGTACACAAACCGCTTGTCGTACTCGACGCCTTTCGTCAGCGTCTCGATATAGCTCAGCAGTTCCGGCTGCTCGACATGAAGATGCTGGCGTTCATTGAGCACGGACTCGTTGAAAAGAACCGTCATGTAAAACGCGCCGTTGCTTTTGTTGGCAATGACAAACGGGACGTCCTTCAAAACGCCGTAGGCGATGGCGGAGAGCTTTTCATAATGCTGCGTTCGCTGTCGCAGATAGCTTTTGTATTCCGGGTGCGTCATGATGCGGGGAATCGCCATCTGCGGCAGCGTCGTCGAGCAGACCTCCGACATCTTCTGGTGCAGAATCGTGTTGATGAAGCGGGCAAAGATCGGGTCCTTGTCCGCGTTGTACACCTCCATCCAGCCGCAGCGCGCGCCCGGCCAGGGCAGCTCCTTGGAAATGCCCTTCATGGCGATGCCCGGCACGTCGCCGATCACGTCGCCGATCGGCACGGTTTTCCTGCCGTTGTAAACAATATTGATATAGGTCTCATCGGCAATCACGAAAAGATCGTTTTCGCGGGCAATCCGGACGACGTTTTCCAGCGCCTCGACGGGATACACAAAGCCGGTCGGGTTGTCGGGATTGATGATCAGGATGCCGACGATCGCCCGGTGGCTGCGCACCTTGTGCTCCAGTTCGCGCAAGTCCGGCGCCCAGTTGTTGTAGGGATTCATCCGGTACGTGTTGGGCGGAAACGACGCGTGCAGCACTTCGGCCATCAGGTGCGTGGAGTAGGTCGGCTCCGGCATGATCATGCGGGCGTCCACCTGAATGGAACTGTAGGCGCGGGCAATCGCGTCGCCCAGGCCGTTGAAGAAGATGATGTCATCGGGAGTAATCTGAACCTTTCCCCGCGCGTTGGTGCGCTCCGCCAGAAAAGCGCGCGTGGCGTCCACGCCTTTGGTCGGCGAATACGCGTAGGACATATCCTCCCTGAGGATGTCGATGAGGACTTCTTTCATCCAGTCGGGAATGCTTTCCCCCTTTTGGACCGGGTCGCCGATGTTTTCCCAGATGATTTTCAGCCCGTATTCCTGCATTTTTTTCGCGATCATCACGATATTGCGGATCTCATACGTCAATCCGCTCCCGCCGCGGGAAATTTCAAAGCGCATAAGTTGCTTAACTCCTTAGATATTTGTAGAGCAATGCATAATACATATTTTTGGATTTATCCAGATTTTTTTAGTTTTCGTGCTGTTTTGCGGGACAGACGGCAATTTTAGAAGGACAAACGAAACGTTTCATGATATTGAGGCCCGCACATCAAAACACAAAAAGGACTTTTTACATGGAAGATACAAAAACGTTTGCTGAAATGTTCGAGGAATCCTACGCCGCCCCCAAGCGATTTGCCGTGGGTGAAAAAGTGGAGGCGACCATCGTCAAAATTTCCCCGGAATGGATCTTCATCGATCTGGGCGCCAAAAGCGAGGGCTATATCGACAAAAAGGAATTCCTCGACGAGGAGGGCAATCTGACCGCCCGGGAAGGCGACAGCGTGACCGCCTATTTCCTTTCTTCGCGCCACAGTGAAAGACTTTTCACGACCAAGCTGCTTTCCCGAAAGAGCGTAGATGAGTTTCTGGCCAACGCCTACGCCCATGCGATTCCGCTGGAAGCCACCGTTGAAAAAGAGGTCAAGGGAGGATTTTCGGTAAAAATCAGCGCGAGCGCGAGCGGCTTCTGCCCCTTTTCGCAGATGGAACTCAGAAGAATCGGCAACGCCGCCGAGTACATCGGCAAAAAATTCGACTTCCTCGTAATCGAATACGGCGAAAACGGCCGCAACATCATCCTGTCGCGGCGGCCGCTTCTGGAAAAAATCGAGCAGGAAAAGAAATCCGCGCTGAAGGACTCCCTGAAAAAAGGCATGACCGTGAAGGGGGTGGTCGCCTCCGTGCGCGATTTCGGCGCATTTGTTGACATCGGCGGCATCCAGGCGCTTCTGCCGGTTTCGGAAATGACCTGGGGAAGAGTGGAGGACGCGAAATCCCTGTACAAGGCGGGCGACACGATTGAGGCGGTCATCATCAACCTCGACTGGGAAAACGACCGCATCACGCTGTCGTTCAAGGATACGATCCCCGATCCGTGGGACGACGTTGTCCGCAACTACACCGAAGGAAGCATCCACAGGGGCCGGGTTTCCCGGCTGACGGATTTCGGCGCGTTCGTCACGCTGGAAGCCGGCGTGGACGGGCTTTTGCACATTTCCAAACTGGGCCGGGGCAAAAAGATCAAACACGCCCAGGACGTGCTCGCCAAAGACCGCGACATCGACGTGAAGATTGAAAAGATTGACCGAGAACACAAGAAAATCTCGCTCGGCCTGGCAGACAACGAAGATGAGAAAAGCGGCTCGCGGGAAGAATCGGGCGACGATTACAAAGGCTATCTGCCCCGGTCGCCCAAAACCATGGGGACCCTGGGCGATCTGATGAAGAAAAAGAAGTAAACAAGGGACAAGGTTTCCCTCTCTCGACTTTTCGCTAAGCCTGCCCCGCGGCGAAGGCCGGGAAAAGATGCTGCGCAACGCGGCATCCGGGCTTTTTAGAAGCCGTCAGAAATGGAGAGCGTTGGATGGGCTTAATCCGCCTGCTGATCAGCGATCCGGCCGCCTTCGTCATGCTGGCCGTTCTTCTTTTGTACTCTGTGATCTTCCACGAGCTGGCGCACGGCTGGGTCGCCTGCCGGATGGGCGATGAAACGGCCAAATGGCTGGGGAGACTGACGCTCAACCCCCTCAAGCATCTGGATCCCATCGGGTCGCTCATGCTGCTCGTCATCGGCTTCGGCTGGGCCAAACCGGTCCCGATCAATCTGGAAAACATTCCCGCGCCGCAAAGGCGCAAGGGACTTGTTCTGGTGTCGGCCGCCGGCGTGACGGCCAACATGCTCATCGCTTTTTTCGCGCTTTTGCTGTGGCGGCTTTTTTCCCCCGAACCGGGCGGCATGATGTATTCGGTCCTCTATACGCTGGCGACTATCAACATCCTGCTCGCCGCGTTCAATCTGATTCCGATCCCGCCCCTGGACGGCTCTAAAATTCTGATGGGATTCACCCCGGAATCGGTGAACCGCGTGCTGTGCCAAATCGAGCCCTTCGGATTTTTTATCGTGCTGGGTCTGCTGCTTCTGGGAGCGCTGAATCCGGTGATTGCCGCGTTTCAATACGGCATCATTTCGTTCATATCGCTGTTTCTGCCGGGATAGGCAAAGAAAGGAGGAACACCCTGATGAATTATGCCGAGCTTTTACAAAAGAGGCGGGCCATCCGGGACTTCCTGGATCAGGAGGTTCCCCTGCCTCTTGTCGAGGAAATCCTTCGGGATGCGACACTGGCGCCGTCCGCCAGCAACAATCAACCCTGCCGCTTTGTCGTGGTCCAATGCCGCAAGGCCATCAAGAATCTTTCCGATGAGAGCAAGGCCTGCCTCCTGCGGGATCACAACGACGGGAAGATTGCCTTGAATCCCACGTACGTGAGCCTGCTGGCGGATGAAAATTTCAATGTGTTCTACAACGCGCCCTCCCTGATTTTTGTCGCGGGGCCGAAATCGGTGGGCTCTCTGGACGTGGACGCGGCGCTCGCGGCCGGCTATATCATGTTCGCGGCGGCCGCCCGGGGGCTGGGCACCTGCTGGGTCGCCCTGGGGGCGAATATCCGTGATCCGAAGCTCCGGGGCGAGCTGGGGCTTTCCGAAAACCTGCGGATTGTCGCGCCGATTCTTCTGGGCTATCCTACGGCGATTCCCGCCGCGCCCGAACGACACGCGCCGGAAATTCTCCGCGTGATCGCACAAGCCCGGTGAGCGACAAAGACTAAAGACTTTTGGCCAGAGACCTGATCCCGCCCGCCGCGTCTTTTTTCCAGTGGATGCGGAGGACTTTCCGCCCTTTGTCCAGAAGCGCCCGGCGGTCCGCTTCCGCCTGCGCGGCCTTGAGCTCCCCGAAGGTCAGAAAGGAGTCGGGCTTGCCCAGCTCGTCGGGGATGCCGATGTCCGATTTGTTCGGGCCGGTCATTTGGATAAACAGGCCTCGGCCGGCGTCGCCTTTGTGCAGCTGGCCTACCGAATGCAGGTAGCGGGGGCCGTAGCCGATCGTGACGGCCATTTTGTACCGGCGGGAAATCGCCAGGCGCAGTTTCTGCAGCGCATCGTCGATGGCGGGTGACGGGCTTAAGTAAACCTGCAATCCCCCGTACGCGCCCTCCCCGGCCTGCGCGAGAAATTTCGTAAGCGCAGCCGGAAGCGTCCGGGCGGAAACATCGCCGTAAACCTCACAGGCGGTGAGCGACAGAGCAGGCCTGGGCGCCGGCCATCCTTTGTTTTCCCTGAACTCTTCAATCATCCGGTTCGTGTGCGTTTTGGTCGCTTCGACATCCGGCTGGTCGAAGGGATTGATTCCCATGATGTGGGCGGCGACGGCCGTCGCCATTTCCCACAAAAACATCTGGCCGCCCAGATCGTAAAAGCCGTTGATCCGGATTTTGAGGACGGGATGCCCGGCGCCCGCCAATTGCGAAATCCGTGAATCCCACTCATCCTCGTCATGATAAAACACGACGAAAACGCGGTCGTTCCCATACAGGTCCACATCCAGCGGCGGTTCATTCAAAACCGGCAGGACTCCCTTGCCTTCCTTGCCGAGGCTTTCCGCAAGAAGCTGCTCCAGCCAGTCGCCGAAAGGCCTCCAGGGCGGCGGGAGCATCAGGGTGAGCTTATCGCGGCCATACTGCGCCAGCGTGCCCAGGGCGGCGCCCAGCAAAAACCCGGTGGAGCCGCCGCGGCCGGAAAAGAAATCCGCCTTCTCCCGGTTGGCGACGGCCATCGCGTTCTGGAGCAGTTTTTCAATGGAAACGCCGATCAGCGCCGCGGGAATAATGCCCACCAGCGACAGAGCCGCGTAGCGTCCGCCGATGTTGGGGTTGTTGGAAAAAACGTACGGAAGCTGTAGCTGCCAGGCCTGGGTCAGCATCGGGCTGCCTTCGTCGGTAATGAACATGAAATGCTCGTTGGCCGAAACCCCCGGCGTTTGGTCGGCCAGGTTGTAAAAATAATGAAAAAGCGAACGGATCTCCAGCGTCTTGCCCGACTTGGAGGAAACGATGAAAAGGGTTTTGTCCAGGTTGAGCCCGCGTGCCACGCGCCGGATCACCACCGGATCGGTGGTGTCCAGAATCTGCAGCCTCGGGAAGCCCGGCGCGCTGCCGAAGATGTTGCTGAACACTTCCGCCGACAGGCTCGACCCGCCCATGCCCAGAAGGACAACGTCGTCGATGCTGCCGTTGGTGAAGGGCTCCACGGAGGCGCGGATCTCGCTGACGTGGGCGGACGTCTCCACGGGCGCGTGCAGCCATCCCAGCCGGTTGGCAATCTCCTGCGGCGACGGCTTCCAGACATGAAAGTCGTTGGCCCAGATGCGCGCGGCAATATTGCCGCGGCTCATTTTATCCAGCGCGTTATTGACGTAGTTCTGGTAGGGCCCCAGTAAAAAAGAAATCCCGGCGGTCTGCACCCCTTTGCTCCTTCTTCAGCGAATGGTCAGTAATTCCCTGGCCGCCGCAAAAATGCCGTCGGACGTGAAACCGAACTTCTCATACAGCACCGGTCCGGGCGCGGACGCGCCGAAGGTCTCCATGCCGATGATCTTTCCCGAAAGCCCGACATAGTGCTCCCATCCCAGCTTGATTCCCGCTTCCACGGCCAGGCGCGCCCGAATTCTCGGCGGCAGGACCGAATCGCGGTATTCCTGCGGCTGGCGGTCAAAAATTTCCCAGCTGGGCAGCGACACAACACGGACGCGGGTTCCTTCCTGCGCCAGCCTGCGGCCGGCTTCCAGCGCCAGGGCCACTTCCGAACCGGTGGCCATCAGGATAATGTTCGGCTCGAGGACAGACGACTCCCACAGGACAAAGCCGCCCCGGCCCGCGCAGGAGGCGGGCGCACAGATGGAGCGATCCAGAAGCGGCAGGTTCTGTCGGCTGAAGATCAGCGACGTCGGCCCGGTGGTGTTGGCCAGCGCCAGACGCCAGGCCTCCAGCGTTTCGTTGGCGTCCGCCGGCCGGATAACCGTCATGTTGGGAATCTGACGAAGATTCATGATCTGCTCGACCGGCTGATGCGTCGGACCGTCTTCGCCCACGCCGACGCTGTCATGCGTAAAGACAAAAATGACGCGAAGACCCATTAAAGCAGCCAGCCGCATGGGCGGGCGCATGTAGTCCGCGAATGTCAAAAAGGTTGCCGTGTAGGGGATCACGCCTCCGTGCAGCGACAGCCCCACCGAGATGGCGCCCATCGCATGTTCGCGCACGCCGAAATGAATATTGCGCCCCGAGTAACCCCAGGCGCCGCCCACCATGCCGTGCAGACCTTCCCTGCCGAGATTCGGACTTTGAAAATCACCCATACCCTTGAGCCAGGTGCAGGTCGAGGGATTCAGGTCCGCCGACCCTCCGACCAGCTGGGGTACCTGGGAGGCGATCATTTGCATCACGGCTTCCGAAGCTTTACGCGTGGCCATATCCTTGGACCCCGCCGGGAATTCGGCAAGCGCCGCGTCCCAGCCCTCGGGCAGTTCGCCCGAAAGAGTTCTTTCCAGTTCAGCGGCCAGGGCCGGATTCGCCCGCCGGTAGTCGGCCAGCGCATCCTGCCAGGCGCGCTCGTACTTTCTCCCGTGGGAAACCGCCCTGCGGAAAAATTTCGCGACCTCCCCGGAAACATAAAATGCCTGCTCCGTGGGCCAGGAGCAGGCTTCTTTGGCGCCGTTGAGCTCCTTTTCCCCCAGGGGAGAGCCGTGCGAATCGCACAAACCCTGTTTGTTTGGGGCGCCGTAGCCGATCGTGGTCCGCACGCAAATGAGCGACGGTTTTTCCTTTTCTTTTTTGGCTTTTTTAATGGCCCGGTCGATAGCGGCCACATCGTTTCCGTCTTTGACCTTCTGCACCTGCCAGCCGTAAGCCTTGAAGCGCATCTCGATGTCCTCGGTAAAGGCAAGACCCGTGGAACCGGCCAGAGAGACCCGGTTGTCGTCATACAGGACGATGAGCTTTCCCAGGCGCAGATGCCCCGCCAGAGAGCAGGATTCCGCTGCCAGCCCTTCCATCAGATCACCGTCGCTGGCCATGACATACGTATAATGATCGATGATCTGCTGACCCGCGCGGTTGAAACGGGCAGCCAGGTGCGCTTCGGCAACGGCCATGCCGACACCGTTGGCCAGTCCCTGGCCCAGGGGGCCGGTGGTAACTTCAACACCCGGCACATGCCTGTACTCGGGGTGCCCCGGCGTCCGGCTTCCCCACTGGCGGAAATTTTTAATGTCATCCAGAGATAAATCATAGCCTGTCAGGTGCAGAAGCGCGTACAACAGCATCGAGGCGTGACCGGCCGACAGAATAAACCGGTCCCGGTCCGGCCAGTCTGGATTTGCAGGATTATGCTTTAAATGTTTTGTCCACAGCGTAAAGGCCGCTGGCGCTGCGCCAAGCGCCATGCCCGGGTGGCCGGATTTGGCCTTTTCAACCGCGTCCGCCGCCAAAAACCTTATGGTATCAATGCATTTCTTTTCCAGTTCGTTTTTGTCCGGCATAAAGTCTCCTTCATGTTTTTTCACGGTGCTTCCCTTAAAACAAACCTGAAATTATTGCACGTAAAATTTAAGCCAGCGATTCATCGAGCCACCGCAGATATTCCTCGCTGCCGTCGACAACAGGAACCGCCATGATTTCAGGGGTCTCGTAAGAATGCAGCGCCTTAACGGCGGCTTCGACTTTTGGAAACAGGCTTTTGCGGGTTTTGATCAGGCACAGGCATTCCCGGGCGCTCTCCACCTTGCCCTTCCAGCGGTACGTGCTTTCGACGGAATCGACAATCTGGACGCAGGCGGCCAGTTTTTCCCCGACCAGGCTCTGTGCGATGCCTCTGGCCTGCTCCTTCGTTTCCGTTGTCACCATCACCTGAATAAATCCCGTCATCTCCCCATCGCCCATTGCCTCTCGCCTCTCGCCTATCACCTATCACCCATGACCTATAACCTATGACCCATTGCCTATCGCCTCTTGCCCACGACCCCGTAGGGAACGGTTTGAAACCGTTCCCTACATTTCACTCATCACTGTCTGTGTCACCCCGAGCCCGTCGAGGGGCACCATCCCCCATCCACCATTTTATACATCATAATCGCTGCCGCCTGCGGAAGACTGAGCGATTCGGCGCCTCCCCCGCCGGGGATTCGCCAGCGCTCATGGACCTCGCCAAGCAGATGATCCGGCAGGCCGTGGCTTTCGCTCCCCAGAAGCAGCGCCGCTTTTTTCGTCAGCGCACGCGGCGCGACGCCCCGGTGCGGGTCGCTGCCGACAAGAATGTACTCCCGCCGGATTTCCGGCAGCAGGGCCGCAATGTCGATATTCGTCAAAATTCTCAGGGAAAAAACGCCGCCCATCGACGCCCGGACCGCCTTGGGATTGGTCCAGTCCACCGAGTTGGCGCTGAGGAGAATACCGGAAAAGCCGAACCAGCAGGCGCTGCGGATCAGCGCGCCCAAATTGCCGGGATTGTTGATTTCATGAAGGATCAAAATATGGCTGCCGGACGATTGGAGAAAAGAAGAAGCGGAAGGCTCCTTTCCGGCTTTGACGACAGCGATGATTCCCTCCGGCTCCCTGTCCTGGCTCAGTTTTTTCCACTCCGGGCGTGTCAACTGATAAGTGGGAACGTTGCTCTTTGTCTCACGGAAAATTTTCTCCCAGACGGAAATTTTTTCCGGCAGAACGAGCAGGGCTTCGGCCTGCCGGCCGCTTTTCAGCAGTTCTTCAACAACTTTCACTCCTTCGGCCAGAAACAGGCCTTCCTCGCGGCGAAACTTCGTGTTTTGCAGGCTTGCCCATCTTTTCAACTGATTTTGAGACGCGCGGGGAATGTTGGACAGCATGTCACCCTCACTCCTTCATGGTTACCGGGGGAACCTCGCCTTCCTCTTTTTCCGGCCAGACAACCGATGAAATGATCGAAGCAGCCAGAATCGAAGCAATAATCAAAAGCGAAATCCCGACCGGCACATGGAAAAAATCCGCGATCATCATCTTGACGCCGACAAAGGACAGGATGGCCGCCAGACCGTAATGAAGAAGGTGGAACAGCCGCATCAGGCCGGAAATGGAAAAAAACAGCGACCGCAGGCCCAGAATCGCGAAGACGTTGGAGGTGTAAACGATAAAGGGATCCTGGGAAATGGCCAGCACGGCGGGAATCGAGTCGATCGCGAAAAGAATGTCGGTCGTCTCCAGGGCAAGCAAAACGGCCAGCATCGGCGTGGCAACCCGCACACCCCCTTCGACAACAAAAAATTTCGCTCCGGAGAAGTTTTTCGAAACCGGCATGACGTAGCGCAAAAGCCGGATCGCGATGTTTTTGTCGGGGTGGACTTCCGTCTGCTTGTTCAGCGCCATTTTGATGCCGGTGACAATCAGAAAGGCGCCGAAAATATACATGACCCAGTGGAAGCGGCTGATCAGCGCCACGCCCGCGAAGATGAAAACGGCGCGCGTGATCAGCGCCAGGAGAATCCCCCAGAACAGCGCCTTATGCTCGTAGGCGCGGGGAACATCGAAGTAGCGAAAGATCAGCATGAAGACAAAGAGATTGTCGATGCTGAGCGAGTATTCAATCAGGTAAGCGGTCACATACTCGATGGCTTTTCCGTGTCCGTAAAAGAAATAAATCCCCGCCCCGAACGACAAAGCCAGCGTCACCCAGAAGGACGTCCAGAGCAGCGCTTCCTTCATTTGGATGACGTGGGTTTTCCGGTTGAAGACGCCGAGATCCAGCGCCAGCATCGCCAGAATGAACACCCCAAAGAAGATCCACCAAACGGTCATGACATCCGATTCCTCTGCTTACAATAAACGGCCGAGCGCCTGGGCCGCGTTATGAATAATGTCCCAGGATGGACTGTACGGCGGCGAGTAGGCCAGGTCCAGGTAGCCGATCTGATCCAGGTCCATCCCCGCCCAGAGCGCGACGGAAAGCGCGTTGATCCTGCCTACCGCGCCGGCGGCCCCTACCGCCTGCGCGCCCAGCAGTTTCCCCGTCGAACGATCGGCCGTCAGCTTGAGGCCGATTTTTCTCATGCCCAGCGCGGGCGCCATGGCGCTGCCCCAGGTGATGTTGCTCACCGGAGAAAAGCCCGCGTCGACGGCTTCCTTTTCCGACAGCCCCGTCGCGGCGCATTGGAGTGAAAACAGCCGGAAAGACTGAGCGCCGACAATGCCGTCAAACGTCATCGGTTTGCCTCCGATATTGCGCCCGGCCACGCGGCCCTGCTTGTTGGCGATGTCGCCCAGGGGAACATTTACCCAGCGGCGGCTGACGCGATGAAAGGATTCGCAGCAGTCGCCCGCCGCGTAAATGTTGGCGATGGAGGTCTGCTGGGAAAAATTGACGGCAATCGCTCCGGTTGAACCTATTTTCAAACCCGTCGCCCGGGCCAGGCCCGCATCGGGCCGGACACCGATGGCCAGCAAAACCAGATCGCCTTCATAATCTCCCCGATCCGTCAGGACGCGCAGCGGCGCGCTTTTCCCCTTTTCAATGGCCCGGGCGGACGCGCCTCCGACAAATTCCACGCCGTTAGCCTTAAGCTCCTCCAGCATGACTTTCGAAAGCGCCGCGTCCCAGCGGTTGGCCGGAAGCGGATCCTTGTGGATGATGGTTGTGGCAATGCCCGCCGCCGAAAGCGCCTCGCTCATTTCCAGACCGATGAAGCCGCCGCCGATCGCGACGACCCGCTTCGCATTTTTTTCTTTGAGCCGGGTCTTGATGGCGATGGCGTCCTCCAGATTGCGCAGGGAAACCACGCCCGGCAGGTCAAGCCCCGGCAGATCCGGCACAAAAGCGGAGGTCCCGGTGGCCATCACCAGAACGTCATAGGGAAAAATCCGCCCGTCCCGGAGCGCGACTTCGCCCTTTGCCGGATCGATGCCTTCCACGCGCGCATGGATCTGCGCGTCAATGCCGCTTTCGCGGAATTTTTCCGGCGTGCGCGCGATCAGTTTCTTTTCGTCCTGAATTACATCCCCGATGTAATAGGGCAGAGGTCAGGCGGCAAAGGCGACAAACTTCCCCTGCTCCAGCATCGTGACGTTCAGCGACGGATCGGTCCTTTTTGCTTCCGCCGCCGTGGCCCCCCCGCCGGCGCCTCCGCCAACAATCACCAGATTCCTGCCCATCAGAACCTCCCGGCTTATTTTGTCGCGGCGGATACCCGCCTGCGCCAGAGAATAATCGCGATTCCCGCCAGCATCATCAGAATGCACAACACCTGCCCCATGGTGTTGAATCCCAGAACAAATCCCAGATGCGCGTCCGGCTCCCGGAAAAACTCGATGACGAAGCGCACCAGGCCGTAGCCGAAAATATACAGGCCGACCATAAAGCCGTCAAAGGGATTGCGCTTGCGGACGCCCCACAGGACCATGAATAAAAACAGCCCCTCGAACAGGGCTTCGTAAAGCTGGGACGGATGCCGCAGGCTCCCCGTCGCGTCCTGCGGAAAAAACATGCCCCACGGCACGGTCGTCGCCCGGCCCCAGAGTTCGCCGTTGAGAAAATTGCCGATCCGGCCGAACAGATACCCCAGCGGCGCCGCCGCGCAAAGCCAGTCGCCGAAGCGCCACCAGAAGATGTTGTGCCGGCGGCAAAAATAAATCGTGACCAGCAAGACGCCGATGAGGCCGCCGTGGTAGGACATGCCGCTCAATCCCACAAAGCGGACCCCGTTGGAGAAGTCGAACGGCAGGAAAATTTCCAGCGGATGGGAAAGATAGTAGGAGAAATTATAAAACAGCGCATAACCCAGCCGCCCGCCGATCATCAGGCCGAGCATCGCCCAGACCATGTAATCCTGCATGCCTTCCGTCGTGAAGGCAATTTCCCCGCGCTTGATCCGGTAGGCAAACAGAGCGTAAACCACGGCGAAAGCCACCAGATACATGAGGCTGTAATAGCGAAGCTGAAAGGAGCCGATGCTGAAAAGCACGGGGCTGATGTGCGAGGGCAGATGCTGCCAGAGAGCGAGAAAAGATTCCATCAGGTTTCCATTTTTAAAAGAATATAAATCCGGCCGAAACGCGTTGTAAGACGGCAGAGAAAGGCTGACAACGCCGGTCAGTACACCTGTCCCTTGACTTCATCCAGGTACAGCTCCGCGCTGTGCACGGCGTTGGCGCCGTCGCCCGCGGCGGTGACCACCTGCCTGAACAGCTTGGCGCGGCAATCTCCCGCGGCGAAAATGCCGGGGGCATCGGTGCGCAGATTTTCATCCGTCTCAATGAAGCCCGTTTTGTCCATCGCCACCAGCCCTTTGAACATGTCCGTGTAGGGCAGGCGGCCGACAAAAATAAAAGCGCCGTCGGCTGCGATTTCACTGATCTTTCCCGTCCGGACATCTTTCACTTTCACGCCCGTGACGAATTCGGCGCCGGAAATTTCCTCAACGGTCGCGTTCCAGACGAACTCGATCTTCTTTTCGGCGAAGGCCCGGTTCTGCAGCATGCCCGCCGCGCGCAGACGATCGCGCCGGTGAATCACGAAGACTTTGGAGGCAAAATGCGTCAGAAACAGCGCTTCCTGGATGGCGGTATCGCCGCCGCCCACCACAACCACCGTGCGGTTGCGGTAAAACGGCCCGTCGCAGGTGGCGCAGTACGAAACGCCCTTCCCCGCGAATTGCGCCTCACCCGGAACGCCCAGGCTCCGCCACATCGCACCCGTCGCAGCAATGATGCTCAATGTTTTGTAAGCCCGGTCACCTGCCGCCACTTCCCAGACCACCGGCGAATCGGAAACTTTTCTCACGCCGGTGACGTCTTTGGGCAGGATTTCCAGGCCGAACTTCTGCGCCTGCTTTTTAAAAAGCTGCATCAGTTCGAACCCGCCGATGCCTTCGGGAATGCCGGGATAATTTTCGATCATATCCGTGATCGTAATCTGGCTGACCGTTCCCGCGCCTTCGACCAGCAGAGTTTTCAGAGCGGCACGCGCGGCGTAGATGCCGGCCGTGCAGCCGGCGGGACCTCCGCCGATAATGATCATATCGTAGTCCGTTGTCGGCAGGTTTGCGTGATCCATGAAAAATCTCCTGAAGATTTGATGACTGACTTTAATCAGGAAGAGGCGCTTTTGTAAAGGCCAAATTGACGGGTGGCGACAGAATAACACGGCGCGGAAATTAAAGCCCGACAGGCTTTTCCGAAATGATTTTCTTGACATACAAACCCACGTTTCCTATAAATACCAGTAATGAATAACGTCAATGTAGTGCGGACATTTATGTCCGCTAAAATATTAAATGTAGTGCGTGGCTTTAGCCTCGCTGTTTTGAATGAAAATGTAGTGCGGACCTTCAGGTCCGCTATTGGCGGGTCTAAAGACCCGCACTACACGGGAAATGGAGGCAATGATGAAACGATTATTTTGCACGCTGGTCGTGGGGATTGTTTTTTCGGGGATTGCCGGGGCAGCCGAGCCGCCCAAAGAGCCGATTCTGAAAATCGAAACTGGCATGCACACGGCGTTCATCAGAAACATCAGCGTGGATGACGCCAACCGGTATCTGGTGACCGGCTCCCACGACAAGAGCGTCCGGGTGTGGGAACTGGCCACCGGCCGACTGCTCTCCGTCCTGCGGCCGCCAATTGGCGAGGGAAATGAAGGCAGAATTGATGCAGTGGCGATTTCTCCCGACGGGCAAACCGTGGCCTGTGGGGGGTGGACACAATTTGCCGGACCGGAAGGCGGACTTGCCGATGATGGTGTGAGCATCTACCTTTTCCACCGCGCCACGGGGAAACTGACCCGCCGGATTACCGGCCTCCCCAACGTCATCTTTCATCTTTCCTTTTCTCCCGACGGGCTCTATCTGGCAGCGACGTTGGGGAAAAATAACGGCATCCGCGTTTTCCGCACCGCCGACGGGGCGCTGGTGGGCGAGGACAGGGATTACGGCGCTGATTCCTACTACGTCGTTTTTGACCGCCGGGGTCGCCTGGCTGCAGCCTCTTTCGACGGTTATATCCGCCTCTACGACCGTCCCGGCGCGGAAGGCATGAAGCTGCTGGCCAAACAAAAGGCCCCGGGTGGAAAGCGGTCATTTTTCCTTTCCTTTTCCCGCGGTGGCAAGCAGCCATATTCCCTTTCTTTTTCCCCCGACGGGGAAAAGCTGGCCGTGGGCTTTAACGATTCCACGGCGGTGGATGTCCTTTCCGCCTCAGACCTCTCCCACCTTTATTCCCCGGACACCTCCGGTGTGGATAACGGAAATCTCGGGCGCGTCTCCTTTTCCCCCGACGGTCGCCTGTATGCGGGAGGAACATATTACAAAAACGGCCAAACCCTCATTCTTTCTTGGGAAAAAGAGGGCCGGGGCCAGCGCCGGGAGCTGCCCGGTGCGCTTAATACCATCATGCACTTCATGCCGCTGGCCACGGGCGGCGTGGCCTATGGTTCGGGAGACCCCGCCTTTGGCGTTCTGGATAAAAACGGCCGGCGCGTCCTTTTTCAAAGCGCGCAGATTGCGGATTACCGGGGTAATCGTGAAGGTTTTCGCCTCTCGTCCGACGGCAAAAAGGTAAGCTTCGGGTATGAATACGGTGGCAACTCCCCCGCCACGTTTGACCTGTCCACACTCATGCTGTCTCCCGACGGGGATACATCCGACCTGTATCCCCCTGATACAAATAGTCTTTCCGTCACGGACTGGAAACATGCAACCTCCCCCAAACTAAACGGCCGGGCGCTGGCGCTGAAGCAATACGAAATCTCCCGCAGTGTCGCCATTTCGCCGTCCCGGGACGCCTTTCTGCTGGGAGCAGATTGGTCACTGCGCTATTTCGACAGGAGCGGCAATGAAAAATGGCAGGCCCCCTCTCCCGGCGTAACCTGGGCGGTGAACATCTCCCGAGACGGCCGCCTGGCCGTGGCCGCCTTTGGCGACGGTACAATCCGCTGGTATCGCCTCTCCGACGGGAAGGAGCTGCTGGCCTTCTTCCCCCACAAAGACAGGAAGCGCTGGGTACTCTGGACATCATCCGGCTACTACGACGCCTCTCCCGGCGCTGAAGAACTGATTGGCTGGCATCTCAATCGCGGCAAGGACACGGCGGCGGATTTCTTTCCCGCCTCCCGCTTTCGCGCCGCCTATTACCGCCCTGATGTGCTTGCCAGAGTTCTGGAAACAGGTGATGAACAGGAAGCGCTGCGTCTGGCCAATGAAGAATCAGGCCGCAGAAGGACAGAACAGGCCGTTGCCAGCATTCTGCCCCCGGTAGTGACAATCCTCTCGCCTGCCGATGGCACGGCTGTCTCGCAAACGGAGGTGACTCTTTCCGTTTCCCTGCGCAGCCCGTCAGATGCGCCGGTGACGGCCATCCGGACACTGGTGGATGGCCGGCCGGTATCCACGGAGCGTGGTCTGGTTATCAAACCCACGGGAGATACAAGGCAAATCAGGGTTTCAATTCCGCCCCGGAATGCGGAAGTCTCGGTTATCGCGGAAAACCGCAACGCCGCGAGCGAACCGGCCACAATTCGCCTCTATTGGCGGGGCAAGGCGACGCAGGATGAGTTTGTCATCAAGCCGAAACTTTACGTTCTGGCCGTGGGGGTCAGCGCCTATGAAGAAGCGGATTTGCAGCTTGGTTTTGCCGCCAAGGATGCCCGCGACTTTGCCCGGGCGCTGACAGGTCAGAAGGGCGGCCTTTACCGCGAGGTGACCGCGCGGATTTTAACCGATAAACAGGCCACACGCGATGACATCATGGACGGACTGGACTGGCTGCAAAAGGAGACGACCAGCAAGGATATTGCGATGGTGTTTCTGGCCGGCCACGGCGTCAACGACCCGGCGGGGATTTACTATTATCTGCCGGTGAACGCCAATCCGGAAAAGCTGAAAAGAACGGGCGTGGCTTTTTCCGACATCAAAAACACGATGGCGTCGCTGGCGGGGAAGGCGATTCTGTTTGTGGATACGTGCCATTCCGGCAATGTGATGGGAGCAAGACGCGGGACGGCGGATATTAACGCAGTGGTCAATGAGCTGGCCAGCGCGGAAAACGGCGCGGTGGTTTTTGCCTCTTCCACGGGCAGGCAATATTCGCTGGAAGACAAGGCGTGGGGCAACGGCGCGTTCACCAAAGCGCTGGTGGAAGGCATCGGCGGCCGGGCGGATTATCATGGCAAAGGAAAAATCACGATCAACATGCTGGATTTGTATTTGTCCGAACGGGTGAAGGAATTGACGGGCGGCAAACAGACGCCGACCACCACCAAACCGCAGACCATTCCCGATTTTCCGATTGCGGTGAAGAGGTAGGATTTATGATGTAGTGCGGACCTTCAGGTCCGCTAAAAAATGTAGTGCGTGGCTTTAGCCGCGCTGGTTTTGGCGGGTCTAAAGCCACGCACTACATTTTTTCTATAACAAACCGGAGCGCCGGTCTATGCCGTACAAACGCAAACCCAGATTGCCGAACTTCGACTACCTTGGCCGCCATCGCTACTTTATAACGATATGCACGGACCAGAAACAACCCCTGCTCGAAGATTCCGAACGGGTCAACGCGGCCATTGCCGTCCTTGCCGAAAAGTCCCACGAGCATGGTTTCACCGTTTGGGGCTATTGTTTCATGCCGGATCATCTGCATCTTCTCCTGGAAGGGGAGAGAGAAGATGCAGACATGCAAGCTTTCGTCAGAGGGTTCAAGCAGAAAACCGGATATCGATACCGCAGCGAAACGACGGCGGCGCGCCAATTGTGGCAGCCCGGTTACTATGACCGCGTTTTGCGCCGGGATGAGGATCTTCAGGAGGTGTTGAAGTATATTTTCAACAACCCCGTCCGGAAAGGGTTAGTCGGCCATTATGGCGATTACCGGTACCTGGGATCGCTGGCGCTGGATGTTAAAACCGTGACGTTTTGATTTTGATGGTGGGAACGGAATTAGCGGGGTTAAAACCCCGCACTACATAATCTGGAGGACATAGCGGATTTAAAAATTCGCACTACTTTACGAATATGATGTAGTGCGTAGCTTTAGCTGCGCGGTTTTGGCGGGTCTAAAGACCCGCACTACATAACCCAGAAGACATGGCGGGGTTAAAACCCCGCACTACGTTACGGAGAAGGCAAAAAGGCTTGACTTGACCGGACCGGCTTTCTATACTTCGCGCATCAAATCTGGGAGCGTCAAACATGGCAAAAAACTATCTGATGGCCATCGATGTGGGCGGAGGCTCCGGCCGCTGCCTCCTTCTGGATCCGGAAACGGGCAAAACCGTATCGGCAAAGCGAAACTGGACGCATCCGACCGCGCCCGGCACAAGCGGACTCGGCAACCTGATCGACACGAATGGTCTGCTTGCGAAGATTGCCGAAGCCTCCCGCGAAGTCCTTCTCAAGGCCGGGACGGAACCGAACCGGATCGCGGGCATCGCCGTCGGCGGCATGCGCAACACCATCGTGGCGCTGGATCGGCAAAGCAACGTTCTTCTGGCAACCCCCAACCGGGACGCCCGGGCCCTGGGCGAAGGCATGATGCTGGGCGCCGAGAGGGGAAGCGAAGTCCACGCCGTCTCCGGGCACTGGCCGACGCCGCTGTTTCTCGGCACGCGCCTGCTGTGGATGAAAAACAACGCGCCCGACCTGTTCCGGCAAACCGCCGCGGCCCTGTCCGTCACGGACTGGCTGGCCTTCGTCCTGTCGGGAAAGATGGCCGCCGAACGCTCCCAGGCGGGGGAAACGCTTCTTTTCGATCTGCAAAAGCGCAGTTGGGCTTTCGATCTCATCGATTCGCTGGGATTTGACCGGTCGCTCTTTCCGGAGCCCGTGGATTCCGGCGCGCCCATCGGCAGTCTCACCCGGCAGGCGGCCGATCTGCTGGGTCTTGTGCCCGGCATCCCCGTGGCGGCGGGCGGGGCCGACACCCAGTGCGGTCTGCTCGGCGCGGGCGCGGTGAAAGACGGCGACCTGGCCGTCATCGCCGGGACCACCATGCCCCTGCAACTGGTGACCGGCCAGCTGATTCTGGATCCAACCGGCCGCCTCTGGAGCGGTCTGCACGTCGTGCCGGGCCGGTATGTTCTGGAGAGCAACGGCCTGGTCACGGGCGACGTCATCGACTGGTTTGCCCATCTTCTCTATCCGGATTCTCCCGACGGGACGCTCAGCCTCTTTGCGGAGGCGGAAAAATCCGTCCCGGGCGCCATGAACGTTTATTCCACGTTCGGGACCGCCCTGTTCGACGGAAGGGTCGTCGGCTTCCCCGTGGGCAATCTCACCTTTTCCCACATGATCACAGGCGACGCTTCCCGCAGCCGCAGGCACATCGCCCGCGCCCTGGTGGAGGGGATCGCCTTTTCCGTCCGCATCAACCTCGAACAGCTCGCCTTGGTCTCCGGCAGGGAAATCCGCGAGCTGAGGGTCGCCGGAGGCATGTCCCAAAGCCCGCTGTTTTCGCGGATTGTCGCAAACGTGACGAATGCGCCCGTTTCCGTCCCGCCCACCGCGGAAGTGACGTCTGTAGGCGCGGCTGTGCTGGCGGGCGTCGGAGCGGGAATCTTTGCCGATCCGGCAGCCGGGGCCGAAAAGGTAGCCTCCGCCCTGACCCGCTATCAGCCGGACGCGGCCGGGGAAAAATACCGGAACTTTTACACGGGCTGGCGGCAGGCTTTCGATAAGCGCGCCGATACCGACGCCCACGTCGGGAACCTGCTGATCAACGCCATGTTCGAACCCGCTGCGGCCGCGGGCAAGGCGGCCGATCCGTCTTTTTCGCCCAACATCCTTGTCACCGCCTCGATGGACGAAACCGCGATCCTCGAACTCGAAGCGATCGGGAAAGTAACCTATGCGGAATGGCGGGAAAAGCAGAAGCTCTACGATGGAGGCGCGGAGCTGGCCGGAGCGCTGGCCGGCACACAGATTTTCATCACCGAAATGGACGTTGTGGATTTCCCGGCCATCCGCGAGGCGCGCAGCCTGCGGGCCATCGTCACCTGCCGCGGAAACGCCGTCAACGTCGATCTCGCGGCTGCCACCGCCTACGGCATCCCCGTCATCAACACGCCGGGAAGAAACGCCGATGCCGTCGCGGATCTGACCATCGCCCTGATGGTGATGCTGTCGCGCAAGATGCCCGGATCGTTTGACTTCCTGAAACACGGGCAGGTCCAATCGGGCGACATGGCGAAAATGGGAGAAGCCTATTTGAAATTCCAGGGGAAGGAACTCTGGAGGAAAACCGTCGGACTGGTGGGGATGGGCAATGTCGGGGCCTGCGTCGCGGCAAGGCTGGCGCGCTTCGGAGCGAAGGTCGTTTTTGCCGACCCGATGGTCGCCGCCGGGGAGGGCGCCCTGCTGGGCGCGCGCAAGGTGTCCTTCGATGAACTGCTGGCCGTAAGCGATATCGTCAGTCTTCACGCGCCGGCCATCGAAGCGACGCGGGGAATGATGAACCGGGAAGCCTTCGGGCGGATGAAGCCGGGCGCCTTCTTCGTCAATACCGCCCGCGCGTCGCTGGTGGACGAGGCAGCTCTTTTAGAGGCGCTGACATCGGGCAGGATCGCCGGGGCCGCGCTGGACGTTTTCCCGACCGAGCCGCCGGGAACGGACGACCCGATCGTGTCACACCCCAATGTGATTGCCACACCGCATCTGGGCGGCAACACCACAGAAATCGCGGCGCATCAGGGCGCCATTGCCGTCGATCAGATTCAAAAGCTTCTGGCGGGGGAAAAACCGGATTATCTGCTCAATCCGGCCGTCCTGGATATTTTTTCCTGGTCGGCGCCGCGCCCCGAACCGGACGAAAAGAAGCTGGAGGAACTGGCCAGAAACAAGCGGCCCTCCATGACGTCGTAAGCGTGAGACCTAGATTTCTCTGTTTTCCTTCATTGTGAGGCGACCCTTGGGAGCCGCTGCGCCCCCTGACCAGGGGGTGGCAATCTGACAACCCGAGATTGCTTCGCTTTGCTCGCAATGACCCGTTTACGTTTCTTATGCGTTGAAAGGAGTTAAAACAACCGATGAGCTTATATAATCCATATCAAAAGGAAGTGCTGGAGGCGAGCCTCTGGCTTTCGGAGCACGGCTATTTCGGCTCTCTGCGGGGCACCGGCGGCAATGTGTCGGCGAGAATCACCGGCAGCGACTGCATGGCCATCACACCGTCCTCCGTGAAATATTCGGACCTCGCGCCGTCCGATATCTGCATCGTCGATTTTGCAGGCGCCGTCGTTGAAGGAAAATACGCCCCTTCGATCGAGGCCGGAATGCACGCGGCCGTTTATCGCGAACGGCCGGACGTCAACGCGGTGGTTCACACGCATCAGCTTTACGGCAGCGTCTTCGCCGCGCTCAATCAGCCCATTCCCGTCCTGTTCGACGAAGTCGCCTTCGCTCTCGGCGAGAAGGTGGAAGTGGCCCCCTACGCCCTCTCCGGCAGCACGGAGCTGGCCGCCAATGTGGCGGGCCTGCTCGCGAACCATGCCAACGCTTACATCATCCAGAACCACGGTATTCTCGCACTGGGGAAAAACATGGACAAGGCGCTGCTGGCCGCGGAACTTCTGGAAAAAATCGCGCAAATCTACTGCCTGGCGCTGTCCACGGGAAAGCCGGTCACTCTCCTTCCCGACGCCACACGGGAAATGGCGCGGGGCCTCAGGGACTACGACGTGGAGGCGGCCCGGAAAAAATCGTAATCCTTTCCGTGCCCGAAAGAAAGACGAAAAAAGATTTTTCATCTCTTTCTGCACAGAGCAAGAGCATTGCAGAACTGTCAAAGCCGTCATTCCGGACAAGCGCAGCGCGATCCGGAATCCAGGAATAAAGGAACTGGTTTTTCGCCCCCCGACTTCTCGAGGACAGGCTCCGCGGGGACGACGTCTGGATACCGGCTTTTGCCGGTATGACAACTCTTTGGTAATTTCCCCTATTGCGGCACAGTCTCTTTCGACGGTATGACGAAAAAGGAGTTTTGCAAAGCTTTCACGGCGGCGAAGGGCTTCGTTATTTTTTCTCTCCCGCGAGAAAATCCGGCCGGGCGTAAGCGGGATTCGGATAGGTATAAAATCCCTTCTTCGTCACGGCCCCGAGTTCACCCTTTTCCACATACGCTTTGAGGAAATCAGCGTTCACTTTAATCTGGTTGGCCGGAATTTCCTGGGCATGGTTCGCCCAGTAGTCGTTGACGTGCCAGACCGTTTTCAGACCCATCTGATCCATCATGCCGAAAGGCCCCAGCGGCATGCGCATCACCCCCATCCAGGCCCGGTCCACGTCCTCGATGCTGGCCACACCGGACGTCACGAGCGTCATGGCGGCCGTGCAGATGCTGGAGAGCATGGCGTTGAACACGTAGCCGTTGCTCTCCTTGCGGAGCATGATGGCAACCTGGCCGATGCTCACGGCAAACTGTCGCACCAGCTCCGTCACCGCCGGATCCGTTCCCGGATGCGGCATGACGTCCGCCACGTTGTTGGCTCTCAGATCGTGAAAATGCAGGGCGAGAAATTTTTCCGGCCGGCCGGTTTCCGCGGCGAATTTCGAGGGCATGAGGAGCGACGTGTTGGTGGTAAAGATCGTCCGCTCCGGGCACAGTTTGTTGAATTGGGCGAAGACCGACGCCTTGATCTGCGGGTCTTCGGGCACGGATTCGCTGATCAGGTCCGCGTCGCATGCCGCTTGAGCCGGGTCGGATGTCGCCGATATGCGGCTCATGATTTCCTTGAGCTCTTCCGTCGTGATCCTGCCCACGGGAACAAAAAAGGCGGAGCCGAGTTTTTCCACGCGCTTCATGGATGTCTTCAAAACCTCGTCCGAGATGTCATAGTAGGTCACGCGGTAGCCGTGCATGGCGCATACGAAGCCGATCTGCTGGCCCATGGCGCCCGCGCCCAGAATCAGCACTTTTTTAATGTCTTTGAGTTCCATAAATTTTCCCTTTCCTTGAGGCTAATTTTCCTGTGCCGGGATCCTATAGCACAGGTTCAGCCGGAGTTCAGCCCTTTTCATGACCGTTTCGCGCCTCTTGTTTCCGGTTTAAGGATTTTCTTGACATCCCGGGGCGCGTTTTCTAAAATCCGCACACAAAAGGATCAGAAATCAATCAAAACGGCGGCCGCAGTTCCGAAATCAGAGTAAGGATTGACCCGATGCGCTCCCTTTTCAACATCATCCGTGTTTTGTGGCTTTATCTGTGGGCAATCATCGCCACGCTCGTCCTGGCGGTCCCCATCATTGCCGCGGGGCTTTTGAGCCGAACCGGCAATCTCGCCTTTTCCCTTTCGAAGATCTGGGCCTGGACCATGCTGGCCGTTTCTTTTGTCCGCGCGGAAATCAAAAACCGGGAAAGAATCCGGCCCGCCACCTCCTACATCATCATTTCCAATCATCAGTCGCTTTACGACATCCTTGCTTTGGTCACCACGCTGGGCATTCAGTACCGGTGGTTCATCAAAAAAGAAATTCTCAAGGTGCCGCTTTTCGGATACGGGCTTTACGCGTCGCGCAATATTTTCATCGACCGCTCCAACACAGCCCGGGCGATCGAAAGCATCAACCGCGGCATCGACCGCCTGCCCCCGGGCGTGAGCATCATGGTGTTTGCCGAAGGAACCCGCTCGCCTGACGGGCGGATTCATGAATTCAAAAAGGGAGGATTTGTCACCGCCGTGCGGCGAAATATTCCCATCCTGCCGGTGACCGTCAACGGCAGCCGGCGCATTCTCCCGAAGGGCAGCCTGGTCGTCCGGCCGGGGAAAATTCAGGTCGTCGTCGGCGAACCCATTGATGCCGGAAACTATACCCAGGAGAGCGTTGACGCGCTGATTGACGAAACGCGCCGGGCCGTCATCGCGAATTTTGATCCCGGCTATGCCGGGCATTTCCTCGACTAGCGGACAATCCCGTCCGCTGTTTCACGCCGGCATTGCCTGCGAAGGACAGAGACCCTGATCATGCCGAAAATATTTTTTGAAGCCGTGGCCGGCGGAAAAAAACCTTACGTCGCTTCTCTGCGGAAACTGCTGACCCGGTTCACGTCGCCGTTCGAAGCAGGCGATCGCGTCGGAATCAAGCTTCACTGGGGCGAGCGGGGCAACAAAGGCTACCTGCCTCCCGACTACGCAAGGGAAATCGTCGTCTGGCTTCGCGCGGGGAAAATCAAACCGTTTATTTTCGACACCACGGTTCTCTACTCCGGCGGGCGACGAAACGCCGCGGATTCCCTGAAAACCGCCGCGGATCACGGCTACACGCCGGACTTTCTCGGATGTCCGGTCATCATCGCCGACGGCCCGGATGGAAGAAATGTCGTCTCTCTTCCCGCCGGATACCGACACTTTAAAACCGTTCAGGTCGGATCCGTCTTCGAGCAGGCAAAAGGCTTCGTGATTTTTTCCCATTTCAAGGGGCACATGGTTTCTCTGTTTGGCGGCGCCATCAAAAATATCTCCATGGGATTTGCTTCCCGCGCCCAGAAACAGCGGATGCATGCCGATTACCATCCCGTTCTTCAGCGGAAAAAATGCAGCCGCTGCGGGCTCTGCGCCACAGTCTGCCCAACCGGGGCGGCCCGCATCGCAAAGCCCGACTATCCCGTCTATGATCTCGCCTTGTGCGTCGGGTGCGCCCAGTGCATCGCTCTGTGCCCGGAGCTGGCGCTGCAAATTTTCTGGAATTCGGACATGACGGATTTTCAGGAAAAGCTCGTGGAGACGGCGGCGGCCGTCTGGAGAAAGATCAAGGGCAAAACCATCGTCATCAACGCGCTCATCAACATCGTCGCGGAATGCGATTGCCTGCCGGGCAGCAATCCCCTGCTTTGCCCGGATCTCGGCTTTATCGGCGGCTGTCATCCCGTGCAGGTGGACGAGGCCTCCATGAAGATGACGGGACCGGCTCTTTTGGAAAAGGCCCATCCCCGCATTCCCTGGCGGCGTCAGTTTTCCTACGCCCGCGAAATCGGTTTTCTGCGCTCATCAAAGCCGCTGTTCCCGGAAAAGCGACTTCCATAGAATGAAAACCGGGTCATCCGGCTGATGCGCACTTCTGGCAATAATTGGTTTATTGACCACTCGTTTCACCCACCAAAGTGTGAGCACTGCGAAATAGATATTATTGAAGATTACGACTTGTAAGTTAGCATCAATCATGGATGTTACTCCTAGTGGTAACATTTTCGCTAACTGGGCACTTTTCGGGCACTAAGATAGAGCCAGGTAAGCCCTACAATTGCAGCAATCACGGATGACATAATAATTCCGAGTCTCGCTTCTTCAAACAGCCTGGGGCTAGTAGTAAAAGCTAATTGCGCTATAAAGAGGGACATCGTAAAGCCAATTCCACAAAGCCAGGCTGCGCCTAGGATATGACGCCATTGGACACCGTCGGGGAGTCTTGCCAAACCAAGTCTTACGGCCAGCCAAGCGAAGCCGGATATTCCGACAAACTTTCCAAAAATCAAACCCAACATGACCCCCAGTGTTACAGGTTGAACGATAACATCCCGGAAAGGCATTGCAAGCAGATCCAGTCCAGCGTTGGCCATAGCGAATAGCGGGATAACCCCGAATGTAACCCAGGGAGAAAGATGATGCTCCATCCGTTGTTGTGGTGACTGAACAGCAGATGATGCCTTTTCAATGCTCTCTGCAATGGCATATGTTCGGGTAACGTCAAGTTCTGTATCAACTTCCTCAGACGTAAGGATCTCCCCTCGGAAGTCATTTTTTATTTTATTAAGATGCTCGTCAAACTCGCGGGGTGTATAAAATGGGTGTGCGGGAATCGTGAAGGCCAGCAACACACCGGACAAAGTGGCGTGTATCCCCGATTTAAGGAGAGCCATCCACAGGAGAATCCCCAGGATAGCATAGGGCAAAGGATAACGGATACCTCCCCGGTTGCAGAGAACCAGGATACCCAGCAGGCCAATGGCAGCTCCAAGAGACATCATATCGATGTTCTTTGTATAAAAGATTGCTATGACTAACACAGCCCCCAGATCGTCAGCAATGGCCAGAGCCGTCAAAAAGATGATGAGGTTTTTGGGGATGCGCCAGGCCAGAAGAACAAGGATGCCCACGGCAAAGGCAATATCCGTGGCCATCGGAATCCCCCAACCTGCCAAAGCATCACCGGATGGATTAAATAGATAATAAATGATCGCCGGAGCAAGCATGCCTCCAATTGCCCCCGCCACCGGAAGAGCGGTATTACGCAGAGAGGAAAGCTCTCCCACCAATATTTCACGTTTTAGTTCGAGGCCAACCAGCAAAAAAAACAGGGCCATGAGCCCTTCATTCACCCAGGCGTGAAGGGACATTTCCATGTTCTCCCTACCGATCCCGACGCGAACGGGCGTCTCCCACAAATGTCGATAAGCGTCACCCCATGGCGAACTGGCTATAATTAATGTCAGCAGCGTCATGCCCATGAGTATAATCCCGCCGGCCGTGACTTGTTGGAGAAACCGCTCAAAGGGGCTAATGATTTTCCCGAAAAGGGGTTCGAGAGGATATTGATGCTTTGCCATGTGTCTCTCCTTAACTGATCTGGTAGAGGGAAAAGGTTACGACCGGTTTGCCCGATGTGAAACTCCGGGCGTGAAAGACGCCGACAAAGGTTTCTCCCGTTTCAAGATGCCCGTCGAAGCACCGCCATTCAAAGGTCTTTTCCCCTTTAAGGGTGTGTCGCGCCATGTCGCCGGGTGTCGGCGGATTTTTACCGCATTCGATATAAGAAGCGCTTTTGCCTGAAATTTCCACCGGCGGATTCAGACGCGTGCATGCGGAAATCATAAGGATTAATCCCATAAGAACGACGAATGATATTTTGACCTTTTTCACAAAATTGCTCCTTTTCGTTGGACCTGTTTTGAACGGTTCCCGCCTGACTCGCTTCCGGACGGAAAATTTCTTTTGACGACGGGGAAAGTTTAGGAAACGCACCCTCGGATGTCAAGGAGGTCTTGAGAATCTTGAAAAAACGGGGTTGCCGTCCGGTCAGAACCGGAACGTGACGCCCCCCATGAACACCCAGTCCGTTTCCGTATCGGTGAGCCCCGCCTTGATCCCGGCGTCAATGTCCAGATTGGCGGCGGGCGAGAAAATGACTCCTCCCAGAACGAAGGCGCGGTCCACGCTGGAGAGCTTGTCCGGATTTTCCTCCATGCCCGCGTTGGCGACAAGGCGCAGCGCCTTCACGACTTTCCATTCGCCGGCCAGGGACGCGTGCCAGATATCTTCCTTCTGATCGATGCTGTTTTCATTTCTGATATAGCCGAGGCTCAGATGCAGGTTTCCGTAAGTCATTTCTCTGGTGGTGATCAAAAACAGACTGCCGTTCATTCTGCCGGATCCCAGATTTTTGTCCGTGTCCCCCACCGGCAGCGTAATGCCCGGCTTGAGCGCAAAGAGAAAGCCGTTCTTCTTCAAAAACAGCCATTTTATTTCCAGGGCGACATCGGCGACGCCATCCTCATGAAAAAAGGCGGATGAACCGGTTTCAATGGTCTCCCACTGATACGGAATCGTCACCATCGCGTCAACGGAATCCACGATGCCGTAGCTCACCGTCGTCTTCAGCTCGCTTTCCCGGCTGCGAACCGTGAGGGGCTCCCCATCATCGTCGGATACCTTGTACTTGTTGATGCTGATCTGGCCGTTCACCTCCACCTGAACATTCCCTCTGCCCTGCGTGTTGGCGTCGTCGGTAATCAAAGGATGAGCGGCAAAGGCGACGTCCGCCAGAACCAAAAGCAGGATCAGGCTCGTCGGAATTTTTTTGATCCGGAACATAGACCTCTTCTTATCCGCCTAAGCCGGCCCGTCCATCCTGTTCAGGGACAGGTAATGCTCGACGGCCTGCTCGATGGTGGGAAAGAAATTTTCGACGCCCAGCCGGTTGAACAGGCCGTAGCGCTTCAGCCGGTCTTTGACCGGTCCTTTCATCTCCGCAAAGCATAAATCCATCCCCGCCGCGTGCAGGGCGGCATCGAGCTCGTCGAGCACGCCGGCCGCCGTCATGTCCACATCCGTGATCGGCTCAGCCGCCACAACAACCCAGCGGACCGGCGTCGGCGCATGGCTCACCGCTCGCAGAACACGCCTGCGGAACAATTCCGCATTGGCGAAAAACAGCGGGGCGTCCCAGCGGAATAGCACCAGACCGTCAATACATTTGGCTTCCGGGTGACGGGAAATGTCGTGGTAGCTGCCGAGCGCCTCCACCTACCCCATCACGGCGCTGTAAGGCTGCCAGGCGCGCCAGATGAACGCCAGCAACGAGAGACTGACGGCGATAAAAATGCCCGGCATGACGCCCAGCAGAACCACCCCGAGGAAACAAGCCAGCGATAAAACAAATTCGTCGCGCCGCAGACGGTAGAGCCGCAGAACGCTCCGGATTTCTATCAGGCTCAGGCAGGCGGCCACCACAACGGCGCCCAGCGCCGCCTGAGGCAGATGGAAGAGCAGTCCGGGGGCAAAAAGCAGCAGGAGAGCAACACAAAGCGCTCCAACCAACCCCGTGACTTGCGTCTTGGCGCCCGCAGCTTCTGCCACCGGCGTGCGCGACATGCTGCTGCTGACGGGAAAGCCCGAAAAAAGGCCGGCCGCCACATTGGCCGCGCCCAGCGCGAGGATTTCCTGATTGCTGTCCACTTCCCCTCCGGTGCGGTGCGCAAACGCGCGCGAAACCGCGCTCATGTCGGTGAAGGACACCAGAGCGATCGCAACGGCGGCGGCAAACAGCTCGCCGATCTCCGCAGGCGACACGTCGGGAATCCGGAATTGCGGCAATCCCTGCGGCAGCGGACCGATGACGGCGATTCCCTCCCGAATGGGCGCTGGAAACCAGGAAACGAATATCGTCGCTCCCGCCACGGCAATCAACACGCCGGGAACCATCGGCGCCCACCGGCGGAATCCGAGAATCACCGCCAGACAGGATAAACCGATGACACACGCCATCGCGTGAATTTGTCCGCTTCCGATGCCCTGCAGCAGGTCGCCGGTTTCCGCAAGGAAGCTGCCCGGACTGACGGAGAAGCCGAGCACTTTGGGCAACTGGCCGACCAGCACGGTCAGCGCGATGCCGTTGATATAGCCGTCCCGGACGGGCCTGGAGAGAAGATCGGTAATGAAGCCGAATTTGGCCAGGCCAGCCAGAATGCACAACAGCCCAGACAAAACCGCCAGCATGGAAGCCAGCGCCACCGCCTTTTCCGGATTGCCGGCGGAAAGCGGCAGAATCGTCGCGGCGATGAGGCCGACCAGCGCGGAGTCCGGTCCCAGAACCATAATGCGGCTGGGACCGAAAACGGCATAGGCGATCAGCGGAACGATGGTGGCATACAGACCGTAAATGGCGGGCAGGCCCGATGCCGCGGCATAGCTCATCCCCACCGGAACCAGGAGGGCTGTCAAGGCCAGTCCGGCGGCAAGGTCGCGCCACAGCCAACCGCGCTGATACCCGCGCAGCGTCGCAAGCAGGGGAATCCAGCGGGCAAGACCGCCACGGTGATTTTGACGGGCAAAGGGATTCGTTTCCGGATTTTGTGGAGCCGCCACGGCGCACCTCACGGCATTTAGTGAGAGCTTTGATCATCTCTGTGTCAAAAGCGAACGAAGTGAAGCAATCTCATCAGCATTGGATGTTTGAAGAGATCGACACGTCACTTCGCTCCTCGCGACGACAAAATCGTAGTAGTTATGTAAAGCTCTCTTCGTGGCTGTGAGTTTATAAATTTTTGACTTTTTTTACAATATGAAATCCCTTCCGCCTGATTTCCTCCGCGGCATTTGTCATTTTTGTAAAATCGGTGTATAGATCAATTGCTTTTTCCGAAGTTCCGGCCCGGAGGTCCGCCATGATCAGGTCCCATTGCAGCACGCCGTTTAAAACGCTGGCAGGACTGCTCGCTGTTTTCGTCTTCCTGTCGCTATCCGGCTGCGACTATCTCAAATTTGTCGGGCAGAAGAGGACGCTGAAAAATGAATTCCACAATCACCCGAAGATGGAACTTCTGCGGGAGCTGTCTCCGGAAAACTGCTACACGCTCTTCGGCGAGCTCGATCACCCAAAAGATTACGACGGATCATTCCTCGTCGTCGGCGTCTCCGACCGGTACCAGAATCGCGAAATCGTCGCCAAACGGGTTGTCTTAAATCCGGCTCTGTTTTATTCCGTCATGGCGCCGGAAGGAGACTACGATATTTATGTGTTTGCCGATCTCAACGGGGATGATCTTTTTCGCGACGACGAACTGGTCGGCCGGACGACGCCCGGCAAGCCCATTCCCGTCGGGCGGAAGTATGCCGAGGACAATATCCAGATCGGAAGAGCGTCGTGTAGGGAAAGAGTGT
>ERZ650306.146-NODE-146-length-38847-cov-7.623892_pt1 | contig 38847 bp, 32 predicted proteins | sample MGYA00376242_ERZ650306 | MGnify/ENA primary metagenome ERZ650306 (study PRJEB26733, sample SAMN07839244) | wastewater metagenome | biome: urban; feature: wastewater treatment plant; material: waste water | place: USA: North Carolina | collected 2016-03-31 ... | reverse complement strand
TCGAGGCTGAATTTGGGCATATCATGACCGTTCATGATGTCTGTTGGATCGATTTTGGTTTCAATAAAGAAAAAATGTTAAAATGTAAAATTGTTAAGCAATAATTATTAACACTTGGGGGTTCAGCAATGGACCCCCATAATAAAAACAGGGATCAGGATTATTTGAATTAATTACTTTTTTAAGGACTCCCCAGGCTGATTTTGGGAAGTCATCGATGCAGTTACCCGTCCGATCCCGGATGGGAGCATCAGAATGGAAGCAGTAAGGGAAGACGGAAAAAAACTTCTAACAATATCAGATATATCGAAATATCTGAACATCAAGACAAAGACCCTCTATGCCAAAGTGGAAGCGGGAGAAATTCCCCATTACCGCATCGGGCGTCTCGTTAGATTCAGCCTGGACGAAATTGATGCGTGGCTGGAGGATTGCAGAAGCAAAAATCGGCACACGAAAGAACAACACAAACCCAGGAACAGAAGAAGAAAATCGTCCAAGCATTCAACGGATCGCTTTTCGAAGATTATCACAAAGACCATTGACGAAGAGACCAATAAATATTACTCTCCTCGTCACGGGAAATCAGACCGGATCGAGGGACCCAAACAGGAGGTGCAACATGGGTCTCTATAGAAGAGGTACGGTCTGGTGGATGAGTTTTACTCATCAGGGTCAGCAGCACAGACGGTCCACGGAAACGGAAGACAAGAAGCTGGCCCAGCGGATCTTTGACAAATTAAAAGGGGAAATTGCAGAAGGAAAGTGGTTTGAGAAGCCGGCCGGCAATGACTATACATTCAAGGACCTGATGGATAAGTATATGACTGAATATTCTGCGCTTAACAAGGCGCCAAAGTCCCATAAAAGAGATAAGGGCCTAAGAAAAAACCTTGAACCGGTATTTGGAGATATGATTTTGACGGAAATAACTCCGCTACAAATATCGGACTATAAGGTCAAGCGAAGGATGGAAGGGGCAGCACCGCGGACAGTCAATTATGAGCTGACTCTCATGGGTCATGCATTTAACTTGGCGGTGCGTGAATGGGAGTGGCTGAAGGATAATCCGGTTAACAAAGTTCAAAAAGAAAAAGTGAACAATTTGATTGAACGCTGGCTGACTCTGGAAGAGGAACAGAAACTGAAGAAGGCATCCCAAAAGTGGCTCCAGGAGATCATTATTTTTGCAATCAATACTGGCCTCCGCCAGAGCGAGATTTTGGATTTGCAGTGGTCGCAGGTAGATATGGATCGTCAAACCATCACCATTTTTGAACAGAAGAATAAAAGCGTTGATACCTTGCCGCTCAGTCAGACCGCATTGAATGTCCTCCTGCCGAAGAGTGAGAATCCGCACAGTGAAAACGACCACGTTTTCCAGAATACTTGCGGAAAACGGATTTTGGCGAGCAACCTCATACGAGCATTTCAGGAGGCGGCAAAAAAATCAGGAATCAGAAAGCTTCGGTTCCATGATCTGCGTCACACCTTTGCCACAAGGCTCGTGCAAAACGGGGTGGATCTGCTCACGCTGCAGAAGCTTGGACGTTGGAAGGAAGTGAAAATGGTTATGAGGTATGCGCATCATTGCACGGAGAGTTTACGGACGGGAATAGAAGTGATGGACAGGATCCAAGGCAAAACTATCACAAATTTATCACAATCACAGAAAAACGGAGGCCAGAAACCAGATTTAAAGCTTGTAAGTGCTTGATTTAATTTGGCTGGGGAACAAGGATTCGAACCTTGATTAACGGAGTCAGAGTCCGGCGTCCTACCATTGAACGATTCCCCATCAAGATATGAACAGTGCCCGGACGGTGTGGAGCGGTGCTGCCCTTCCGTCAGGCGCGCTGTATATAATGCGATTGATTTTATCTGTCAACCCATTTTCTTCGCCTTGCCGGCGGCCGGCCATCCGCCTGATCCGGCCGGCGCAAATCCCTTACGACACTTGAATTTTTCTCTTTGCCGGATCAGGATTGGGCCGGTAAAGGATGGCGATATTGCCGATGAGGCCGACCAGCTCGCTTTTTGTCGCCTGCGCGATTTCGGCTGCTATTTCTTTTTTGGCTTCTTTAAACTCGACGAACTTCACCTTGATCAGCTCGTGATCTGCGAGCGCCAGATCCACGGAGCCGATCAGGCCGTCCGTCACGCCTTTCGCGCCGACCATGACCAGCGGCTTCAAGTGATGCGCCTGCGCGCGCAGAACTTTTCGCTGCGATCCTTTGAGGGGTTCCATAAAAATCCTTTCCCGTGTATGATGCTCGCCATGGAAACCGATAAAAAAGATTCCGGGGACGGAAGCGTTCCCCGAGAGGAAATGGTCGAGGTTTTTTCCACCTACAATCCCGGCGACATCGCGTTTGTCAAATCCCTGCTGGACGGCGAAGGCATCCATTATTATTTTCAGGGGGAAAACACCGCGATGCTGGTCGCCGCGGGCGCATACGCGCGCCTGCTCGTCCGGGCCGATCAGGCCGACCGTATCCGCGACATCCTGCGGGAAGCGGGCCTTCTGTAGAAGCAGTTCGGGCTTTAGACCCGTTAAAGCGCGGCTAATAACCTAAAGGTCACGAGCGCCACGTACTACTGGATCCCCGATCAGGTCGGGGATGACAAAGGGTGCAGGGAACGGCCGCGACCGTTCCCTACTTCTCAACCTTCAGCCTTCAATCTTCAGTCTTCAGCCTTATTTAATCTCCGCGTGATAGCTTTGCAGGGATTTCGCCCGGCCGTGGCCCTGGCGGCAGGCCTCAATCCCTTTAACCGCGGCCACCGCTGCGGCAACGGTGGTGATGTAGGGAATCTTGTACTTGATCGCCGCCTTACGGATGTAGGAGTCGTCGTATTTGCTGAGGCGCCCGGCCGGTGTGTTGATGACCAGTTGGATCTCTCCGTTTTTGATGGCATCCACGATATTCGGACGGCCTTCGTGCATTTTCAAAATACGTTCGGCGGCAATGCCGTTCGCGGCAAAAAATTTATACGTGCCTTCGGAGGCTTTGATCCGGAAGCCGATTTTGGCAAACGCGCGGGCGACTTCCAGAATGCCCCCCTTGTCCTTCTCTTCCACGGTAATGAGCACGGTGCCTTCCGCGGGCAGGCTCTGGCCGGTGGCTTCCTGGGATTTGTAATACGCCAGTCCGAAGGAATCGGCCAGTCCCAGCACTTCGCCGGTGGAGCGCATCTCCGGCCCCAGGAGCGGATCGACTTCCTGATACATATTGAACGGGAAAACCGCTTCCTTGACGCCGAAATGGCGGAAGGCATGGCGCTTCAGGTTCAAATCCTTCAGTTTTTTGCCCAGCATGATCTGCGTGGCGAGCCGCGCCATAGAGATGTTGCAGACCTTGGAAACCAGCGGTACGGTGCGCGACGCGCGCGGATTGGCCTCCAGAATATACACCACATCATTGGCAATGGCATACTGGATGTTCATCAGGCCCACCACGCCGAACTCCACGGCGATCTTCCGGGTGTAGTCGTTGATCGTGTCGATGTGGCGCGCCGGGATGCTGATGGGCGGGATCACGCAGGCGGAATCGCCCGAGTGGATGCCGGCCAGTTCGATATGCTCCATTACGGCTGGAACAAAAGCGTCCGTGCCGTCGGAAATGGCGTCCGCTTCGGCCTCGATCGCGTTTTCCAGAAACTTGTCGATCAGAATGGGCCGCTCGGGAGTGACGTCCACGGCGGCTTCAACATAGCGCTTGAGCATCTGCTCGTCGTGAACCACTTCCATGCCGCGGCCGCCCAGAACATACGAGGGGCGAACCATCAGCGGATAGCCGATGCCGTTCGCCACACTCAAGGCCTCTTGAAGATTGCTGGCCATCCCGGATTTCGGCATGGGGATGCCCAGTTTGTCCATCATGGCGCGGAAGCGGTCCCGGTCTTCGGCCAGATCGATCGTCTCCGGTGACGTGCCGATGATTTTCACACCCGCTTTCGCCAGGTCCGCCGCGATGTTCAGCGGCGTCTGCCCGCCGAACTGGACGATCACGCCGTCCGGTTTTTCCTTCTCATAAATGCTCAAAACGTCTTCGACGGTGAGCGGTTCGAAGTACAGCTTGTTGGACGTGTCGTAGTCGGTGGAAACGGTTTCGGGGTTGCAGTTGACCATGATCGATTCGATGCCTTCGTCGCGCAGGGCAAAAGCCGCGTGCACGCAGCAGTAGTCAAACTCAATCCCCTGGCCGATGCGGTTGGGGCCGCCGCCCAGCACCATGATCTTGCGGTTTTTGCTGACGCCTACTTTGTCCGGGGCGTTGTACGTGGAGTAGTAATAGGCCGCGTTTTCGACGCCGCTCACCGGCACGGCGTCCCAGGACTCGGCCAGTCCCGCCGCCAGGCGCTGCTGGCGGATCTCTTCTTCCTTCTTCTCCAGAATCTGGGCCAGATAGCGGTCGGAAAATCCGTCTTTCTTGGCCTCCACCAGCAGGGCGTCGGGCAGTTTTTTGCCTTTGCAGGCCAGGATTTTTTCTTCCAGCGCCACCAGCTCCTTCATCTGCTCAATGAACCATTTTTTGATGTGGGTCTTGGCGTGCAAAGCGTCAATCGACGCGCCTTTACGCAGGGCTTCATACATGATGAACTGCCGCTCGCTGGAAGGCTCGCTGAGCAGCTCCATCAGCTCATCGAGCGGCCGGGCGTGAAAGTCTTTTACAAATCCCAGGCCGTAGCGCTTCTTTTCCAGAGAGCGGATGGCCTTCTGCAGCGCTTCCTTATAGTTCTTTCCGATGCTCATGACTTCACCCACGGCGCGCATCTGCGTTCCGAGCTTGTCCACCGCGCCGGGAAATTTTTCAAAATCCCAGCGGGCGAACTTCACCACGACGTAGTCGCCCGACGGCGAATATTTATCCAGCGTGCCTTCGCGCCAGTAGGGAATTTCATCCAGCGTGATGCCGGAGGCCAGAATGGAGGAGATGAGCGCAATCGGAAAGCCGGTGGCCTTGGAGGCCAGCGCCGACGAGCGCGAGGTGCGCGGATTGATTTCGATGACGACCACGCGGTCCGTCTTCGGGTCGTGCGCGAACTGCACGTTGGTTCCGCCGATGACCTGGATGGCCTCGACGATGTCGTAGGAATATTTCTGAAGGCGCTTCTGCAGCTCTTCGGAAATCGTCAGCATCGGCGCGGTGCAGTAGGAATCGCCCGTGTGAACGCCCATCGCATCGACGTTTTCGATGAAGCAGACGGTGATCATGTGATTCTTCGCGTCGCGGACGACTTCCAGCTCCAGCTCTTCCCAGCCGATGACGGATTCTTCGATCAGGATCTGGCCGATGAGGCTGGCGGAAATGCCGCGGCTCGCGATCAGCCGCAGTTCTTCCAGATTGTAAACGATGCCGCCGCCCGTGCCGCCCATGGTGTAGGCCGGGCGGATCACCACCGGGTAGCCCATTTCGGCGGCGATCTTTTCGGCTTCCTCCACGGAGGTGGCGGGCTTGCTTTTCGGCATTTCAATCCCCAGCTTGTTCATCGCCTCCTTGAACGCGATGCGGTCTTCACCGCGTTCGATCGCGTCCACCTGAACGCCGATGACCTTGACGCCGTGTTTGTCCAGAATGCCCCGGCGGTGAAGCTCGGAGGTCAGGTTGAGGCCGGTTTGACCGCCCAGATTGGGCAGAATCGCGTCGGGCTTTTCGTTTTCAATGATCTCCGTCAGCGTCTGGGCGTTGAGCGGCTCGATATAGGTCACGTCGGCCATGCCGGGGTCGGTCATAATCGTGGCGGGGTTGGAATTGACCAGAATGATTTTGTAGCCAAGCTTGGAGAGCGCCTTGCACGCCTGGGTTCCCGAATAGTCAAATTCGCAGGCCTGGCCGATCACAATGGGCCCCGAGCCGATAATCAGCACTTTTTTAATGTCTTCTCGTTTTGCCATGATGGATCCTTTACTTATTTTTATTTCCGGGATACTCCGCCTCCACGGAAATGGCGATGCCGCCGCGAACGGCGAATTGGGCCGTCACCTTGCACCAGCGGGGCGAAAGCGCGGCCACCAGGTCGTCCAGAATGATGTTGGTGAGATGTTCATGAAAAACGCCTTCGTTGCGGAAGGACCAGAAGTAGAGTTTGAGTGATTTCGATTCGACGATTTTCTTATCCGGGATATATGCGATGGTGATCCTGGCGAAGTCCGGCTGGCCGGTCATGGGGCACAGGCAGGTAAACTCTTCCGTGGAGAGAGTGACGGTATAGCTGCGTTTGGAGCGATTGGGAAAGGTTTCCAGTTTGCGGACGGGCTTCGCTTTTTCACCCGATCCCAGAAGGGAAAGTCCGGCCAGATCGCTTTTTTTCGAGAGTTTTTCCATGCATTTCTCCTGCGCCGCGAGGGCTCTCCTGTTTACCGGAAATTCATTCGGTTTTCAAGTTTATTCGGTTGCCAAAGCGTTTTTGGATGTGGTAGAGATAAACCAGCCACCAAAAAACCTCAAGGAGGCAACGCTCATGGCCGAAACACCGATCACCCCGCCCGAAAATACCTGGAAGTGCAGCAACTGCGGGAACACCGTCGTGCAGGCTGCGCCGCCGCAAACCTGCCCTGTCTGCCGACAGAAATGCGAATTTCTGAATGTCACCTGCTACCAGCCGGATTGCGGCTTCACCGGGATGGATAACCGGCTGAAACCCGCAAAATAAGCTTCGCCGGCCAACGCCTCAACGACCCCTGAAAAACCCCGTCCGGCTTCCCGACAACGCTAAAATATTGCTTGACAAAACGGCAACGCCTGAATAAGTACAACCAACGCTCGTTGTAAGCAAGGGGTCCTGCCCGTTTCAAACCCTGAAGTTGCGGGAAAGGGTGGCATTGAACTTCGGTGTTATCGGGGCTTGCCTGGACGCTCTCCCGCCCCGGATCGCCCGTATCCCCGGCGATCCGGTTTTCCTTCAGGTCCGGATGGGGATACAAAAGAAAATTTTACCATGGGCGCCTGGAACGTACGGGAATTTGAAAGCCGGGTCATGGATACATGGCCGGAAATTATTATTTCAAGAAAGGGGATATAGCAATGAAGAGTTGGAAAGCGTTATGGTGTTCGGTATTCGTCTTTGCGTTGATCGTGTGGGGAACGGCTGCGAGAGCCGGGGAAATCGGAATCGGTTTTACAGGTCCTTTGAGCGGGCCGGCCGCCGAATACGGGCAGGATTGCTACAACGGCGTGGATATGGCGGTAAAAGAAATCAATGCCGCGGGCGGCGTAACCGTTCAGGGCAAAAAATATACCTTCAAGCTGGAAAAGCTGGATGACCGGGCCGACCCAACCCTGGCGAAAAACAATGCGATTCGGTTTGTGAGTCAGAACAAGGCCATTGCCGTTTTCAACCCCGTTGCCACAACGATCGGCGCCCTGATGGCCATTCCCGAACAGAACTTCATTATCGCTGCCTACTCCAGCGTCCATACCATCATGGAGAAAGGTCATCCGATGATCATCAATCCCGTTCCCAACTTTGTCGCCTACGCCAAAAACTTCTCCATCGTGGCCTGGGACAGAGGCTGGCGCACCGGCGCGATGGTTGTAACGCTGGGCGCTTACGGAGATGCCTGGCGCAATGTATTCAAGGCCGTCTGGGAGAAAAAAGGCGGCAAAATCCTGGCCGACAAACCGGCCAACTACTACACGGAAACGGATTTTTCGGCGCAGTTGACGGCGGCCATCAACACCAAGCCGGATTTCCTGCTGATAGGCGGTCCTTCGGCGCCCAGCGCCCTGGTGATCGAACAGGCCAGAAGCCTGGGCTTCAAAGGCGGTTTCATTCTGATTGACCAGGCCAAACCGGATTACATCGCCAAAACACTCGGCAACAAGCTGACGCTTCTGGAAGGCATGATCAGCACGGGCGACATCAAACGTCTGCCCCTTCCCATCATGCCGGCCTACAGCAAGAAATACAATGCGGCCTACAAGGGCGCCGTGGTCAACGCTGAAAACTGCCTCAACTACAACATGATGCACATCATCGCGCGCGCCATTGCCGCGTCGCAGTCGCTGGACGCCAAGGTGATCCGCAAGAATATTGCCAAAGCCCTGCCGACGGCCGGCGACAAATTCCCCAACGAACTGTTCAATATCGAAGAAAACGGCGTGATGAACTGCGGCACCATCATGCAGTACGTCAACAACGGCCAGTTCAGCAAGGTGGACTACGTCATTTCCTTCCCGAAAACCAAAGAGGAATTTGAAAAAATCAAAAAGATGAGCAAGAGCACGGACCCGAAGCAGATTCGCTACGTGCCGCTTCAGTAGCTTATCCGCCGGGAATCAAACCGACGTAATCCGCGCAGAATTCAACGGGTAAAAAAGAACCCCCGTTCTCCACAGCGAGAACGGGGGTTTTGTTTTGACGGGCTGTTGCCCAAAGCTATCTCTTTGAGCGGCCATTGGGAGCGTTTTGTTATATAAATCTTGGCGAAGCGAAAGATCAGCAATGACAACTGTTTGAGCCGAAGGCGAGTTTTGTCAAAGCCTTTCGCGAGCCTTAGATTTATACAAAACGCTCACAGGCAAGCGAAAAGGGTGTTTGGGCAACAGCCCGTTGACCTTTGTTTTGTTTGCGCGTCAGCTCCGGTAGAGCGCTTGGAGCTGTTCTCCGCAGTGATCCACGACTTTCAGGGGGCGAAATGGGAAACCGCGATCGCCGCGGTTGGGATCACCGGTGGTGCCGGGGTCACAGACAGAGGCGCTTATTTTCCCAGAGGTTGCGCGGTTCTCTGCGCTACTCGGACAGGATGGCCTTGAATTTTACGGGATCCGTCGCATAGAGCACGGCCCGCTCCACGCCTTCGGCCCGGAATTCATGCACCTTGAGATACTCGGGATTATTGGCCATGGAAAGGAACGCCTTGCGCGACGGATAGGAAACGAGCATGAGCAGATCCCAGTCCTCGCTTCCCTGGAGCAGTTCTTTCGGCTTTCCGAAGTAAACCACTTTGGCGCCGACCGCCTCGACAAAGGGTCCCGATTCCCGGATGTAGCGAAAGTAGGCCTCCCGGCCGCCTTCCTTTTTAAACTTCAGCAAATTGAGCATGACGAACGGCTCCTGGCTGGGATTGTCGGCCAGGGCCCGAAACTGATCTTTGTTCGATTGGATACCGGACATGATGTTTTCTCCTTAAACCGATTTGTGGAAAGAGGCGACGCCGGTCATGGATGGGGTTGGACGCCGTCTGCGCTCCGGGTTTCATGAATCATTTAAAAAAGTCGTTCATCAGGCGGGCGACCTCTCCGGGCTTTTCCTCCTGAACGAAATGGGCCGCCTTGATTTGCTCGATCTGGATCGAATCAAAGCAGTCTTCCAGGTGGGCAATGTTTGCCGGAATAATGACGGAGTCTTCATTGCCGTAAATATAGAGCGAAGGCATGGAAAATCTCTTGCCGGCCAGGCCCGCCCAGTGGGGGGCGTCCAGCGACATGGAGCGGTAATAGGAAGCCCCTGTGGCCGGCGTATTTTCGATGCTGTAGCAGCGGACATATTCGTCGATGGCCTCCCGGGGGATGGTACCGTCCCTGCCTTTCTTCCCGAAGAAAAAGCTGACCCATTCGCGTTCTTTGCCCCGAATCATGGCCTCCGGCAGTCCCGGCATCATTTGAAAGTATTGATACCAGTAGGGAAGATATCGCATGGCAATCATGGCTTTGGTGACTTCTTCCGCGCCTTTGACGTTGGTGAGGACGGGAATGTTCAGAATGACGAATTTTTTGATCCGGTCGGGAATCAGAAAGGCCATTTCCTGCGCTACGATGCCGCCCCAGTCATGGCCGGCCAGAAAGAAATCCTGAATGCCCAGCGCGTTGATGATTTCGATCACATCTTTGGCCAGCTCCACCTTCTGATAAGCTTTGACATCCAGCGTGCGCTCACTGTCGCCAAGACCGCGCAAATCCGGAGCAATCACGCGCCATTGCGGATCCAGAAATTCCGTCACACCCTCCCAGCAATAAGAGCTTTCCGGCCAGCCGTGCAGCATAACCACTGGAAACCCGTCCGCATTTCCCCGATCCCGGACATGAAAGGTTCCCCGCGGAACACGAATCGCGCCTGTTTTCATAGTCTTCACCGTCCCCGTGCTTCATGATTTATACAACGGGTGTTGTATTATTTATCCGGAAGGGTTTTGTCAAGGAATTTTAACAAGCCTTCCCCTAAAACCGAAATATTACTTGACAAAACTTCCCCGACCTATTAATCATCACAACGCTCGTTGTAAAAAGAAAGACCGGAATCAACCCAATAAAAACAAGAGGAGATGTTTTATGATTCAATCGAGACTATGCAAAATGATCGGGATCAAATACCCCATCATCCAGGCGGGCATGGGCCCGTTTTCCAACAACAACCTTTGTGTCGCCGCCGCCAATGCCGGTGTTCTGGGCCTTCTTTCCACCAGCGGCCTTTTCAACAAGAATGATCAGCCCTGGATTTACAAGGCCTTCGTGGAAAGCGGAGAGGCGGGTATGGACGACGATATGGCCACCGTGATGGAAAAGGTTTTGAAGCGCACCTATCGCCTGGTCAGGGACAAGGGCGGCATTTTCGGGATCAATGTCATGGTTTCGGCGGAAGTCAAACCCTATTCGACCATCATGATCGATACGGCCATCCGGGTCCGGGAGGAAAATCCGGACATGAAGAACAACTTCAAGGTCATCTTCACCTCCGCCGGTGATCCGGTGGGCTGGAAAGACAAGATCAAGGGCGCGGGCTTCACCTGGATGCACGTGGTTCCTTCCGTGAAGGGCGCGCTGCGCTGCAAAAAGGCGGGGGTGGACGTCATCGTCGCTTCGGGCCATGAAGGCGGATTTCACACGTCCTGGGAGCCGGTCCATTCCATGATCCTGCTTCCCGCAGTGGTGGATGCCGTGTCCGACGAAAACACGCTGGTCGTGGGCGCCGGCGGGTTCTGCGACGGCAGGACGCTGGCCGCCGCGCTGGTTCTGGGGGCTGACGGCGCGCAGATGGGCACGCGATTCCTGGCGACCAAGGAAAGTGATTTTCATCAGATCTGGAAAGAGGGCGTCGTCGCCGCCCAGGACCGGGGAACGCTGGTTGCCCGTGGCTTTGTGGGACCGGCCCGCTGGCTGAAGACACCCCGCAGCGAAGAGCATGCCCAGAACACGCTCAAGAAATCCCCCGGCGTTTTTCTGGGTACGCCCGACGACTATTCCAGCATGGACATGTCTCTGATCGAGTTCGAGATTGAATCCATCAAGGCGGTTTACGAAGGCGACCGGGAAAAGGCGCTCATGGCCGCGGGCGAAGTGGCCCAGCGGATCAACGACATGCCCACGGTGAACGACATGGTGCAGGGCATTGTCCGGGACGCAGAGGCAACGCTGCGCAGCATAGAGAAAAAGCATCTGGCGTAACGCAATAAAAAAAGCCGGGAGGCGACTCCCGGCTTTTCCCCCTTCGCGGCAACGGCGTCATACCGTAACCGCTTTAATCACATGGTTTTCCAGCAAACCAATCAGTTCCTCCTTGGCATATTGCTTCATGTTCCAGTTGCGCAGCGCGTGGAGGGACAATTCATAAACAATCATATTGGCGGTAAAGGAAGCATCCTCAAATTGAAACACCTTTTTCTCCCGGCCGCGCCGCAGAATCTCCTCGACGCACGCGACCACCTGGCTCTCCCGGGAAAGAATCACTTTGAGCAGGCGCTTGGGAAGCGATTTCGATTCCCTGTACAGAAGCAGGATTTCCGGCCCGAAATGATAGCCGGTGCCGATAAACTCGCGAATGACGGTTCGCAACTGCAACACGGGGTCGTCGATGCTCGTGAAATCCTGCTTTTCGAAAAGCTCGAGCTCGCGGCGGTGAATCATTTCGATGACCAGAAAGAGAATCTCCTCCTTGCTCCGGATAAAATAATACAGATTGCGGATGTCGATGCCCGTGGCCTTGGAAATTTCGCGCATGGACGTCTGCGCATAGCCTTGTTTCATGAAAAGCTTCGTGGCTTTTTTGATGATCTGGGATTGCCTCTTGAGAAACAGAGCGCTGCTTTTCCGCGGAGTTTCCTCCTTGTCTGCAACGGTTTTGGGGGTCATGGATGGCGGCATGGTCCTTTCACTGAATTGAAAGTTCCTTACAACAGAACGCTTCTTTCTGTCAATGTAAATTGAAAATATTACTTGACAAAATGACCCCTTCAAAATAATTGATACAACGAACGATCGCTGTACAGGAACGCCTCGCGGCCACCGTTTTCTTCGTAGTGAAGAACATCAACCAATCCGTTAACAACATAAGGAGGAAAAAATGAAAATCCAGGATGTAAAAAATGTATGCGTCGTCGGCGCAGGCAACATGGGGCATCAGATTGCACTCCAGTGCGCCCTTTCCGGTTTTAAGACCGTCAGCACGGATGTCGTGCCGGCCGTCCTCGAAAAGGCCCAGAAATTTGTCGAAGGCTACCTGCCGGGCCGCGTGCAGAAGGGAAAAATGACGGAAGAGGCGGCAAAGAAGGCCCGGAGTCTGATTTCGTTCACCGGCGATCTGAAAGAAGCCGCGAAAGACGCGGACATCGTCATTGAAGCCGTTCTGGAACGAATCGACCTGAAACGCAAAGTTTTCGCCGATCTGGACAAGTACGCTCCGCCCGCTGCGATCCTGGCGACCAACAGCTCCTTCATCGTGAGCTCCCGGATCGCCGACTCCACCAAACGCCCCTCCCAGGTCTGCAATCTTCACTTTTTCAATCCGGCGCTGGTCATGAAGCTGGTCGAGGTCGTTCAGGGACCGCATGTTTCCGACGAAACGGCGCAATGCATGATGGATTTCTGCCTGAAGATCGATAAAATCCCCATTCATATCAAGAAAGAAGTGGACGGCTTTGTCCTGAACCGGATTTTCGCCGTCATTCAGCGGGAAGCGCTGTGGATGCTGGAGATGGGTGTGGCCTCCTTCGAAGACATCGACAAGGCCTGTGTTTACGGCGCGGGGCACCCGATGGGCCCGTTCCGCCTCAATGATCTGACCGGCATCGATCTGACCTACGACATCTGCATGAGTCATTTCCTGGAGTCCGGCAATCCGGCCGACTTGCCTTCCCCCAGCGTCGTGAAGAAAGTCACCGAAGGCAAATTCGGACAGAAGACCGGCGAAGGCTGGTACAGCTACAAGAAATAATCCAAGATTGGCAAGCAAATTCCAATGCCGCACCTGTTCCCCGCCGCTGCGGGGAGCAGGACCGCGGCCTCACAATTCCGGAACACCCGACGGGATGAGGCAGGCAAAAACCAGCTTCCGGGCTCCCGTGTTGCGGATCTGGTGCTCCTCTCCGGGCGCGATAAACAACACCGTTCCCGGGCAAATCGGGCGCCAGGCCCCTCTGTCGTAAGCTTCCCCCTCGCCGGAATGAATAAAGAGTTCATGCTCCCAGGCATGCGCATGCTTCGGTGAATATCCTCCCGGCGCGATCTCAAAGATCCGCATGCAAAAATGGTCCGCTCCGTCATTCCTGCCGACGACGACGCGCGCTTCGATGCCTTTGGCCTGATCGTTGTCAACATGCGTCGGCGCCGCGGATGCGTAATGAAAAATTTTCATACAGTCCTCCCTTTCCCGTTTAGTCCACCAGGGGCGTAAAGACTTCGCCGAGCGTCGGGTGCGGAAGCACCCACGACTGAAATTGCCTTCTCGTCCATTTCCCGGATACGGCAAGCGCAAGCGGGGCCAGAAGCTCGGCCGCGTGGTCGCCGGCCACCACCGCACCCGCGATAACCTCCCGATGGAAAATCATTTTGACAAACCCCCGGCCCATCAGCTCGGCGCGGGCCATCAGATTGGCGCTGTAGTCGGAGCGAATCACGCTGATTTCCAGACCTTCGTCCAGGGCGCGCCGCTCGGTCAGCCCCACCCGCGCAATCTGCGGATGGCTGTACACCACGGATGGAATGATATCTTCATCGTATTGGCGGATTTCTCCGCCGAACATGCTTGCGACGGCGACCCTGGCCTGCAGGGACGCCCGGTGCGCAAGCATCATGCCGCCGGTGACATCGCCCGCCGCGTAAACGCCCCCAATGCTGGTCATCATGTTTTCGTCCACACGGATTCCCGCGTTCGTGTAGTCCACCCCCAGCACGTCCAGCTGATCCTTGTGCAAAACCGGCATCCGGCCCGTGCAAAGCAGAGCGTAAGAAGCCCGTATCGCCAGGTCTTCGCCGTTTTTCCGCGCCGACAGTTCGACGCCGTCCCCCGATTCTTCCAGGCGAACGAGCCGGGTCGAGGTATGGAAAACGACCCCCAGGCGCGCCAGCTCCTGGCCCAGCAGATTCGCCGCTTCTTCATCCTCCCGGGGCAAAATGCGGTCCAGCAGCTCCACCAGCGTCACCCGGACGCCCAGTTCGGCAAACAGCGTGGCGTACTCGACGCCGATAAAACTGCCGCCGACAATGATCATGCTGGGCGGCAACTGTTCGAGATGGAGAAGTTCATCGGACGTCCGGATGCGCTCCGACGTCCGGAGGCCCGGCAAAATCTGCGGCGCCGATCCCCAGGCGATCAGAATCTTTTCCGTTTTCAAAAACTGCTGGACGCCGTCTTCACCGATGCAGCGCACCTCCCGGGGTGAAAGAATTTCTCCGAGTCCGGTTTTGCTCTCCACCTGCGGGCCGGTGAGCATTTTTTGCGCTCCCAGAGCCGCGATTCGAACCATCTGGTCGCGGTGTTTTTTCATGGCGGCAAAATCGATAGTTGCGCCGGAGACGTTCACGCCGATTCGCCTGAGCTTTTTCAAATCCGCATAAAACCTGCTGCAGGAAAGCATCGCCTTGGTGGGAATGCAGCCGCGGTGCGTGCAGGTCCCGCCCCAGCCGGTTTTTTCGATGATGAGCACCCGCTTTTTCAGGGCGGCCGCCGTCCGGGCCGCCGTGAGTCCCCCCGGCCCTCCGCCGATGACAATCAGATCGTAGTTTTCGGACATGATTTTCCTCCCCGGGGAAATGTTTAACACAGGCTTGGGGACCGGGCAAACGGAATTTGTCCGCCCGCGCCGCCAAAACAAAACAGGCCGCTGCGGGCCAAAAGCCGCAGGCATTTTGAGGCGGAATTGCAGCTTGTCACAACCGCCGATATCTGGTAGTTCGATCGGCAGGACTGAATCGATGAAAGACATTCTGACCGTATCACAACTGAACGAAAACATTAAAGCCTTCCTGGAGGAAACTTTCGGAATCCTTCTTGTGGAAGGGGAGGTTTCCAATCTGCGCCGCCCCCAGTCGGGACATGTCTATTTCACGCTCAAGGACGACAAAAGTCAGATCCGCGCGGTGTATTTTCGCCCCTTCGGCGCCCGCGCGGTCCGCTTCAACCTGGAAGACGGCATGAAGATCCTCTGCCGGGCGCGGCTCTCCGCCTATGTTCCGCGCGGCGAATACCAGCTCATCGTGGAATCCGTGGAACCGCAGGGCGTGGGCGCCCTGCAAAAAGCCTTCGAGCAGATCAAAGCCAGACTCGCCGCCGAAGGCCTGTTTGATGTCAGCCGCAAAAAGCCTCTGCCCTTTCTTCCCCGGCGCATCGGCGTGGTCACGTCGCCCACGGGCGCGGTCATCCGCGATATTTTAAACATTACGCGACGGCGCTTCCCTTCGGTGGACATTCTGATTGCGCCGGCCCGCGTGCAGGGCGCCGAGGCGGCGGGCGAAATCATCGCGGCGCTGTCGCGACTCCAGACGGCCGGCGGAATCGATGTGATCATTGTCGCGCGGGGCGGCGGTTCGCTGGAGGACCTGGCGCCGTTCAACGATGAAGCGCTGGCGCGCGCTGTTTCTTGCTGCACGATTCCCGTTGTTTCGGCGGTCGGCCATGAAACGGACTTTACCATCTGCGATTTTGTCGCGGACCTGCGCGCGCCCACGCCTTCCGCGGCGGCGGAGCTGGTCGTTCCCGAACGGGCCGAATTGCGCGCCGGCGTCGATCTTCTTGCGGAAAGGCTGGTCGCGGCCCAGCGCCGCGGGCTTTCTACCCGACGGGCAAGACTCGACACCCTGCAGGCCCGTTTCAAAGACCCGCGCCGCTTTCTGGCCGATTACGCCATTCACGTGGACGATCTGCGCGAGCGGCTGAAGCGCGCCCTGGCGCATCGAACGGAGGTCATCGCCGGCCGTCTGAAGCCGCTCAACGCACGCCTGCGCGGCGTCGATCCCCGGCGTCGGATCCGCGAAAAAGGCCTGCTCCTTGCCGGCCTGGAAAAGGACCTTCACGGCGGCTGGAACCATTTTTTCCGGGATCGCCGCGAACGGCTGCAAAACAACGCCGCGCTTCTGTCATCGCTGAATCCGCTGGCTGTCCTGTCCAGGGGATACAGCATCACCCGCCGTCTGCCGGAGGGAACCATCGTCCGGGAGGCACACCAGTTGACAACGGATTCGCAAATCAGTATTCAACTGGCCAGGGGCGGCGTCGAGGCGCGGGTCGAAAAACTACGGACGGAGTAAAATGACTCATGGCTCGTAGTGCATGGCTAGTAGCTCATCGCATCCTCCCCTCTTTTGATGGGAGAGGGAAACGCAGCGGAGGGGACCGCCATAAAAAATATGAGGGGAGTGAAAAGGAATGGCGAAAGAAAAATTTGAAGAAGCGCTCGACAAGCTGGAAAATATCGTAAAAGAAATGGAAGCGGGCGACCTGCCGCTGGATGCGGCGCTGAAGTCCTTTGAAGAAGGCATCCGCCTGATTCGCTTCTGCTCGGCAAAGCTTGATGAAACCCAGCGCCGCGTGGAGCAGTTGCTGGAAAAAGAAAACTCCCTGCAAACCAAAACGTTTTCGGACGGGCAAGAAGATGAAGCATGAGGATTTTCTTGAGGCCTATTTACAGGACCGGTGCAAGATTGTGGAAGAAGCGCTCGAACGTTATCTCCCGGGCAAGGACAATGAGCCCCGGGAACTGCACGCCGCCATGCACTACAGCGTTTTCGCCGGGGGCAAAAGGATCCGTCCGATTCTTTGCCTGGCCTCGGCGGAAGCCTGCGGCGGGGACCTGGCGCCGGTGATGCCGGTCGCCTGCGCGCTGGAGCTGATCCACACGTATTCCCTGATCCACGACGACCTGCCGTCGATGGACAACGACGACTTCCGCCGCGGCAAACCCACCAGCCACAAAGTGTTCGGCGAGGCGACGGCGATCCTCGCGGGCGACGCGCTCCTGACGGAAGCCTTCGCGCTCTTGTCCAGGGCGGAAAAAATCCGCCTGGCGGCGGAGCGGCGCCTGGCCGTCATTCAGGAGATCGCTCTGGCCGCGGGCGCCGCGGGTATGGTGGGGGGGCAGGCGCTGGATATCCGGACGGACCAACAGGCCCCGGACATCGGGGCCCTGACGGACATGCACCGGCGTAAAACCGGCGCGCTCATCATGGCGGCGGTCAAAACCGGCGCGCTGATTGCGGGCGCGAACGACCGGAAGCTTTCGGCGCTGGCCGGTTACGCAAACCACATCGGCATCGCTTTTCAGATTGCCGACGACATTCTCAATGTGGAAGGCGACGAGACCCTCATGGGGAAAAGCACCGGAAGCGACGCCGCGCTGGGCAAAGTCACCTGTGTATCGCTGCTGGGGCTCGAAGCAGCCAAAGCCCGGCTGGCCGAAGAGGTCGGGGCGGCCATTACCTGCATCGCTTCCTTTGACGCGCGCGCCCTGCCGCTGCGCGCCATCGCCCGCTTCATCATGGAACGAAAATCGTAAAGGCTTGTAAAAACCAATGAAACCTCCGGAAATCATCCCTTACAGTGTGCTGGACAGCGTCAACGACCCGGCCGACCTCCGCAGCCTTTCCGTCGCGGAACTTCAGAAACTGGCAGGGGAAATCCGCGACCTGATTATCTCCACGGTCGCGGCCACCGGCGGGCACCTGGCTTCGTCTCTGGGCGCCGTGGAACTGACGCTCGCACTGCACTACGTCTTCAACACGCCGCGGGACCGGCTGATCTGGGATGTCGGTCATCAGTCCTACGCGCACAAAATCGTCACCGGCCGCAAGGAAAAGTTTGCCACGCTGCGCCAGCAGGGCGGCCTCAGCGGCTTCCCGAAGCGGACGGAGAGCCCCTATGACACGTTCAATGCCGGGCACAGCGGAACCTCCATCGCGGCCGCTGCGGCTTTTGCCGAAGCCCAGTGCCTGAAGGGCGAACACAACAAAATCATCGCCGTGATCGGCGACGGCTCCCTTACCACCGGCATGGCGTTCGAGGGATTGAACTGGTCGGGCGACCGGAAAAAAAACCTGATCATTGTGCTGAACGACAATGAAATGTCCATCTCGCCAAACGTCGGCGCTCTCTCGTCCTATTTGAACAGAATCATGACCGGCGACCGGGTCACCCGATTCAAAAGTGAACTGAAAAATTTCTTCAAAAGCATTCCCGGCATCGGTGAGCAGATTTTGAAGTTCTCGCAGCAGATCGAAGAATCGGTGAAAACCTTTGTGGTTCCCGGCGCCCTGTTCGAGGAGCTGGGGTTTACCTATGTCGGCCCCCTGGAGGGGCACCGTCTGGATTACCTTCTCAAAAACTTTGAAAACGTCAAAAAGCTGGAAGGCCCCGTGCTGGTCCACGTCATCACGCAAAAGGGCCGGGGTTACAAATTCGCGGAAGAAAATTCTCCCACCTACCACGGCATCGCGCCCTTTGACGTGGAAACCGGCCAGACCCTTCCTTCGGTCAACCCCGCGCCTTCCTACACGGAAATTTTCGGCCGGACAATGACCGAACTGGCCGCGGCCGATTCCCGGATTGTCGCCGTCACGGCGGCCATGTGCGAGGGCACGGGGCTGGAAAAATTCCGCAAGGCCCATCCCGGCCGGTTTTACGATGTCGGCATCGCCGAACAGTTGGCCGTGACCTTTGCCGCGGGCCTGGCCACCGAAGGACTGACGCCCGTCGTGGCGATTTATTCTACATTCCTGCAGCGAGCCTACGATCAGATTCTGCACGATGTCTGTCTGCAAAACCTTCCGGTTGTTTTTGCCGTGGACCGCGCGGGCATTGTCGGGGAAGACGGAGCGACCCATCAGGGGCTTTTTGATCTGTCCTATCTGCGCAACCTCCCCCGTCTGGTCATGATGGCACCGAAAGATGAAAACGAACTGCGGCACATGCTCAAAACGGCCGTCGGCTGCGGTTCTCCCGTTTCCATCCGTTACCCGCGGGGCAAAGGCGTGGGCGTTCCCCTCGACAGCGAGATTACAACGCTGCCCTTAGGCAGGGGCGAAGTGCTCCACGAAGGAACGGATCTGGCCATGATGGCCGTAGGCTCGACCGTCTATCCGGCCCTGCAGGCCGCCCGGAAGCTGGCGGCGGAAGGGATCGGGGTCAAAGTCATCAACGCGCGCTTCATCAAACCGCTCGACGCGGAACTGTTGCTCGGCACGGCCGCTTCCGTAAAGAAAATTCTGACCATCGAAGAAAACGTGCTGGACGGGGGATTCGGCAGCGCGGTCCTGGAGCTGTTTGCCCAAAACGATGTGACCGGCATAACCGTCCGGAGGCTGGGCGTCCGGGATGAATTTGTCGAGCACGCCAAGCAGAGCGAATTGCGCGCTCAACTCGGCCTGGATGAAGAGGGCATCCTCCGGGCGGCCAGAGAAATGCTCCAAAAGTGAACGGGTGAATCTTCAGAGAAATTCTTCACTGCTGAAAGAACTAAAAACATTATTTTTCATTGACACCATGCGCGTTGTTGTGACTATAAAATATAAAGACCATGAACGGCCAGGCCTGACAGGTCTGGCCGAACAATATTAATGGATCAAGAAAAACAGGGAGGCACAGCAATGGTAGAAGCGACAGCAGGAAAAGGTGCGTCCGCGAACCTGGACGCGTACTACACTAAACCCAATAATCTGGTCGATCTCTTTGAGGAAAGCGCGGCCCGCTACGCCAGCCACAATCTGTTCGGCACCAAGAACAAGGCCACCAATCAATACGAATGGGTGACGTACAGCGCCGTCGCCGAACGGGTGAACAACCTGCGGGGCGCTCTCAACAAGCTGGGATTGAGCAAGGGCGAAAAAGTCGGTGTCATCGTCAGCAATTGTACGGAGTGGTTTGTGTGCGCCAATGCCACCCACGGTCTGGGCGGCGTTTTTGTGCCCATGTACGAGAAGGAGCTGCAAAAGGTCTGGCAGTACATTATTTCGGACGCCGGCATTAAGTACCTTTTTGTCAGCAACCAGACCATCTATGACGTCGTCATGGGATTCAAGAAAGATATGCCGACTTTAAAGGATGTCTTTATTATTTTTGGTGAGGGTGAAAAATCACTGGCGGCGCTGGAAAAGACGGGCAAGGAAAACCCCGCCCCTTCCTACAAGCCGCACTGGTCGGAGACGGCCTTTATCATCTACACCTCGGGCACCACCGGCGATCCGAAAGGCGTGATGCTGCACCACGGCAACATGACCCACAACGCCCGCGAGTGCCACGAGACTTTCGACGAGGGAGATCCGGATGAAGTGGGTTTGTGCATTCTTCCCTGGGCGCACAGTTTCGGTTTGACCGCCGATCTGCACACGTACATCCTGGGCGGCTGGGCCCTTGCATTTGCCGAATCCGCCGACAAACTGATCATCAACTTCAGCGAGGTCAAGCCTACGCATATGTCGGCCGTGCCGCGCGTCTTCAACATTATCTACGATAAAATCCAGCAGGGAGTAGCCGCGGATCCGGAAAAAAAGAAAGTCTTTGACGCGGCGGTAGCCGAGGCGGTCAAAAACCGGGACTTGAAGGAAAAAACGGAAGAATTCAAATTCTACGACGCGGTGGCCTTTTCCACGATTCGGAACATCTTCGGCGGACGGTTGAAGCATGTGGTTACCGGCGGCGCCATGATGAAGCCGGAAATCGCCCTGTTCTTCGCCGATGTCGGCGTGCCCACCTACGACGGCTACGGTCTGTCGGAAACCACGCCCGTCATCTCCAACAACTCGCCCAAGCGGGGCAACAAATACGGAACGGTCGGCAAGCCTTTCAAGGACACCCATGTGGTCATCGACAAATCCCGCGTGGGAGAAGACAGTCCGGACGGAGAAATCGTGGTGTACGGCGCGCAGGTCATGCAGGGTTATCTCAATAAACCGGCCGTCACCAAGGAAGCCATGATGCCGGATACCTGGAACGGTTTTCCCGGCGTAAGAACCGGAGACCGCGGCTGGCTGGACGAAGACGGATATCTGCACATTACCGGTCGGTTCAAGGACGAATACAAGCTGGAAAACGGCAAGTACGTGCATCCCGAATCCATCGAAAACGAAATGAAGCTTCTGAGGTATATCTCCAATGCCATCGTTTACGGGGAGGGGCGCTTGTTCAATGTCGCGCTGGTCGTTCCGGACTTTGAAGCGTTGAAGGCCGATCCCAAAACGTCCGCCTGGGCACAGGGCTCCCGGGAAGAAACCATCGCCAACAAGGAATGCACGGATTTCATCTCCAAAGAAATCACCGAGCATCTGCGCAAAACGTTTGGCGGATATGAAATTCCCCAGAGATTCCTTTACATCACCGAGGATTTCACAGTCGATAACGGCATGATGACCCAGACGATGAAACTGATCCGGCGCAACATCATGAAAAAATACGGCGATCAGCTGATCGCGCTTTACAGCAACTGATCGATCAGCAAACCCTATCCAAACCGGAAAAGGGGCGCTGGGAAATTCTCCCCGCGCCCCTTTTTTAAAATTTAAGGGACGGTTCTATTTATTTCTAATTTTTTATTCAAATGAAAGGCCCCGCAGCAAGCTTCGGGGAATTGACCCGGAGAGATTAAAATAGAACTGAACCTCCTCTTTATTCTGTCCCCTTTATTCTCTTGGCGTATTGCCGCATGCGGGCGAAGACACGGACGGCCTGCTCCGGAAAATCGAAGCAGGGAAGGCCTCCTGCGTCTAAAAGACGTTCGCAGGCCGCTTTGTCCAGGCTGTCTCCCAGAAGCGACACAAACACGGGCTTGCGGCGGTCCGCTTGAACAACATTGACCAGGGACTGATAAACCTCGGGATTCGCTTCGGCAAAGGATATGAACACAATTCCGTCAACGCCCCGGTCATCCAGGAGGGCTTTCACCACTTCCGTGATGGTTTTCTCGTAGCCGTGCGTCAGCCAGTCGGGAAAGATGTCGATGGGATTTTTTGTCTTGGAGGACGTTGCGATCACCCGGCCGATCCGGGCTTGTGTGGCATCCGCCAGTCTGGCGGCTTGCAATCCCTGTTCAATCGTCGTGTCAATGCTCATGATCGCCTGCGCGCCGCTGTAAGAAACAAAAGCCAGGCGGTCGCCCGCGGGAAGCGGCATATTCAAAAAACCTTTCAGCGTCCGGACAAACTCGTCAATGGCATGAAGGCGAATCGCGCCGGCCTGCCGAACGATTCCATCAAACACGGAATCTTCCACCGCCATGCTGGCGGTGTGTGTTGCGGACGCTTTCGCGCCGGCCTGCGTGCGGCCGCTTTTGATAATCAGCACCGGCTTCCTGGCCGTCGCCTTTTTCAGATTTTTCACAAACCGGCCCCCGTCTTTTACGTCTTCCAGATACAGCCCGATGATTTTCGTCTGCTCATCGTCAGCCAGAAAGGAGAGGGCGTCCGATTCGTTGACATCCACTTTGTTTCCCAGGCCGATGCCTTTGGACAGATGAAGGCCTGTAAGCGAACTCAGGTAGCGCAGGAGCGCGCCCACAAAAATACCGGACTGCGCGGCAAAACCGATATGACCCGACGCAAGCATCTGGGAATTGGCGAAATACGACGTGGTCAGTTTGGTTTGGGTATTGACCAGACCCAGGGTGTTGGGGCCGAAACCTCTCATGCCGGAGGACTTCAGAATGGCGCGGACATCCTCCTGATAGGTTGCCCCCTGCGTTCCCGTTTCCGCGAAACCTTCGGCGGAGATCACCGCCCCTTTGACGCCCTTGACGGCACAATCGCGCAAGGCGTCAGGGACAAAACGGGGTGGAATGAGCAAAACCGCCAGATCGATTTCAAACGGCACGTCCCGCACGCATGGATACAGCGGGACACCGAACACATTTCCCCCCTGCGGATTGACGCCGGCCACACGGCCCGCAAAGCCCACGTCCTTCAACACCTTTAAAAGCTGTGCGCCGGGTTTTTCCTGATCCCGCGACGCACCGATCACGACGACGCTTTGCGCTTCCAGAATGTCACGAATCGGCCGCATGTGATTTTCCTTTCTTCCGGATGAAATCTTTACCGGGTTTCTAAAAAAGTTTTATAAAAAAGAAGGGGTATGCTTTGCACATGCCTGGTTGCATTAAATAACACAAAGCAAGACTTGTCAATAATGAAGCAAACATGGGTAACTTGCAAAAAAAGTATGTTTTTCGGTCATCTGCCTGCCTCACCCCGGAAGATGTTCAGATTAGGCTTTTCTTTTTCATTCAGGAAGTGTAAAACCACGAACGTCTGCATTCACTGTCCTGGATACAGACCGTCCGTGGCATTTGAAGAACGGTGCATAAACTAAAAACCCAGCCGACGCCCCAACCCCATTGGTCTCATCCCAGGGGTGCAGTCCATTGATTGAGGAACCCATATGACAAAGAAGTGTTATCTGAAAATGATTTTCAGTCTGCTTTTGATCGCAGTGATCACCGGCCTTGCGCCGCAGAATATTTTTTCACAGGATCGGATGAGCGCCAGGGGAAGCAGGGCCATCCCGGTTGACCGGCCCGTCGCGGCAATTCCCGGAACCGATGCAGGCAGGGCCTCTCCGGTTCAGGCAGCGTCAACAACGGCGGCATCCGCGGCAGACAAAACCTGGTTTGGCGTAGCCGTTCAGCCGGTTTCGGGAAAAGATATGCGGATCATGCACATGGAATATGGACGGTGGCCGGTTGTTATTGTCTCCGAAGTGGTCAATGAAAGTCCGGCGGAAAAAATGGGCATCCGGCTCAATGATATTATCCTTTCCGTCAACTACAAGGACATCAAAACGCCCGGCGAGTTTCAGGATGCCGTTGCCGCCATAAGTCCCGGAGATAAAATCGTCCTGCTGGTCGCGCACAGGGGCGAGAAAGCGCAATATCTGTCGGGAACGGTGGGACATCCCACGGGAGCGACTAAAACGGCAGCGGCCGCGAAACCCGTCACAGCGGAGTCCCCCTCCATCACGGCTGCCGATATCGCTGCCAAGATTTTCGCCCCCACGGGCAGCGATACAATCAACGCGATCCGCTGCTCCCCCGACGGCAAATACCTCATTTCCGGCGGAGGGTACAAAAAAGACGCCCTCAATCTCTGGGACATTGCCGCGGGCAAAAAAATCCGCACGTACAGGGGACACACAGATGCGGTCAACGCCGTGGCTTTTTCTCCCGACGGCAAAATCATCCTTTCCGGGAGCTTTGATAAAACCGTGAAATGCTGGGATGTCGCCGCGGATAAAGCACTGTGGACGTTTTCCGGTCATGAGGCGCTGATTCTGGACGTCGCCTTTTCTCCGGACGGAAAATATGCCGCCTCCGGCAGCCGGGACAACACCATCAGAATCCTGGACGCCGCTTCAGGAAAGGAAATCAGAACGTTGTCCGGGCATACGGACGGCGTCAAGTCCATCGTCTTTTCACCGGACGGCAGATTCCTGCTTTCAGGGAGCTTTGATAAAACACTGATGCTGTGGGATGTCCAGACCGGCGACAGGATACAGACCTTCGCCGGACACCAGTGGCAAATCGCCTCTGTGGCTTTCTCGCCGGACGGCAGGCAGGTTTTCTCGCGCAGCGGCGACCGAGTCGTTAAAATCTGGGATGCCGCCACAGGCCGGGAGATCAGGACATTTACCGCGGATGATGTCAATGCCGCCGGGGCGAAAAGCGGCTCGCAGGGCATCCGGGCGGGAGCCTTTTCCCCGGATGCGCGCCGCATGCTCACCTCCAAATCTTTCGGCGGCACACTTTCACTGTGGGATATGGATTCCGGCAGAATCCTGAAGAAGTTTGCCGGTCATTTGGGAAATGTTCCCGCGGTGGACTTCTCGCGCCATGAAAATTATTTTCTTACCGGAGGACAGGACGGCGCGATAAAACTCTGGGACATCTCCGCCGGCAGGGAGATCGCCCAGTTCGTCAGTTTACAAAACGGCGAGTGGATTGTTCTGACCCCGGAAGGCTATTACAATTCATCCCTCAACGGCCATCAATATCTCCATATCAAAGTGGGCAGCAAAGTCTATGGCATCGACCAGTTCTATGATGTTTTTTACCGCCCGGACATCGTGTCGGCAAAGCTCAAAGGCGAGGACATCTCGAGCCTGATCACGCTCACGATCGATGATGCGCTGAAAAGCCCGCCGCCGACGGTTGAATTTACGGCCTTGCCGCAGCAGACGGATTCGCCGAAGGTCAGGATCTGCTACCAGGCCACAAGCGCGGGCGGCGGCATCGGCGAAGTGCGCCTGTTCCACAACGGCAAGCTCGTTCAGTCCGACGGCTATTACCGGGAAGTCGCCAAAATCGGGGCCGAACCGGCCCGGCTTGTGTCGCTGGACAGCGGATCCATTTACGCGAACATGCGCAGCGTCAACATCAAGGCCCGAACCGACGTATCGCCGATTTCCGGAAAACCGAAAGGCGATGTCTTTGAAGACTGCCGGGAGATCGACGCCATTGCCGGCGAGAATGAAGTCAGCGTTTCCGCCTTCAACGGCGGCAACACCGTCCAGAGCTATATGAAAACCGCCGCGTTCAGCTCCCGGATTAAAGCGGAAGAGCCGCATCTCTACATTCTCTCCGTCGGGATCAACCAGTACAAAGACAGCAGCGTCAATCTCCGGTACGCCGTCAAGGATGCCGCGGATCTGGAGGGGAAAATCAGGGCACAGTCGGCCACGCTGTATCAGCCTCAAAACATTCATGTTGTGCTTTTGACGGACGCGCAGGCAAGCAAGGCCGGCATCACCGGCAAAATCCAATCGCTTTCCACAGCCGTCCAACCCCAGGACAGCTTTATCCTTTTTGTGGCCGGCCACGGCGTCCTGCTGCAAAATCAGTATTACATGCTCACCCATGATTTCAACGGCCGGATGGATGAAGCAGGCATGATCAGCTCCAACGAAATCGTGGAAATGTCAAAGAAGATTAAAGCCTTAAGCCAGTTGTTCATCTTCGACACCTGCCACGCGGGCGGCGTGGACACGATCATCAGCGGTCTTTACGACGCCCGGATGTCCGTGCTGGCCAGGAAGATGGGGCTGCATATTTTCGCCTCGGCCAATGACCAGCAGGCGGCGATGGACGGGTATCAGGGCAATGGTCTTTTCACTTACACCCTGCTGGACGGATTGAACAACAACCGTCAGGCGGACAAATACAAAGACGGCAAGGTCAGCATCGTGGGTTTGGGGGAATATTCCCAGCGGATGACTTCACAAATCTCCCGGCAGATCGGCCATGAACAGACGCCGCTGATCATCAACTTCGGAAAGGACAGCCCGATCTATCAGGTGCGGTGAACCGCAAAGCGCTCTTTTTTGTATTGATAGATGTTCCATTCGAGGTTATGCCTGAAACACGTTACGAAAACATTAGAGGGCAACAAGTCATGGGGCTTAAGATTACGTGGACTTCCGTTATATTTTTTTTCATCCTTTCATCTTTATCCGTTTGTTCGGCCGAACCGCCCAATCCTAAAATATGGGAGCCTCTCCAATACAATTCATTTTACAACAAGAAAATCATCACGAAGTCACCCGGCATTCTGCTGGTTTGGACATACAGGACCATAACGGATGAAGCCAGAGAAGACAGGATTGAAGAAGTCAAAAAGTACGATCCGGAGAAATCCATAAAATATAAAGCGTATCATCATGAAACGGTTTTATGGGAAATGAATTGCGCAAACCGGCGGATCCGGATGGAAGAGATCATCGATTTCGACAAGAATGGAAAAGTCCTGGACCGGCATCAGTATGACCATCCGGAATGGGTAAGCATTATTCCCAAAAGCGGGGGAGAACGATTATATCAAAACGTTTGTGTCCGCTTAAAAACACCGTCTGCAAAAAAATAATCGGTTTAGAGTGTATAGAGTCACCATCAATAACTGATTTAATGGCGATTGCCGGAAGAACAAACAGGACCAAGTTCAGGGACCAGGTCTTAAAGCCTCATCTGGCAGAAGACCTTCTCGCGCTGACGGTGCCGGAAAAACTGACAAGCAGTCTTCAAAAATACCGGCTTACCGATAAAGACCGGACGCTTTTGGTCACGATATAAGGAGATAAAAAAGTAAAAACATGATCGCACACGTTGGACCCACTAAAGGTGGTTACTGGAAGATGAATTCCATAAGTTGTTAGAAATATTGTATGGCCATAACATACAAATGTATGGTATAAGCATACACACCATGGGAATTTTAGCTGAAATACTGTCATCGAATATACGCGCGGAAATCTTTCGTAACCTCTTTGGCGTCGAAAAACAGAGCCTTCACCTGCGGGAAATCGAAAGACGGACCGGTTTTGCTGTGGGAACCGTTCAGCAGGAAATCAAAAAATTATTGCGCCTGGATATTATCACCCGAATTAAGAACGGCAATCGCAGCTATTACAAAGCCAATACGAATCATCCCCTTTATCCGGAAATCAGAAATCTGGTTCTCAAGACCAACGGGCTTGCGGATTTGCTAAAGCAAGCGTTGTCAGCGGAACTGAAAATCAAGATAGCTTTCGTTTTCGGATCGTTTGCCAGAAAAGAAGAAAAAGCGGCAAGCGATATTGATCTGATGGTCATCGGAGATATCGGCCTGAGAAAACTGACCGGTCTCTTGATGGACGTATCGGAGAAACTGGGCCGGGAGATTAATCCCTACCGTTTAACGGAAAGTGAATTCATCAAAAGAAAAAGAGAAAAAGATCATTTTCTCCAGGAAGTACTTGCGTCACCCAAAATATTTATAACAGGTACGGAAGATGAGCTTGAGGCAATGGGATGATCACGGCTGGTTAAGACCGCACAAAACCAGTGCGACGGTAATGATTGATTTTGTAAAAGAACTGCGCGCGACAATCATCAATGGTTGCCACGCATAAAAATCATAATCATAAATTAACGGGAAATTGGATTCATGGCCCTTGCACTGAACAAGAGTATTTCTGAAAATTGGAAAAAGAAGCGGAAAAACTTCTGGTAGGGTTGGCTAAATGACCAAAGGCAAGGATTTTTCCATCACAGCGTCCGAGTATCGACAATTTATTGAGGAATTGAAAGGGTTGGTATTATCCGCCCGGATATCCGCGGCACGCGCCGTCAACCGCGATTTGATTCTTCTGTACTGGAACATCGGACGCTCCATTGTGGAAAAGCAACAGGTGCTCGGCTGGGGAGAATCCGTGGTGGAAATGGTTGCGGCAGACTTACAGAGAGCGTTTCCTGAGATGACGGGATTTTCCCCGCGCAATGTTTGGGATATGCGCCGGTTCTATACGACTTACACGGCTTCTGCATTTCTCGCCTGTGTTGGACAGGAAATGTACAAACATAAAGGATCGCCGTTTCTGCCACAAGCTGTTGCAGAAATATCCGCCGACAAAAAGCGAAGGCAAACAGCAAAGAAGGCAAGCAAGACCGAGGCCGTCCGATTTCTGCCACAGCTTGTGGCAGAAATTCCCTGGGGTCATCACAGGCTTTTGCTCGACAAGATTACCACACCTGCGGCTCTCTGGTACTATCTTCACGCCACCGCCCGTTTCGGCTGGTCGCGCAATGTTCTGCTCAACCAGATTAAAGCCGGGGCTTACGAGCGGGCCGTTACGGAAAAGAAAAATCATAACTTTCCGCTGGCCTTGCCGGAAGCTCTTGCCCGGCAGGCCGAAGAGGCGATGAAAAGCTCCTATAACCTCGAATTCCTCGGCATCCGGCGCGAAGTGGAAGAACGAGAGCTTGAAGACCGCCTGATCGCGCGGCTGCGCGACTTCATTCTGGAACTGGGATACGGTTTTTGCTTTGTCGGCCGCCAGCACCGGTTAACTTTTGGGAAAAAGGAATACTTCATCGACCTGCTTTTCTATCATCGCTTTTTGAAGGCCTTGGTCGCGTTTGAATTGAAAGTCGGCGTCTTCGAGCCGGAGCATGCGGGCAAGATGGATTTTTACCTGAATCTTCTCAACGATAGGGAACGAGCTCCCGGCGACAATCCCTCCATCGGCATTATCCTCTGCGCTGAAAAAGATGATGTGGAAGTGGAATACGCGCTCAAGACCAAACAAAACCCCATAGGCGTGGCCGAATATCAGCTTCAGTCGAAATTGCCGGCTGACCTGAAGGGAAAGCTCCCGACCGTTCGGCAACTGGCCGGCGTCGTCCGCACCGCCCTGCCCGCCGGGAAGGGGAAACGGGTATGAGCGTCACGAATACAGCGCACCGCGCATCGGGAGATCACGAAGGCAGTGAGGAGTTGAGGAAAAAGTCTTTGTCGTTTTCCGGACGGGGGGGAAATAGTTGAACCCAAATTTTCCATTAGAAAATAATTATGTTCAAGTTTTGCATCATGGCGGACCTGATGCATTGGCCCACAAGCCGCAAAACCAGGCCCGCTTCTTTCTCGGGACAGACAATAGCAAGTGATTTTTGCCTGAACCGTTTTTCCATGCTCCGCCAAGGGCAAGCACCATTCCATGCAGGGTAGAAAGCGTGTGCTGAACACTGGTTCTCATCACTGTCTGACGGAACATGCTCATTAGATTATATGCCAGCATGGCAAATGACAAAGCGGCCTCAGTCGCCCAAAATTTCTGCATATTGAAAGCATCCAGCCCGAAATCGGCTTTCAATTCCTTGATCCGGTTTTCCGCATCTGCCCTTCCTCTGTAAGTGCGCCAAACTTCAACCTTCGGTAAGGCAAGATCCGTTACGAATGCGCCATATCGCCAGCATTTTACCGACGGATCATCAGGAAACAAACTGAGATTCTTGCCAGGCGCCTCCCGATCCTCCGTGCTCTGCCGCATCACAACGATACGACGCGCCTTTTTCCAGCCGATGGCCTGATACTCGATTTCTCCAATCTCAATGCCCCGCTTCAATGCCCACCAGTTACTGACCTGATAGATCTTTCGCTGCAGGGGATAGGTCAGTTTCGCGGCAACAATATAAGGAATATGCTTGACTTCCAGCGCCGAAAGAAAGGCATCGTCAAAAAAACCGCTGTCGGCACGCAAAAGTCCTACGGTCTTTCCCTCCAGATGAGCAAGCGTAGATTCAAGAAATTGTAAAACGTTGTTCGAACTGTAAACATTCCCTGGACGAAGCCAAAAATTGGCAACAAGACGATAATCCGCAATAAACGCCAACAAGGGATGATGACTTGCCCGTCCGCGACGACCAGGATTGTAGCCGCGACAAGCGCCTTCCTGTTGTCCGTTACGGGTGACCACCGTCGAATCAAGGTCAAGCGTGATAAGCTTCATCTCCGGAAGTTTGGCAAACAACCAACGATACATGTTCATCTGGACACGCTCGTTGGTCAGCATGTCAAAACGATTGAAAAGACGAATAATCGCTTTGAACTCCGCAGCGCATGACCATCCGAAAAGACGGCATAAAACGTTATCCAGACGCACAATCTCCGCATGGGCAAAACGGCAGGCTCCGCACCAGATCGATACAATGAATTGCTCAATAAGCTGGCGTGGCGCATAACCACGATTGGATAATGGCTCCGGGATGCCGAACTGTGAAAACGCTTCCTGAAACTGCAATCGATCCAGCATCTGCTTCATCAGAGCTATACCGCCCCATGCCGTAACTTCTTTGTTGGAAAATCCGACCGTATAACCGTTGCCCTGAAGCTGCCTCTCCATCTCATCACCTCGTAACATGCTGATATGCATAATGTATTTCTAATGGTTTCCATTAGAGCATGTTACGTTCGTTCTTTCAACTACTATCACGCGCAAATCAGTTGATTCGATCAAAATCATCTAATGGAAAATCTGGGTTGAAAATGAACAGACAATTTTGTGATTTACTAAAAACCTCAGAAGACTGAACGGGACACTGTTACCTTATGGCCTTCCTCAATGAAAATAAGGAGAATCATCATAACATCGACATTGTCATGCGGCGTATAAAATTTCACCCTGCTTTGCGTAATCATAGAGCGGCGATGTTTGTTTGTCCCACTCTTCAGGCATAAAACCGACAGCCTCAATCGGGGCAAAGACATCGTAAATAGCCTCGGACAATATATCAATCCTTGACCAGGAATCATGGTTCCGGAAGTCCTTTGAACGGGAGGCAAGATCAATCCGGCAGAGCCTTTTGATATTCTTTGATCAATACCTTTTTGGGAAGGCCGGCTTCGATAATATCCCACGGCAGAACTTCATTTACATCCTTCTGACGATAGACGTAGAAGTCGGGATTGATGGTCACCTCTTTGAGCGCCCGCATCCAGTTGCCGTTCAGGCGATGGACGGCCGCGAGAATTTCCCCGACGCGCCGGTCCCCCAGGGACAAAAGCGCCTGCACGTAGGCCCACTTCGGAACGTCGGCAATGACGTTGATCTGCTTGTCGGCACGAAATGCGTGGGTGATCTTTTTGATTCTGCGCCCCACCTCCTGAACATCCGCAAGCGGGCACCATTGGAACGGCGTATGCGGTTTGGGGATGAATTGATTGATGCTGAGTGTGATGCGCCGGAATTTTCGTTTTCCTTTTGTGTGGGCCAGCGCCGTGTGCTGGATGGTTTTGGCAAGCTCAATGACGGCGTCGATGTCTTCTTCCGTTTCCGTGGGCAACCCTGCCATAAAATACAGCCGGAGATTGGAAATATCCCAGTCGATCAAAAGCCGCACGGCCTGCAGGATATCATCCCGGGTGATGCCCTTGCGCAGCAGATCCCGCAGACGCTGGCTTCCCGCCTCCGGCGCGAGGGCGACCGTCTCGATGCCGCCGGCTCTGAGCATCTCCACAACGCTTTCATCAACCTTGTCCAGGCGCAGCGAGCCAATGCCGGCCTGCGCCTGGCGGTCCACAATATACCGGCAGATTTTTGCCAGATCGGGATGGTCCGAAACCGCCGTGCCGATCAAACCGATTTTATTTTTCGCTTTCAGACCATGATCAATGGCCTGCGTAATTTTTTCATAGCTGCGGAAACGGGGCGGGGCATAAACGTGTCCCGCCGCACAGAAACGGCAGAAATGCGGACAACCGCGGTTGACTTCAATCAGAAACATGTCCGCCATTTCCGCGTCGGGGCTGCTGACAACCTCCGTCGTGCAAAAAGCGTCAATATTTTTGACCGGGGCTGCTCTGATTTTCTCAGGCAGGCCCTTCAGGCGCGGCGCCATGCCGCGGATTCTACCGTCCGGAAAATACTGAACCTCATAAAGGGAAGGAACATACACCCCCGGCATTTTCTTCTGCAAAGACGCCAGCAGGGCTTCCCGGCCGGGGCCGGACGGCCGGACTTCGGCCAGCATCCGCGCAAATCCGGGCAGCGTCTCTTCGGTTTCTCCGGTCAGAAAAGCGTCGAAGAAATCCGCCAGGGGCTCCGGATTGAGAGTCAGCGCGATGCCGCCGCCGATCACCAGCGGGTGCCCGTCCGCGCGGTCCTTCGCGCAGAGCGGAATGCCGCCCAGGGCGAGCATTTTCAGGATGGCCGGGTAATCGTTCTCAAAGGAAACGGAAAACGCCAGGACATCAAAATCACGAAGAGGCTTTTGATTTTCCAGGCTGAGCAGTTCCACCGCGCCGGCGGCGTATTCGGCGTCGCCGCCGGCGGGCAGAAACACTCTCTCACAAAGAAAGGAGGGGAGCTCGTTGATGATTTTGTAAACCGTCTGGAAGCCGAGATTGGCCATGCCGATCCGGTAAAGATTGGGATAGGCCAGGCAAACCGTCAGGCCGGTTCCCCAGACTTTTTTCACGACGCCCCGCTCACGAGCCAGCAGGGTCTCGTATTTTTTCTTTTCCTTCCAGTTCATGGACCGTTCATGGCCTCCTGCGCGATCCAGCCCGCATCCGGACAGCCACGATGTTTTCCTAGTCCGCCTGCCGGCGCAGGAACGTGGGAATATCGATATCCACGTTTTCGTTTTCGTCGCCCGCGCCCATCGTCACCACATTGGCCGGGTCGCCGGATTTGCTCCTGCGCAGGAACGCCGGCGTTGACAGATCTTCCCGCCGGAAGCCGCCAAGATGCGTCACGTTGGAGGGGGCCTGTTTCTTCCGGGCGTCCTCAAAGCCCGTCGCAATCACGGTGATGCGGATTTCATCCTTCATGTTTTCGTCAATGACCGTGCCGAAGATGATATTGGCATCCTCATGCGCCTCGGCCTGAATCAGGGACGAGGCCTCGTTCACTTCGTACAGGCTCATGTCGGGTCCGCCGGTGATGCTGAGCAGAATGCCCTGCGCGCCCTGGATGGTGTTGTCCTCCAGGAGCGGCGAGGAAATCGCCCGCTGGGCCGCCTCGACGGCCCGGTTCTCGCCGCTGGCCGTGCCGGTGCCCATCAGCGCCATGCCCATATTGCTCATGATGTTCTTGACGTCGGCAAAGTCGAGGTTGATCAGGCCGGGGACAATGATCAGATCGGAGATGCCTTTTACGGCCTGATAGAGAATATCATCGGCCTTCTTGAAGGCGTCCAGCAGTGAAAGCCCCCGCCCGCCCAGGCTCAACAGCCTCTGGTTGGGAACCACAATCAGGGTGTCGACCACGTCGCGCAGTTGCACGATGCCGTCTTCCGCCTGCGCATTTCTTCTTTTGCCTTCAAACTGAAAGGGCTTGGTGACCACGGCAACGGTCAGCGCGCCGCATTCCCGGGCCACCTCCGCGATCACCGGCGCCGCGCCCGTGCCGGTCCCTCCGCCGAGGCCCGCCGTGATGAAGATCATGTCCGCCCCTTCCAGGTGCCGGCGGATTTCATCTCGGGATTCCAGCGCCGCCTGTTTGCCGATGTCCGGATTGGAGCCCGCGCCCAGGCCCTTGGTCACCTCCGCTCCGATCTGGATTTTCACGGGCGCGCTGGACGCTCCCAGCGCCTGGGCGTCCGTGTTCGCGATGATAAAATCGACGCCCCGCAGCGTATAGGAGATCATGGTATTGACGGCGTTCCCGCCGCCGCCGCCCGCGCCCACCACTTTGATTCTTGCCGAATTCTCGATGCATTCTTCCGTTAATTCAAACATGCACACCCCCTTCTTTGTTTAGAAAAATTCCAGAAACCATTTTTTGAGTGTTTTGAAATATTCGCCGAATACATTCCCCGTTTTCCGATAGACGGAATCGCTGGGAATATTTTTACTGCCGTAAACAATCAAACCAACGCCGACCGCAAAGGCCGGTGAGTTGGCCGCATCGCTCAAACCGCCGACGCCGGAAGGACACCCGCGGCGCACCGGCATGTCAAAAATCTGCTCCGCCATTTCGTTGATGCCGGGCAAAAGCGACGAGCCGCCGGTCAGCACAATGCCCGCCGCCAGCAGGTCTTCGTATCCGGAACGCACGATTTCCTTGAGCGCCATATTCAGAATTTCATCCATGCGGGGCTCCACAATCCGGCCCAGGATCTGCCGCGACACCATCCGGGCTTCCCGGCCGCCCACGCTGGGCACTTCAATAACGTCTTCCTTCGGGATCATCGACGTCATGGCGCAGCCGTGGTTCAGCTTGATTTTCTCCGCCTCGGCAAACGGCGTTCGCAGACCCGTGGCGATGTCCGTGGTCAGGAAGTTGCCGCCCACCGGAAGCGTGGCCGTGTGCTTGATGCTTCCCTCCGCAAAGATGGCCATCCCCGTAGTCGCCCCGCCGATGTCGATCAGGGCAACGCCCAGGTCCTTTTCATCGGGGCTGAGAATGGCCTCGCTGGCCGCCAGCTGCTCCAGCACGACATCTTCGATGTCGAGGCCCACGCGATTGACGGATTTGACCACATTTTGAATCGAAGCGGCGGCGCCCGTCACGATATGCACCTTGGCTTCCAGCCGCACGCCCGACATCCCCACCGGATCGCGGATGCCGTCCTGTCCGTCCACCACGTAGCTCTGAGGCAGCGTATGCAGAATTTCCCGGTCCACGGGAATGGCGATCGCCTTGGAAGCCTCAATCGCCCTTTGCAGGGCGTCTTCGCCGACTTCCCGGCCTTTTACGGCGACAATGCCCAGCGAGTTCTGTCCTTTGATGTGGCTGCCGGCAATCCCGACATAGGCGGAGTTGATGCGGCAGCCGGACATGTGCTCGGCGTCCTCCACGGCCTTCTTGATCGCCTCGACGGTGCTGTCGATGTTGACCACACCCCCCTTGCGCAGTTCCTTGGCGGGCGTGATCCCCACGCCGATGATGTCAATGCCGGCTGGTTTTACCTCGCCGACAATCGCAATGGTTTTGGTCGTTCCAATATCAATTCCCACCAGAACGTTGCTTTTCTTTCCCATAATCTCACCCTTCCCCGTCACTGCCTATATTCTGTACTGCGGTCCTTTCTTCTGCTCCTGGGCCTTTCCCGGCTCGTCCTTTCGCTGAACGGTCACCTTGGAAATGTCGGCCAGGTCCACGAACAAACGGCCGTTCTTCATCCCCCGCTTTTCCAGGTCCGCCAGAACAATATCAAGTTTTTGCACCTTGCCTGTAAAGTTGTCACGCCCCAGCTTTAAATGCAGTCCCCGGTCGGTCAGGACGGACAGGCCGAACACCTCGTCGATATGAATTTCGGAAATGGTCCCCAGAGACGCATACGAATCGGCGGACAGGGTTTCCAGCAGCTTCAGCGCTTCGGCCAGCAGGGGGGACGGTTTGTTCTGAAGGTTCACGCCGGTCAGAATCGCCAGATCAACATCATCCGTCCGGCTTAATTTTTTGAAGATAAAGCCTCCCGCGTCCATCAGGTAAAAATTCCCGGTTTGCTTGACCAGCGCAATCGGCTTCCGTTCGCGCACGTCCAGCACCAGCCGACCCGGCAGCTCGCGGCCGACATAAATATTTTTGACCCAGGGATTGGCGGCAATTCGCCGCGCCACGGCATCCGTGTTGACCGCCAGAAGATTGCAGCGCGGCTGAATGTTCGCCAGCTGCAGGATGTCCTTTTCCGTCAGCTCTTTCACTCCGCGAACGGAGATTTCCCTGACTTCCAGCGCGGGGGCGCTCAGCAGCGCGCCGTAAAGATAAATAAACAGGGCGCTGATGACAACGGCGACAGCCAGCAGGCCCAAAGCCCCCAGCGATTCGTTCAACGCCCCGATCAGACGCCGTCGCAGGCGGTTTTTTCTGGCTTCCAGACTGACTTTTATCTTTCGACTCACGATTCTTCTCCGATGACGACAATTTCCGTCTCCAGGAAAAAACCTCTTTCCTTTTGAACCGTTTCCTGCACCAGCCGGATCAACTTCAGCATGTCGGACGCCGTGCCCTGCCCTTTGTTGATCATGAAGTTGGCATGCTTCTTCGAAATCTGCACGTCGCCCAGCCGCCGGCCCTTCAGGCCCAGCTCTTCGATCAGTCGGCCCGCCGGCATGCCCGGAAGATTTTTAAAAACCGACCCGGCGCTGGGATACTGCAGGGGATGTTTTTCCTGACGCCATTTCACAATTTCCGCCATCCGATCCCGGATCTGCGCCGGATGGCCTTTCGACAAGGAAAAGCACGCCGCGCAGATGATGACATTTGCGGGCAAATTGGATTTGCGGTAGGCAAACGCGATCTCTTCGCGCCGCAGGGTTTTCTTCTTTCCTTCGCCGTCGATCAAATCCGCGAAAACCAGCACGTCCTTGATTTCGGATCCGAACGCGCCGGCGTTCATCCAGACGGCCCCGCCGACGCTGCCGGGAATCCCCGCGCAAAACTCCAGACCCGTCAGTTCATTCTCGGCGGCCAGCCCGACAATCCGGCCCAGCGCGGCCCCTGCCTGTGCTTCGATCCGGAACCGCCCGTCTTCCGCAGGCGCGCACACGGCCCTGTCCAGGCCGCGCAGCGAGATCAGGGCGCCGCGGTACCCGCCGTCGCGCACGAGGATATTGGTGAGATTCCCGACCGGCAGAAACGGAAGATGATTCTCCTTCAGTCTGCGCACAAGTTCCGCGAGCTGCACTTCGCTTTCGGGCATCACCAGCGCGTCCACCCGGCCGCCGAGTTTCAGCGAAGCGTGGCGCGACATCGGCTCGTCAAACCATACCTTGCCGACATTCGCGCCCTGAAGCGCCGCGGAAATTTTCAAATGACCGGTCATGGATTCTTCGTTCCCTCTTTGAGCCGCGCGAGAAACGCCTCGCCGATTTTATACACGCTGCCCGCGCCCAGCGTCAGGACGGTGTCCCCGGGCTTTGCATTGGCCAGCAGAAATTCGATCGTGCCCTGCGGCTGGGCGATGTATTCCACGCAGGGATGCCCCCCCTCCTTGATCGCCACCCACAGCGCCGCGGAATGAACGCCGGGAATCGGCGTCTCCGACGCCGGATAAATATCGTTGAGCACCAGCACGTCCGCGTCCCCGAACGCCCTGGTGAATTCGTCGAACAGCGCTTTGGTCCGCGTAAAGCGGTGGGGCTGAAACACGACGATCAGCCGGCCTCGCCGCATCTGGCGCGCCGCCGCCAGCGTGGCCATAATTTCCGTCGGGTGATGGCCGTAGTCATCCACCACCGTGATCCCGGCCTTCTCCCCCTTGACTTCAAGCCGCCGCTGCACGCCGGAAAAAGCCAGCAGTCCTTTGCAAAGGGTCGCCATCTCCAGACCCAGTTCTCGCCCCACGGCAATGGCGGCCATGGAGTTGTAAACATTAAAGAGGCCCGGCACCATCAAGGCAACGTCGCCAAGGGGTTCGCCCCTGTAAGACAGGGCATAGCGGGTTCCGGCGTCGGAATGCCGGATGTCGCTCGCCGTATAATCCGCCGGCTGTGAAATGCCGTACGAAATCACGCGGCGTTTGATCGAGCGGGCAATGGCGCGCACATGCTCGTTGTCGACGCACATCACCGTGCAGCCGTAAAAGGGAACCATGTTGGCAAATTTCAGGAAAGCGTCCTTGATTTCTTCAATGCCCGGATAATAGTCCAGATGCTCGCGGTCGATATTGGTAATGACGGCGATCGTCGGCGACAGCTTCAAAAACGATCCGTCGCTCTCGTCCGCCTCCGCAACGAGAATGTCTCCGCCGCCCAGACGGGCGTTGGATCCGATGCTGGCCAGTTTGCCGCCGATCACCATCGTGGGATCCAGTCCGCCCTCCGCCAGAAGGGTCGAAACCATCGAGGTGGTCGTGGTCTTGCCGTGGCTGCCGGAAACGGCCACGGAAAATTTCATCTTTAACAGCTCCGCCAGCATCTCCGCCCGGGGAATCACCGGAATATTCTTGCGATGCGCTTCCAGAACTTCCGGATTGTCCGCCTTGACGGCGGTCGATGTGACCACCACATCCGCGCCGGCGATGTTTTCCGCCGCATGCCCGACGGCAACGGCTGCGCCCAGCTGCTGCAGGCGCTTCGTCGTGTCGGAGGACTGGACGTCCGATCCGCTGATGCCGTATCCGAGATTCAGCAGCACTTCGGCGATGCCGCTCATTCCGATGCCGCCGATGCCGACAAAATGGATGCGCTTGACTTTACGCTGCATGAATCCGGTTTCCTGGTCTTTGCTCATTTTCCTTTTATCCTGTTGAATGTTGGTTTTCCGCCGCCAGCTTGATGCACTCATCGACCATTCTGGCAGCGGCATCGGGCCTGCCCAGCGCTTTGGATTTCTCTTCCATGCCCCGTAATTTATTGTCGTCGCCCAGCAGGGACGCCACCAGCGAATACAGGGCCCCGGCGGTCAGATCGCTCTCCCGGATCATGGCCGCCGCGCCGGCTTCGACCATTGCCCGCGCATTTT
>ERZ650306.144-NODE-144-length-38879-cov-10.574645_pt1 | contig 38879 bp, 42 predicted proteins | sample MGYA00376242_ERZ650306 | MGnify/ENA primary metagenome ERZ650306 (study PRJEB26733, sample SAMN07839244) | wastewater metagenome | biome: urban; feature: wastewater treatment plant; material: waste water | place: USA: North Carolina | collected 2016-03-31 ... | reverse complement strand
CTATCAAAATAATGATGTCAATTTTACTTGTAGTAGCGGGAGCACTAATGGTAATGACATTTATACCAGCAGTAACTGGGAATATTGCACTATTTATGACATTAGCATCTACAGTTTTATTTTTATCTATGAAACAATATGTAGCTTATAAATCATTTACAAATACTAATAGAGAATTAAAATAATGATAGAGAATAAAGAATCACAAAAATTGAGTAATTATTTGAATATGGCAATTGAAAATGAAATGTTAGTAATTACAGAAGAATTTTATACACCTAATTTTTGGAAAAAATTATTAACTACATCATATGAAAAACTCGGGATCTTAGTAGAAACTAGTGGTATATTTGATGAAAGTGATAGGAGACAAATTGCATTTGTGCCCAAAAATTATAAAGAGTTGTTAGTAACTGACTATCCTAATAAATTACTAAAAATAGAAGTGAATACGAAATTTAAAGAATATGAGCACAAAGATTTTTTAGGAAGTTTAATGGGGCTAAATATAAAACGAGAATTGATGGGAGACTTGATATTAATTGATAATACTGCATATATTCCAGTTTCGGATAAGATAGCTGACTATGTTATACTGAATCTAGATAAGATTGGAAGAGCAAGTTGTATAATTAATGTGATTGATAGCAAAGAAGAGATACCTACATATAGATTCGAAGATAAAATAATAGTAGTAGCTTCAAAACGATTGGATAGTATAGTATCAGCAATAACAAATATATCTCGATCAAAAGTAATTACACCAATAGAAGATGGAAAAATATTAATTGATTATGTAGAAGAAAAGGACAAGTCAAAAAATATAGAAATTGGTTCAGTAATTACGATTAAAGGGTTTGGGAAATACAAATTATTTTGTGAAAATGGTGAAACAAAAAAAGGTAAAGAAAAAATATTAGTAAAAAAATATAAATAGAAGATGTATTTTGAACATTAGGAGGAATAGAAATGAGAGATATAACACCTAGAAGTGAAGTGGATTTAATTCTGAAAAGTTTAGGGTCTGCATTTGGAATTGTAGTATTAATTGCATTTTTTAAAGTAGCGTTCGAGTCATTTATGTCAGTAGCAGGACTTATTTTACCGATAGCGATTGTAATATACATTTTATTTAAGATAAATGGGAGAAGATAAATATGAGTGAGCAGAAATCTTATGAAACAAGAAAAGATATCCCAGACGAGTATAAATGGGACTTGTTAGATATTTATAAAAACTATGATGAATGGAAGAAAGATTATAAAATAGCGGAAAGTATAACATTAGAGTTAGCACAATATAAGGGTGAAGTGTGTAAAACGGAAGCAAAATTTATAGAATTTTTCAAAAAACAAGAAGAGCTTGATAAAATGTCATACAAATTATACAGATACCCACAATTAGCTAGAGATCTTGATGCATTTGATAAAATAGCTACAGAAAACTTACAAAAAGTACAAATTCTATTTTCTAAAATGGCAACGGATTTGTCGTGGGTGAACTCGGAAATACTATCGATTGATAAAGATGTATTGAATAAATGGTTACAAAATGTAGAGTTATCAGATTACAAATTTGGGATAGATAACTTACTAAGACTTCATAAACACGTATTGTCAGATAGAGAAAGTAAGTTGATTTCATATTATGGGCCATTTTTCAGTACACCAAAATCAATATATAATGAGTTAACAATAACAGATGTTAATTGGCCTACAGTTAAATTGTCAACAGGTGAAGAAATAGAAGTGACAAGTGCAAATTATAGTAAAATATTAACTAAAAATAGAAATCAGGAAGACAGAGCATTAGCATTCAATGCTCATTATGGGGTATATAAGGAAAAAGAAAATACAATTGCAGCAATTTATAACTCTATATTACAAAAGAGTATAGCAAAAACAAAGGTTCATAATTATGACATATTTTTAGATAACTTTTTAGAAGGGGATAATATCCCAAAAGAAGTATACTTAAACCTTATAAATACAGTAAAAGAAGAAACAGCACCACTCAAGAGATATATACAAATAAGAAAGAAAATATTGAAATTGGAGAAATATCATAACTATGATGGAAGTGTTAACTTAATTGAATTTGATGAAGAGTATGAATATGACAGAGCAAAAGAACTTATCTTAGAATCTATCAAACCATTAGGAGAAGGATATACTGCCAAAATGGCGTACGCTTTATCAAAAGGGTGGGTTGATGTCTTCGAGACGAAAGGAAAGAGATCTGGGGCCTATTCTGCAGGCGTATACGGTGTCCACCCATACATGTTACTAAATTATAATAAAACATTAGATAGTGTGTTCACGTTAGCACATGAGTTAGGACATACATTACACACGCTATATTCACAAGATAATCAACCATTCTCAATGTCAGATTATACAATATTTGTTGCAGAAGTCGCATCTACATTTAATGAAAGACTATTACTAGATTATATGTTAGAGACAACAACAAATTCAAGAGAGAGAATAGCATTGTTAGAACAAGAAATTAGAAACGTAGTAGGAACATTTTACAGCCAAGTATTATTCGCAGATTATGAATATCAAGCACATAAATTGGTAGAAGAAGAGAAATCAGTGACGGCAGAAAGTCTCAGTAATATAATGAAAGATTTATTTGATAAATATTATGGGGAAACAGTTGAAAAAGATGAATTACTTAGTGTGATTTGGTCAAGAATACCGCATTTCTTCAATTCACCATTTTATGTTTATCAGTATGCAACATGTTTTGCATCATCAGCATTATTATACGAGAATGCTATAAAAGGTAAAGATGATAGTAAGAGAGAAGATAGTTTGAGAAAATATATAGAGTTACTTAGTTCAGGAGGTAATGATTTTCCAATGAATCAACTAGAAAAAGCAGGTGTTGATCTGAAATCAAAAGAAACAATAAAAGCAGTATCATCGCAGCTCAATAATCTATTAGATAAATTAGAAAAAGAATTGGAAAAATTTCAATAAAAAAACAGCTAAGATCTAAAATCCTAGCTGTTTTTTTTACTTTATTTCTTTTTTGTGTTTTTGGCTTTTTTAAGTTCTTTCTCTTTTTCTTTTGCTTTTTTTTGCTCTTCCTTTTTTATTTGACTAGGAGTTGCTTTTTCAGCTTTTTTCCCTGATTCTACGGTAGTTTTAACAGTTTCTTTCTTATTTGTAGTAGGTTTTGATTCTGCATTTGCGATAGCAAAAGTAAGTATCGAAGCTAGTAGAATAGCTAATTTTTTTAAATTTTTCATGGTAGTTCTCCTTTTATATTGTTTTTTATTTTATTCCATATTTTGATGGATTAATTCGTTTGCATTCCATAGTGTAACCGAAAATACCATTTTTATCAAGAGAACCTCTAATTCTGACAGTATTATCATCAATAATTTCAGCTGTTCCGAGGTATTTCTTACCATGAAACGGATCATAAACCCATCCATTTTTGAGTTTAGTAGTACCATCTGGAACTAAATTACCAGCGACTTTAAGACCTAATACATTTCTACCTTGTAGAGAGGTATCGGGGTTGAATCGATCTTTTTTTGGTTGTCCTGCTTGCTTATCACCTTTTGAATAAGTAGGCTCTTTTAACCAAACAACATAGCCAGAGTAAGAATTACCTTCCTTAACAATATGGATTATCGACTTTCCTGACAGAATTTTCCAATATCCAACAAAAGTTTTTTCAGCAAAACTAAAAGTACTTAGCATGAAGAATAATAGAAAAAGTAGGATAAAATTTACTTTTTGAAATCTCATTGAATATCACCTTTTTCTTTCTTCATTTTTTTATAGATTTTCCATTCATCTTGCATTTTACGGTTTATAAACATAAATTCCATAAGTTTCTCGCCATCTTTATAACCAATTTCAAGTCCATTTTTCTCAAAATCCTTAAATCCATCTAGTCCTATTTGAACAGCAGAATATATTAGATTATGGTAGTGGGTTTGAATATCTTTATTTCTATTATTATAGTTTGTTATGTCTTGAATTGCTATAGAATTATCTAATAAATAACTCAAAAATGCATTTTGTGTATTAGATTCTATATCTTCCTCAAGATCAACAATATCATCAAGTAGTTGAAGAGACATTCCAATCTTGAATAGGGCATCTTTAAAGTTAAGAAGCTCATTATTCCCAGATATTAAAAATGGGATAAGCATAGATATAGCAAGTAGTTCCCCACCAATTTTCATATGAACATTACTAATTACTTCATCATATGTCATGTAATTATTATCAACTATTCTCCTGATTTCTTCACCTTTAGCAATTTCATATATAGATTTAAGCAATGATGTTTTAACTTCACTCATTTTAAAATTACCTGGGTGCTCACTTTCTAATAATTGTAACTCATTATTTAAGATTTCTTCAGCTATAAGTAATGACATTACATTTTTTAAAGTAGGATTTTCTAATTTTACAATGTCAAGATTCCCTTTATTATCTATGTCAATGATATTATCCGTTGTAGTTATTATATCCGTATAGAGTGAATTATTAATCCATGTGATCTAAGATTTTCAATTTTGTTAGTTTCTAGTATTAGGAGCATAAGAATACTGAAAAAATTTCTTTGTAAATATTCCTTTTCAGAAATATCTTGATTTTTATAAATGAAGTCTTTGGAATCAATATATTGAGTCACATATTCTATATATGAAGCTTCAATATTGACATGCACAGATTTCAATTTCTTAATTCTACTAAAAGTAGTAAGTTGCATTAAATTCCTCCTTTAATTTGTAGAAACATTGTAACATAGTTAGAAGTAGAAATCTATTAGATAAAACTTAGAATAATCCTTTGAATTTTTATAAAATAAATGTATAATTAAAAAGAGAACAAATGAGGTGAATTATGGAAATTGGGAGTTTGTTGAAAGGGAAATATAAAATTATTAAGCAAATAGCGGAGACTGAATTTTCTAATGTATATATTGCAACTACTGACAAAGAGACATTTGTAGTGAAAGAGTGTTATCCTAAAAATGTAAATGTTAAGCAATTTGAGTTGGTAATTAGAAGTTTTGAGAATGAAGTAGCAAACTTAGAAAAATTAAAACATGACAATATAGTAAAAATAATAGAGTCATTTGAAATTTTTGATAGAATATATGTAGTCCTAGAGTATTGCAAAGGAATTACATTGAAAAAATTTATATTATCTAATGATTTGAATGAAAATGAAATAATGAAACTATTTTATAAAATTTTAGAACCAATACGTGAAATACATAAAAAAGGCATTATTCATAGAGATATAAAATCGTCGAACATAATAATTGATGAGAATTTAGAAATTAAAATAATCGATTTTGGATCTTCAATAAACAGAGAGGAGAAAAATGGGGAATATATAAAAGTTACAGAAGGCTATTCACCATTAGAGATGTACTCAACATCAACAGATATTGATGAACGTACAGATATTTATAGTTTATTTGCATTATTATATTTCATGTTAAATAAGCAAAAACCTATGGATGCAAGTAAGCGTTTTCATTATCCTGAGTTACTTTTTGAAGACGGAATAAGTGACAATGTAAAAAAACTTTTAGAAAAAGGACTGGCTCTTGAAAAAAAAGATAGGTTTGGTAGTATTGATGAAATTAGGAATAAAAAAAGTTAGGCAAAAGCCTAACTTTTTAAATTAATATTAAAATTCTTTTTCCAAAAAGTAAGTTATATAATTAGATCCACCTTTAACACCATTATATAATCCGAAAACACCTGAACGATGTGATATTCCTATACCTAAATAAGTACCATCAAGAAAATTAACAGTAGTAACATCTTTCAAATCAACACTAAACCCAAACTCTAAATAATTTAGAAATTTTGAAGTAGGTTTATTTTCAAATTCAAGATTTTTACGCTCCATGTAAGGGATTTCATTGACATATGATATTCCTTCTACTACATAAAGTTTAGTTCCTACATATTTAGACCATGGAAACTTTTTCCAAGTACCTTTTATTCCAGCATTAAGTTCATAAGGGTTACTTCCGTATCCTTTATCATCAAATTTAAAGATACTTCCTTGGATACCTAAATCATAGTTTGTTTCTCGTTTTATGAAACGTTCGTAAGAAACTCCTACGAAGCTAGTACTATCAATATCTTTCTCACTAGTCCAATCTATTAAAATATTTTGTAGAGAAGATGTATAACCTCTACCATAGATCAATTTAACTGCATTTAAGCTATCGTTTGTATTACTCTCTTCTGCACTTGCTATATTAAAACATAAAATATTTAGAGCTAGAACGGCATAAGCCATGTATTTTTTCATTTCAAACCACCTTTATTTTTTTTCTTAGATATTTTATCATAGATTGTGACAATAGTCCAAGAAATAAATAAACCAATAAGCCCACCTGCAACAACATCCGAAAAGAAATGGACATTTAGATAAAGCCTAGAAAATAAAATGAAGAACGAAATTACAAAAACAAAATAACGATATTTATTCTTTGTAAATAAAAATACCCCAAATGCTGCGAACGCTGCAGATGAATGTCCTGAAGGAAACGAACTACTAGATGGTTTATCTATTAAAAGCTTAATATTAGTAAATACTTCATAGGGTCGCAATCTGTGAACTTCGTGTTTCGTGATGCTACTTACTGCTAATGTTAATAATAGCGATATAGCAAGTAGGATTCCTAAAGAACGAGTTTTTTTGAATATCAATAAAATAATAGAGGTCGCTATAAATATATATCCATCATCACCTAAAACAGTAAAAAGAATCATAATATTATCCAAAATGTGAAAGCCTTTATTAGAAATTGATACAAAAAAGTTGAGAATATTAAGATCAATGAAATTAGTCATTTTCGAATCCTACTTTCTTACTTTTTTTGATAATTATCAAATTACGAATATAAACAATAAGTCCGAATGCTTGACCTAATATGATTACAGGATCTTTTCTATATATAGCATAGATTAATAATATTAAGCTTCCTAATATACTTAAAGTCCAGAATGCATGAGGAAAGACACTTTTTTTCTTTTTCTCACTGGCAATCCATTGAACTAAAAATCTACCAGAAAACATTGCTTGACCAGTAAAGCCAAGTATCATAAAGAATTTATCCATTTTATTTTTCTCCATTCGTTTTTATTTTTATAAAGCAAAATTTATCATCTTGATACAATATTGTGTATGCATTTTTAATTTTGTCTAGATTTTTTTTCTTTAAGAAAAAAATGTTGTTTGGCTTCGATTGAAAGGTTTCGTCTTTAACGGAAACAATTTTATTTGAAATCATAAACTGTGTACGCAGTAAGTCGTCTTCAAAAGTATAAATGATTTGATTATTAGGAATATACTTTGTAATTATAGATTTGTATTTATAGAATCCAATTTCTTTATTAAATGTTTTTATATTTAATCCTAAGCAAATTGCCAATATAAACATTAAGCTTCCAGACAAATAAAATGCACGATGTATTTTATTTTTGATTATGAATACAATAATCATTAAAGTTACAATACTTAAGCCTAAAATAGCTGTTGTTTTGAAAGGTAAAAAATCCTCAGAATCAATAAAAAATATTGCAATAAGAAGAATTGGTAACTGTAATGCTGTTGTATAATAAATTATATTTTTAGCTTTTCTACTTGCTTTACCTAATTCAATATAAGTAATTGTCATCATTGGAACTGTTAATGGCAATAGATATATAATTATTTTACTACTAACAAGTGATAAATAAAGTACTGTTATACCAATCCATAATAAAAGAAATTTATCCAGATCAGTTTTTGATTTATTGATGATGCTTTTATATAAAGAGTAACAAAAAGCAATACACCAAGGGAAAACTATCGCAGGTAATGTCCATAAATAATAGTAAAAAGGTTTTTTGTGGACATATGCATTTACAGCTCTACCGTAAATTTGCTTAAATAATAACTGTTTTATAAATATAGGACCAACTGCAAGATATGATGGAATTAGCCAAAAAAGTACAAAGAGTAGAATAATTCCAAAGCCTTTTAGTAAACCTATTTCCTTTAATGTATATTTTTTAGATGCAATAAATTTGAAAATTATTATTACAAGTAATGGAGTTAAAATACCAACTAAACCTTTAAATAAAAATGCAAATCCAATATATATGTATGTTTTATAATTTTTTTTATAATCACCTTGTTTATAACAATCAAAGAAATTTATTAGTGACAGTACGATAAAACTATTTAGAAATACATCCATTCTTATCGTAACAATTGAAATATAATGAAGGATCGAACTAATAATTAGAAAAATTATAATCCCTGAAGCTTTATGGTTAAATTGTTTCTTCAAAAAGTCATAAAGTTTAATAAGCATAAATGATTCAATAGCAATATTAAATAAAACAATTCCATAAGTATAGAATCCACCTAAAATATAACGTGATATTATGATTAACCAAAAGTAGAGTGGTGGTTTATCTGTGTACATTTGATTGTTGAAATATTGAACAAAAAAATGGTGTGTTTTAAACATTGTGCTTGAAATATCAATGTATTTTAGTTCATCTCTAGGAGTGAAATCTCTCAGAATAAGAGGTAATGTTATCAATACTAAAACTAATGGGATGAAAAGAAAACTAGTGTTTTTCCGTTGTAGAGATAATTTCATAATCTACTCTCCTTTTTTTCATCCATCTAACAGCAAGAACATCTTCGAATCCGGTAAATAGTCTATTAAATACACCATATTTAGATTTTCCAAAAATTCTATCATAATGAGAAACAGGAACTTCAGTTACTTTAAATCCGTTTATTTTTGCTAATGTTGGTAAAAATCTATGCATACCTTTGTACAAGTAAAAGCTCTTTACAACTTCTTTCTTGAATACTTTCAAAGGGCAACCTGTATCAGTAATGTTATCTCCTGTTAAGAAGTTTCTAAATCCATTTCCAACAAGAGATGAGATTTTTCTAATTATTCCATCTTCTCTTGTTTTTCTCATTCCATTAACCATATCATATTCTTTCAGGTAAGGAATCATCAAATATATATCTAATGAGTCTGATTGTAAATCGCCATCCATAGATACAACTATATCTCCTTGTGATAATCTAAATCCTGCTGCAAGAGCTGCAGTTTGACCACAATTTTTCTTAAAAATAATAGGTCTTACATATTGTTTCTCTTTCGATATTTCTAATAAAATCTCTCTTGATTTATCAGTGCTCCCATCGTCTACAAAAAGAAACTCGTAAGAATCGAAATGATACTTTACTGTTTCTTCTAACTTTTGAACAAGTAGAGGGATGTTTTCTTCTTCGTTAAAAACCGGTATTACAAATGAAATTTCCATAATTTCTTCCTTTCTGTGTTAACAATAAAATTAAATTTATAGATTACCTTTTAAAATAACTTTCAAAAAATGGTTCTCTAATGTATAATGATATTATCACAGATGTACATTTTAAAAATGAATTTAAACTGAATAAAGTTATTGAGGATGGGATTATGTCAAAAATATTAGTTGTAGAAGATGATGAAAAAATAATTAGAATACTAAAGATTCAATTAGAGCATCAACAGTTTGATATTACCATAGAAAAAGATGGAATAGAGGCAATGAATAATGTTGATAAGAATAGGGATGTATATGATCTAATAATTCTAGATTTGGGGCTTCCAGGAATGTCAGGAAATAAACTCTGTAAAAACATAAGAAAAATTTCTGAAACACCTATTATTGTTCTGTCTGCAAGAAATTCTGTTGAAGAGAAGGTTGAATTATTACAAAATGGTGCGGGTGATTATATAACAAAACCTTTTGATATAAGTGAGTTAAGTGCAAGGATACTTGTGAATATAAGGAAACAAAAGAAAGAAAATCTAATTTATAAAGACATAGATATAAATGTAGATAACTATACTGTTAAGATATCAAATGAATTAGTATCATTAAGTAAAACCGAATTTGAACTTTTAAAAATACTAGTTGAATATAAAGAAGAGATTGTTACAAGAGATCAAATAATAGAAAAATTATGGGGTTGGGATGCAAGTGACAATTTGCTAGATAGTACTATGAAGAAATTAAGGCAGAAAATTCCAGAAAACTATATAAAAACAATGAGAGGGATTGGATATATACTTAAATATGAAAATTAAAATAAAAAAGATAAGGAAAATTAGTAATAAAATCATGATGTGGAACGCAGTAAGTTTAACAATAAGTACTTTTGTTATAACATTAAGTATGTTTTTGTTTCTATTCAATGCTCAAATTAATGAAGAAATAAAGGAAGTAAATGAAATATCTGAAATAGTTATTGAAAAATTGGAATCAAGCAATATGGGTAAAATTCAGCTACAATATGATAATTATAGATTTCCAGATAAAGATGATATTTCTTTGTTAGTTATAGAACATGGAGTTAGAAAAGATCTGACACATGATTTTAAAGACGAAATCATGCGAAATAACACATGGAAAATAAGAACTAATGGTTTTACTTATTATAAAACAATTTTAAAAAATAATAGAGAATATATTATGGGTAGAAATTTTCATTTCCATGAATTTTATAAAATAATACTAGCTTTTCTAGCAATATTTCTATTGATAATAGCATCGGTATGCGTTATTTCATATTTAATAGCAAAGAACGTTACGAATCCTTTATCAAACATAATAGCTCAAAGTAAGGAACTAAACAATAGAAATATAGAGGCAAAACTGACAAAATCAAAAGATGATGAAATAGGGGAATTAGTGGATGTAATAAATGAAACATTCTCTAAGCGAGAAAATTTAATTAAAAGCCAGAAGAAATTTTCATCAGACATATCTCATGAATTAAAAACACCAATATCTATAATAAAAGGATATCTTGATATTCTAAAATGGGGAAAGACAGACGAAAAGCTTCTAGATGAAGGACTTGGAAATATTGATATAGAAATAAAGAATATAGAGCAAATAATAAATAATTTATTTCTAAGCTCGCAACTAGAACAAATAAGAATAATAAAAGAAAAAATAGAGTTAACATCACTAGCTCAGAAGATAAAGAGAGACTATGAAGTTATTTATCCAGAACAAGAAATGTTTGTTATTTCAGAAGGAGATACATATATTATAGGTGATAATAACCTTGTTTCAGAAGCAATTCGTGGATTAGTAGACAATGGAATAAAGTACTCAAGCAATAATAAAATAGAACTAATTATTGAAAAAAGAAAAAATAACGCAGTTATGATAGTTAGAGATTATGGAGTAGGAATAGAAGAACAAGAAAAGGAAAAAATATTTGAAAGATACTATAAAAGAGATAGAGAAAATCAAAGAGTTCCAGGAATGGGATTAGGATTATCAATTATAAAAGAAATTGTAGATTTACATAATGCGAAAATAGAATTAGTAAATAGAAATAATGGACTTGATGTCATTTTGATTTTTGAAAAAGAGGAGGAATAAAATGTCAAAAATAAAAATATTAGATGAGAGCGTATCAAATATAATTGCAGCAGGTGAAGTAGTAGAGAATCCGGCATCAATGATTAAGGAAATGGTAGAGAACTCTCTTGATGCAAGCGCAACAATGATTAGAGTGGAAGTATTCAATGGTGGATTGGATGTGAAAATTTCAGACAATGGAGTAGGAATGGATAAAGAAGACACATTACTTTCTATTGAAAGACATGCAACATCTAAAATATCAACAAAAGATGATATATTTAATTTACATACATATGGATTTAGAGGTGAGGCACTAGCTTCAATAGCTTCTGTATCTAAGTTAACAATAGCAACAAGATCAGAAAACAGTCAAATTGGTTATAAAATAGGATCTTATGGTGGAGTTGTGAGAAAATTTGAAGAAACGTCAAGAAACGTAGGGACGGATATTGAAGTTAGAGATTTGTTTTACAATACACCAGCAAGAAAAAAATTCCTAAGAAAAGAATCAACGGAATACACAAAAATAAGAGATATAATTTTAAAGGAAGCACTTGTAAATAGTGATGTTGCATTCGCACTTTCATTTGATGGGAAAGAAAGCATAAAGACTAGTGGAAAAGGTATAGAGAATGCTATTCTAGAATTATTTGGAAAGAATGTATTGAAAGGGCTTAAGAAATTTGAATATGGATATTTAGGTACAATTGACTTACTTAGAAGTACAAAAGACTATATATTTACGTATGTTAATAAAAGATATGTAAAATCAAATACTATTGAAAGAGCTGTTGTAGATGGGTATTACACAAAATTAATGAAAGGAAAATATCCGTTTGCAATAGTATTTATGGATATTGATCCTAGGGAAATAGATGTAAATGTTCACCCATCAAAGAAAATAATTAAGTTTTCTAATGAAAAGATGGCGTACAGTATGATAAAGAATCCAATTGATGAGTTTTTCTATACGGAAGAAAGAGAGTCATGGCAGCCGAATGTTGATTTACTTAAACAAAATGTAAATGTAGAAAATCCAGATGAAAAAATAAAAGACTTATTTACAGGAGAAATGATAAAAGGTGAAACGCCTAAGTTCTTTAGTTTTGAGACGCATGATGGGAAAAATGGGTCAAAAACACTTGAAACATTTGAGGTAAAAGAAGAATTGGCAAAGCCTGTAAATAGAGTAGATGAGATAAATGAAATTATTAAACAAATGACAAAAGAATTAGAAGTAGAAGAAAGCAAGACAGATCAACAAGTATATAAAAAAGGGACATTTGAGTATGGAACAGAAAATATAAATACAAGTGAGAATAGTGTTACTAGTGTAGGTAAAGAGTATAAGATTTTAGGACAATTGTTTAATATGTACATTTTAGTTTCTGAAGGTGAAACACTTCAAATTTATGATCAACATATAATTCATGAAAGAATCTTATATGAAGAGTTGAAAGATAAATTCTATGCGAAGAAAATGGATTCACAACAATTACTTGTTCCACAAAAAATGGAAATAAATCAAGTAGATAAAGGGATATTATTAGAAAATATAGCAGTTTTCCAAGAATTTGGATTTGATATTGATGAGTTTTCAGAGAACGAAATAATATTCAGAGCAGTTCCAACATTTGATTTCAGAGATACAATAGAAAATGTATTCAAAAAGCTTTTAGAAGATCTAAAAAAAGATTTAGAGATAAAAGATTTGAGAGAACGAATAATAATTTCAATGTCATGTAAAGGTGCAATAAAAGCAGGTCAGAAATTAGAAATGCATGAGATGGAAAGAATGGTAAAAAGGTTACATGAAGTAGGGAAATACACGTGTCCGCACGGAAGACCGATTATCGTTAATATAACAAAAGATGATCTTGATAAAATGTTTGGTAGGAAAAAGTAAAAAAAATTTTTTGACAATAAGGTGAAAATATGCTAAAGATAAATATTATATCTATTGGAAAAGTAAAAGATAAATACATAAGTAATGGGATAGATGAATTTTCAAAAAGGTTATCTAAATATGTAAACTTCAACATTGTTGAACTAGCAGAGGAAGATGACAATAAGGGAATCAATATTGCCATTTCAAAAGAATCTAATAGAATAATGGACTTAATTAATAAGAAAAACAATGTATATAACGTACTGTTAGATATACACGGCGAGATGGTTTCATCAGTTACAATGGCAAGAAAAATTGAAGAATTATCTCTTAAGCATAGTGAAATCAACTTTATTATAGGTGGTTCCAATGGTGTTAATGAGGAACTGAAATCATATGTTGATTATAAAATATCATTTTCATTGTTCACATTTCCGCACCAATTAATGAAGTTGATATTGTCTGAGCAAATATACAGATGGGTTTCAATTAATAAAAATATTAAATATCACAAATAAATATAAATCAGGAGGGAAGAATTATGTATTCTGTAGGAGAAGAATTTGAAATAATATTAGACGATACTCCAGAATATTTCACTTGTTTAGCAAATATTATAATTAAGGGAAAAGAGTATATTATTTCTGAGAATGAAGAAGGAACAAAAAGGGTATTCTTATTTGACTCTAACGAGGATGAAGTAGTGGTTTTGGATTATGAAGTAGAAGAAGAAATATTGTTAATCTGGGAAGAAGAATATTATGGAACTGATAAGGAATATATGTATTGGAATGAAGATTTTGGGACATATGATAAGGAACCTAAAAAGGATATAGAATATGATGAAACAGAGGAATTAGATCCGATAGAAGAGGAAGATTTAGAAGATTTTATAGAAAATCTTTTAGATTAATAAGATGATAATAAAAATAAAAAGTAGTGACATTCACGGACAGGATTATGAAAGAGAATTCCCTGTTATTAGAAATGAAGTTGAAGAGAATAGTAGAATTGAGTATATATACACTGATGAATATGGAGATTGTAAAATATACGCATATACTGATTTCATTGAGATTTATAGAAAAGGTGAAGTGAACTCTAAACAAGTATTTAAGTTAGAAGAAAAAACAATATTTAAATATGTAACGAAAGAATTTAGAGGTGAATATCATTTGTTCTCAAAAAAAATAAATATAAATGGTAAAAAAATATATGTAGAATATGATATAATACAAGAAAATGAAATAATTAATAGTTTGAAGCTTGAGATTGTGGAAGTTTAATAATTAAGGATGAAGAGAAAGGAATGTAATGGATAACCAAAAAAATGAAAAAGTAGTAAGTGATAATGGAATAATTTTGGAAAAATTAAAAAAAGTCCAAGAATTAAAAGATGCAGGAATTGAACCATACGGTAGAAAATTTGAAAAAATAAATAGTGCTGAAGAAATAGGTAAATATGATGAAACTTCTGATAAAGTATTTAAAACTGCAGGAAGAGTAGTTGCATTTAGAAGAATGGGGAAAAATGGCTTTGGACACATTCAAGATGAAACTGGAAGAGTACAGTATTATGTAAAAAAAGATGAAGTTGGGGAAGAAGCATTTGAAATATATAAACTACTAGGTGTAGGAGATTTTATTGGATTAGAAGGGACATTGTTCAGAACACAGACTGGAGAATTGACATTAAGAGCCACGTCTTTTGAAGTGTTATCAAAAAACATAAGACCGCTTCCTGAAAAATTTCATGGATTAACAGATATAGAGATAAGATATAGACAAAGATATATAGATCTTGTAATGAATAAAGAAGTTATGGAAACAATGAAAACAAGATTTGGGATAGTAAAATATATAAGAAACTTCCTAGAGGAAAGAGGATTTACAGAAGTAGAAACACCTATGATGCATCCAATTCCTGGTGGAGCTAATGCTAAACCATTTGAAACACATCATAATGCACTTGATATGGAACTTTATCTAAGAATTGCACCAGAACTATATTTGAAAAGATTATTAGTTGGTGGATTTGAGAAAGTATTTGAAATAAATAGAAGCTTTAGAAATGAAGGGATTTCAGTAAGACATAACCCAGAGTTTACAATGATGGAGCTATACCAAGCGTATGCTGATTATGAAGATATGATGAACTTGACAGAGGACATAATATATTCGTTAACAGAAAAGTTACATAAGACAACAGAAATAGAGTATGAAGGACAGCCAGTAAGCATGGCAAAACCATGGGCAAGGATCCCTATGAAAGTTGCAGTAAAGAATGTTACAGGATATGATATAGATGCTATTACAACAGATGAAGAAGCGATATCAAAAGCAAAAGAATTGGGAATCCCATTAGATAAAAGCAAAACATACACAAAATTTGGATTATTAAACTTGATTTTTGAAGAAAAAGTAGAGTCAACACTAGTAAATCCTACGTTCATAACAGATTATCCAGCAGAAGTATCTCCTTTATCAAAAAATAGTAAAGGATCAACTGACTGGGTTGATAGATTTGAATTGTTTATAGTTGGAAGAGAATATGCAAATGCATTTTCAGAATTAAACGATCCAATGATTCAAAAAGAAAGATTTGAAACACAAGTAGCAATGAAAGATGCTGGAGATGATGAAGCACAGTGGATGGATCTAGACTACATAAGAGCGCTTGAATACGGAATGCCACCAGCAGGAGGTTTAGGGCTTGGAATTGATAGACTAGTTATGTTACTTACTAATTCACAATCAATAAGAGATGTAATATTATTCCCAACGTTAAGAAGAGAAGATATAGAATTGTAGAAGAGAGGCGCCAAGTATAGTGAGTATAGTTTATTTGTAAAAGATAAAAAAAGAGATTTAAGTGCTAAGAATCAATTAGAGCGTTTAAAAAGAACATAATAATTAAATTATGTATACTAAATGGAGGTGGTTGTGTGGATAGTAGGCAAAATTCTCAAAGTGATGAAATTATGAAATTTAAAGATCTATTAGATAAAGGTGCTATAACACAAGAGGAATATGATAAGAAGAAAAATGAAATTTTAAATTTTAATAATAGAAATACTAAAATTATTAATCAATCCAAAAATAATAGGAAATTTAATCCTTTTATAGGATGTCTTTCTGTTTTTCTGTTTTCTTTTTTATTCATCGGAGGATGTACTGCACTGATAAGTCATAAAGAAAATAGTGATAAAAACTATGATAAGATAAGCCCTGATATAAATATAGTATTAGAAAAAATAGGTTTAAAAAAATTAGAATACACTATTGAACAAGATAGTGTTTTTGATAATCAAGAGGGAGATAATACAACAGGGTATTGGGTAGCTCCACTTGGATATTGGGAAACATCATTATCGGAGCGAGGTAAAGCTGTATTATATCTAAATAAAGATAAATCTGTTAATTCTGTAAAACATGGAGATAAATATTACTATAAAAATGGAAAAGTGATGAATATGATAAGTGACGATATCATATCTACTGATGATGCTTACACATATATACAAGGGGCTAAAGATGCTGTTAATACTATTTTGAAAAGTCCTGCAACAGCTCAATTTGCACCAACACTGCAATGGAAGCTTGATAAAAATAATAAGATTGTTATAATTCGAGGATATGTTGATTCGCAAAATTCTTTTTCTGCTATAGTGAGGTCAAATTTCAAAATAATATATAATGAAGAAAAAGATAAGTATGAATCTTTTATTTTTGATGGAGTAGATTATCTAAAATAGCTAATTAATATAAACAACAGGACTAGAGCAGAAACAAATTGCTCTAGTTTTCTTTTATTATTATTTTAAAATTAAAAAAAGATTGACAATTACAAATAAAAGGAGTATATATTAAATTAGAATTAAATATAAAAGGGGATGGGGAAATGGAATTAGAGGCAAAAAGACAAGGATTTACGCTTATTGAGATGCTATTAGTATTAGCAATTATTGCAATTATTGCTACATTTGCAATACCACAAGTAGCAAAGTACATCAACAAAGCGAACAGAACTAAAATAATAGCAGCAGTTTCAGATTTAAATACAACAAGTACTTCTTGGAGTATAGAAAATAATGGGAACATGCCCACAAGTATGGCAGATGTATTTACAGAACAAGGAAATTTATCAAAGTTAGGTATTGGTTTGCAAGCAGATGGAACATTCAAGACTGGAAACATTCAAGGAACAATGATTTATGTTGCGTCAGATGGCGAAATTTATGCAAAAATATCTCCTTCAAGTAAAGTCTATGCTAACGAAGAAATACATTCTAGGTAGTGCAATGGAAATTTTATTATTGTACGCAGTCCTTATTTTTATTGCTTATTATGACTATAAAGAAAAAATAATACTTGATAGTGTGATATTACTATTATTAATTTACGGAATTATAAAAAGTATAAATACAAATCAGTTCGAAAATGCCTTTCTAGGAGCATGTACATACCCAATAGGGTTGTTGCTCATCTACAGTACCGAAGATTACTTTAAGAAGCAATTAATTGGATTTGGAGATGTAAAACTTATGATGGCACTAGGAGCAATAACCAAATACAAAAACATTTATAATATTATTATGTTCTATCAACTGTTATTCATTATTTCGGGTCTCTATTCTATTATGATAATAATTTTTTTCAAGAAAAAAAAGTCTGAGTACATAGCATTTGGACCATTAATAATAATGACATTTGTATTACTTTGGAGGCAATAAATGAATAAAAAAAGGGGAGAAAGTCTAATTGAATCATTGTTATCGATATTTTTTGTAACAACAATAATAATTCCAACATCAAATATATTAACAAAGATGACAAGTGTTAACTACAAAGTTAACAATGAAAAAGAGAAGCAAATAAGTAAAAGAAATTTACTTGAGAAATTAAAAAGTATTTCATATGCAGAAATAGAAAAACTCGAAGGAACTCAGACGATAGATTCAATGGATGTAGCAGTAATTCGACAAGAATTTTATTATCAAAAATATGAAAAAGGGGTCGTAATAAAAAAATATATATTTAAAATAGTAGTTGATGGCATTGAAGATTATTACATTCCAAGCTATGAAGACAAGAATAGTGGGGTTTTGCTCATCGAATTTCTAGTAAGCATATTTATATTTACGATTATAGTCATGTTTATGCTTAGTTTCTTGAGTAAAATAAAAAATATAGAGGAGAGTCGAGCACGTGATCATAAACTGTATGAGAACTATTATTATACTGTTGATAAGCTAGTTGAGGAAATTATAAATAGAGATAGTATTGTAGATATTAAAATAAATCAGATAATATACTTGAAAGATGGAGTATATTATCGCGTGTCATATGAGAATGGTACGTTATACATGGCAAATTCAACAACTCTTACAGATTTTGGAAGACAGAATAGAATTGGCGATTATGAAAATGTTAGGTTTATAAAAAACGCAAAACAACTAGAAATTCACATAAAAAATGAAAAATTTCAAGAGAAAATAAGGGTGATTAGTTTACGATGAATAAAAAAAATGGAATAAGTTTACTATATGTGTTAATTCTAATGTCTTTTATATCAGTGTTCTCAACAAGTTTCTTACTATATGTCAAAAATAAAGAAGGAATAAATAGACTAGAAAAAAAGTCTTTAAGCAATGCCGCAAATAAGAATATTAGGGGTATATTATTAGCCAAAGAAAAAGAATTTGCTAAAGAGGACAATTACTTTACATCAACACTCATAGGCACAAACTATGAAAGATTAATCTATCAAAATACAGCTACAAGTATTGGGGGCTATAAGATTATCAATTCAACGAAACAATTACCGCTAGTAGCGAATACAAAATACGAAAACGTAACAATAACATACAGCAAGAAAGTATTACAAGAAATATTTTATTATGTTGAAACATTAGAAATTATACCTAATTCTACAGGGAATGTAGATATAAAAGTACTTAGCAAAGAATTGAGATGATAAGAAATGTTAAATATTTATATAAAAAATGAAAACAAACTATTTTTACAGCAAAATAATGAGATTCATTATTATGAATTTGAGGATTTGGAAATATTGTTAGAAGAGATTGTTGAAGAATACCAAATGCAGAAAGAAAACAAAGAAATTGTATTAACACTTGATTTTGAAGAGTTTGAAATATTTGTCAAAGAGGATAAAAATAAATTTGTAATAAAAGAAATACATAATATTGCAATGATAGGCTTGAAGAAAGACAAAATAAAGAAGTATGTAAGAACATTTGCTACTAGCAAATTTATAATTAAGGAAATAAGAATGGACTTGATATCTGTATATTCAGCTCTTAGCAATAAAGAAGGGAATTCTGATCAAGAATATATGTGTATTGGAATGGATAAGAGTTATCTCACATCATTTTCTCAAGGAGAAATAAATGAAATTAAGCAAATAGATATAGGTAAAAAAATGGATATGTTTGATGAGTATGACTTTGCTGATATTAGAGTAATCAATGAAACAAAAAGTGATATTGAATTAATATTTTTAGGTGGTGAAGGGGATAAATACTATAATTTCTTCCAATCTAAAAAAACTATGAATATACAATTTACAAAAAAGCAAGTGATGCGGTATTTGGCGATATATTTAGGGGTTCTATTTTGTTATTTATTGAGTGTAAGTACATTGCTGAATACAAATGAAATAAAAGAACAGAATGCTCAATTACGAGACTCCTTAAAGGAACAAGAACAAAAATATATGAAAAATAGAAAGTCAAAAGCACCTAAAGATTACATTGTAGAGTTAGAGAAATTACAAAGTCTAGATGAGAAACTTAAGAGAAAAGAACACTACTCATTTATAAAATTTCTTATAGATAATAATGCTTATGGAATAGATTACACGAGCATAATTTACGAAAAAGGAAAATGGAAGATAAAAGGGGAGTTTACTAAATATGATAGCTTTCAAAAATTTGAACAAAAAATAGAAGAACGATATAGAAAAGTAGAATTTATGGGTATTCAAGAAGATGATAAAAAATCATCTTTTGAGTATTTCGTTGAAGAATAAAATTTTTAAAATTAGGATGTAAAAAATATGAGTGATGAAAGTAAAATATTGAATGTAGTTCTTATTCTATTGATTGTAGTGGGGATTTTTTTATTCAATAATAAGTTAAGTGATAAGAAAAATCTTGAAAGGGAGAATCTTACGCTAAAAGAAGAGAGAAAAGAACTTGATAATAAAATAAATGAATTGGATGCAAAAGAACAAAGTGAAGGTAATAGCTATAAAAATACACTAGAGGGCCTTAATATATTACTATCAAAGTTAGAAATGTTATCAATTAAGAATGAATCTGATTTCAAAAAAATGGTATACGTATTATCTCGTGAAAGTGGGTTGAAACTTAGAGAATCATCAAATAAAGAGAAAATAATTGATACAGGAACATACAAAATTTACTATATACACTATAAACTAAAAGGAGATTTAACAAGCTTTGGTAGATTTTTATATTTAATAAATAAATGTAAAAAATATATTGATACATCGAACACATTTTTTGAATTGACACAAGATGAATTTAAAATATCACTGGGATATATAGAAGGAAGGGGTAAAGAGTAAATGAAAAAACGTATATTAATTTTATTAGTTCTGTCATTCATACATTGTTTTGCTGCGAAAACAACAGATTATGTAGATAAGACAGATGTTGAAAATAGTAAGAAAATATTTATAAATCAAAAGCAAGTACAACAACAATCACAACAATCACAGACTGCACAAACAACACAGCCATCGACACAGCAAACAATACAGCAAAAATTACCAGAAGAAATAACAATAAAGATGACTTTAGGTTACATAAATCCTGAAAAAATAGCAGAAAAATTGAATGGATTTAACGGAGTAAAGATAACGGGATTTGAAAATAGTGTAATCATGAGAGGAACTAAAGAAAGTCTTTTAGAAATTGGTAAAATAATACAAATTTTGGACAAACCTAAAAAACAAGTAATTATAAAAGCTAACATAATAGATACAAGTAATAATTTATTTGATAGATTAGGAGTAGATTGGAGTCTAGGATTAGGTGGGGCTACTAATAGTGGAACAGGGACTGATAAAGGAATACTTGCAAAGATTGTTTCAGGTGAATTATCACTTAGCGCACTATTAACAAGTAATAGTAATTTTTTAGGAGTAGATATAGCTGCGCTTAAAGAAAAAGGAGATATTAAAATTGAAGCAATGCCAACATTAATGATTCTTGAAGAAGAAGAGGGAGAACTTAAAGTAACAGAAGAAGTCATTGTTGGAGAAAAAACTGTAACATCTGGGACAAAAGAATATACGGAGCCAATATTTTCAGAAGCTGGAATTGTATTTAAAGTTACTCCGGAGGTTAAGATAGTTGGAGATGAAGAAAAAATATTATTAAAAGTAGACATGGAAATAAGTAATTTCAAACTAACATCATCATATAGCGAATCAGAAGGTGCAAAACAGAAAAATCAAACAAAAACAGTAGTTTTATTGAATAATGGTGGATCAACATTTGTTGGGGGACTTAAGCAAAATGTAGGGAAAGAATCTACTAGAAAAGTTCCGTTATTATCCAATATACCTATAATAGGGGCTGTTTTTAAATATAAAGCAACAAATAAAGAAGTGAGAGACATATATATAGAAATCGAAGCACTTGTAGTTGATGATAAGGAAAAATAATGTTATTAAATATAGAAGAAAGTACTTTGAAATTGGAAATAAATATTGTATAATCTATTATAGAAAATAATTATTTTAATGGGGAGAATTATGATATCAGAATCTAGATTAAATGAAATTTTAGACCAATTTGAAAAAGTAAGAATAGCAGTAGTTGGAGATATGATGTTAGATGAGTACTTGATTGGTAAAGTATCGAGAATTTCTCCAGAAGCGCCAGTTCCAGTAGTGAACATAACAGAAGAAAGATTTGTTTTAGGTGGAGCAGCCAATGTACTTAATAATATTAACAGTTTAAAAGGTAATGCAATATCATATGGTATTATAGGAAATGATACGAATGGTAGAAAATTTACAGATGAATTAAAATTAAGAAATATTGACTTATCAGGAATTATTATTGATGAGACAAGACCAACAATAATCAAAAGTAGAGTTCTAGCACAAGGTCAACAATTACTTAGGTTAGATTGGGAGAATGACTCTTTGATCTCTTTAGATATCCAAAATAAATTGATTGAAAATTTCAAATCTAAAATAGATACTATTGATGCGATTATTCTTTCAGATTATAACAAAGGACTGATAACAGAGTATGTTGCAAAAGAAATAATAAAAATAGCAAAAGAGAATAATAAAATAGTAGTAGTAGATCCAAAACCACAAAATTTCAAGAATTATATAGGAGCTACATCAATAACGCCAAATAGAAAAGAGGCACTTGATTATTTGGGACTTTCTAAATTCTCAAATGAACAAGACTTAATAGATAAGATGATGAATGCAAAAGAAGAGTTAGAACTTGAATGTTTACTCTTAACAAGAAGTGAAGAAGGATTATCAATATTTACAGATAAACACGAACGAGTGCCGACAGTTGCACAAGAAGTATTTGATGTGACAGGAGCAGGAGATACATTTATCTCAACATTTACATTAGCAGCAGCAGCAGGAGCAACATGGTCAGAAGCAGCGAAAATAGGAAATACCGCGTCAGGAATAGTAGTAAGTAAAATAGGAACTGCAGTCACAACAAAAGAGGAAATTGTAAAATTTTATAACGAAATAATGAGTAAAATTGATAAATAATATAAAATATAGAAAAATAATAGGAGGATAAAAAATGGCAATAATGGCAGCAGTTGAAGCAGGAGGAACAAAATTTAATTGTGGTTTAGGTGATGAGAATGGGAATATAATTGATCAAGTAAGTATCCCAACAACAACTCCGGAAGAAACAATGAAAAAAGTGATAGAGTACTTCAAAGACAAAAAATTTGATGTAATGGGTGTAGGAAGTTTCGGTCCAATAGATCCAATAAAAGGATCAAAAACATACGGACACATAACAAAAACACCAAAAGCATACTGGAGCGATTATAATCTTATTGGGGAACTAAAGAAACACTTTGATGTTCCAATGGAATTTGATACTGATGTAAATGGAGCTGCATTAGCAGAAGCATGGTGGGGAGCAGGTAAAGGATTTAAGAATGTAATGTATATAACAGTAGGTACTGGAATTGGAGCAGGAGCAACAGTTGATGGTAAAATGTTACAAGGACTTACACATCCTGAAATGGGTCACATATCTGTAAAAAGACATCCAGAAGATACATTTGAAGGGACATGTTCGTTTCATGGCGATTGTTTAGAAGGAATGGCAGCAGGGCCAGCAATTGAAAAAAGATGGGGTAAAAAAGGAATCGAATTAGCGGAAGATAATAGAGTATGGGAAATGGAAGCATATTATTTATCACAAGCGTTAGTAAACTATATATTAATATTATCACCAGAAAAAATAATAATGGGTGGTGGAGTAATGAAACAAAAACAATTATTCCCATTAATTCATAAAAATGTAAAAGAAATGTTAAATGGATATGTTGATAAAAAAGAAATTTTAGAAGATATAGAAAACTATATTATTTATCCTGGATTAGGTGATTATGCTGGATTTATAGGTTCGTTTGCATTAGGGAAATTAGCAATGGAAAACAATAAATAAATTATACAATAAGGCTTATGATTATAAGCCTTGTGTTTTTTAATAATAGAAAGAGGAATTACAATGTTGAGAATAGGACAAGGTTATGACGTTCATCGTTATGCACAAAACAGAGATTTGATATTAGGCGGTGTTAAGATACCGTTTGAACTTGGGTTAGATGGACATTCAGATGCAGATGTTCTAACACATGCAATTATGGATGCTATAGTTGGGGCATTAGCATTGGGCGATATAGGGAAATTCTTTCCAGATACAGATCCTAAATATAAAGATGCGGATAGCATACTGTTATTGAATGAAATATTAAATGTAATGTCAGAAAAGGGCTATAAAATAGTAAATGTTGATGCAACAATAGTTGCTCAAAAGCCTAAATTGAGACCATTTATTGATGAAATTAGAGAAAACTTAGCAAGTAATATGAACATAGATATAGACTGCATGAGCGTCAAAGCAACAACTGAGGAGAATTTAGGATTTACGGGATCGATGGAAGGCATGAAATCATATTGTGTAATACTATTAGAAAAAAAATAATTTAATAAAATTTTGTATTTCAAACTGGGGGGGACGAAATGGCAAAAAAAGAAATTAGAGAATTCGTAAGAAATCTCTATCATTTATTATATGCAAATATTAATTTGATAGAAGCACTGGAAATCATTGAATACAGTTTCAATAAAGAATTTTTAAAAAGGATAAAGAGAGTAAAAAGCGCTGTAAAAAAAGGTGAGAAACTTGAAAAATCATTTTCACTGATCAGCACTGATGAAGATTTTCTAAATTTAATCAAAATAGGTGAAGAAACAGGAGAATTGCCACTAATATTTAAGACTCTTTATGAAAAATATGAGTTTGAGGCAAATGTACGAAAAGAAGTTATAAGCCTTACTATTTATCCTGTTACAGTTATAGTAACATCAATAATAATAGTATTTATATTATTAAAAGTAGTAGTTCCAAAATTTGTGGAAGTGTATAAAGACATGAACCAAGAACTTCCAAAATTAACAAGAATGACTATTAAAATGAGTGAGATTACAGATAAATATTCTATCCATATTGGGGTTATATTGATAATAATAGTTTCATCTTTTTATATAATGAAAAAGAAAAAGGTTATCAATTTTGATAAATATATTTTCAAACTACCGATATTTGGTAAAATTAACAAAAAAATATTTTTATTAAAGTTTTCGCAAGAGCTATACACACTTACAATTTCAAATGTAGATTTTATAAAATCTTTGAAAATAGTGTGTAAAACAAGAAATAATTATATAAAAGAAGAAATCAATAAAATCATTTCAAAAATAGAAAAAGGAAATAGTATAGAGAAAGCATTCAAGGAATCTGAAATATTTGATATAGAATATAGAAGTTATTTAAGAATAGCAGAAAAGACAGGTAACTTACCATACTGTTTCGAGCAATTAAAGAATATTTATTACGAAAGAGTTAGTGGAAATGTACGACTGTTTTTGAAATTATTAGAGCCGATATCAATAATATTCATAGCGATGATAATAGGTGTAATAGTTCTGTCTGTCATGCTACCAATATTTAGACTAGGCGAGAACTTATAATAAAATAATAAGATAATAAAAAGATGTATAAAAGAGTGAGGTGTTATAAACTAATGATAGAAAATTTTGAATTAGCAACAAAATTTGCACAAAACTTGTTTGAAATAGAGGATGAGCGAATATTAGCTATAGAAAATGAAGCAATATTGAATAAAGTACCTATAATAACGAGAGATGTTCTAAAATATATGTTATTCATAGCTAGAAGTGAGAAATCTTCTAATATATTAGAAATTGGTACAGCAACAGGGTATTCAGGTATTTTTTTGGCACAAGTAGCAGCAGAAAACAAAGGGAACTTCACGTCGATAGAAATTGATGAAAACAGATATTCGGAAGCAGTTAATAATTTTAAAGAAATGGACTTACTTAATAGTAAAAATAGTCTTATATTAGGTGATGCATTAGAAGAGATACCAAAATTATATGATCTTAACAAAAAATATGATTTTATATTTATGGATGCAGCAAAAGGTCAGTATAGGAACTTTTTTAAATTGTTATTTCCTATTTTGTCAGAAAATGGTATAATGTTTATTGATAATCTATTATTTCGTGGGATGGTTACACTTGAAAGCGAAGATATTCCAAAGAGATATAAAACAATAGTTACTAGGTTAAAAGTGTTTATTGAAGAGTTAAATGAAAATAAGAATTTTGTACTACTTCCATTCGGTGATGGAATAGGAATTATAAAAAATAAAATATAAGAGTATTAGAGGTGAAATATGAAGTTGAAATTAGTTCTAGTAATACTATTTACAATGATTTTTACAAGTTTTATAGAAGCTAAAGAAAATAAGAAAGAAAATAAGAAAGTAGAAGTTGTTAATAGTGTTAATAGTATTGAAAGAAAAGAATTTCGTGCAGTATGGGTTGCAAGTGTTGGAAATATTGACTGGCCATCAGAAAAAGGGCTTAGTATATCAGAACAAAAACAAGAATTTATAGAAATATTAGAAAATGTAAAAAAATGGAATATGAATGCTGTTGTAGTTCAAATAAAACCAGCTGCAGATTCATTTTATCCTTCTAAATATGCGCCTTGGTCGGCTTACTTGACAGGAACACAAGGTAAAGATCCTGGATATGATCCACTTAAATTTATGGTTGATGAAGCACATAAAAGAGGAATTGAATTCCATGCGTGGTTTAATCCATATAGAGTAGGGATAACAACAGATACGACAAAGTTATCAAAAGATAATATAGCATTTTCAAAACCTAAGTGGATGATTAAATATGGAGGTAAATTATATTTGAATCCGGGTGAACCAGGTGTTGATGACTATGTAGTTGATGAAATTATGGAAGTAGTTAATAATTATGACATTGATGGAGTACATATGGATGACTATTTCTATCCATATAAAGTTAAAGATCAAGAATATCCAGATCAGTCAACATATTCGCAGTATGGGAAAAAGTTCTATAATGTTGGAGATTGGAGACGTGATAATGTTAATAGACTTATAGAAAAATTATCTACTGAAATAAAGAAAGCAAAACCAAATGTACAATTTGGAATAAGCCCATTTGGAGTATGGAGAAATAAAAGCACTGATCCAGTTAATGGTTCTGCAACAAAAGCAGGAGTCCAAAATTATGATGATTTGTATGCGGATATAGTTCATTGGATGGACGAAGGTTGGGTAGATTACGTTGCACCACAAATATATTGGAATCAAGGATTCAGCCTTGCAGATTATGATACATTAGTTGAATGGTGGAGTGATGAAGCAAAGAAAACAAAAACAGATTTATATATTGGACAAGCAGCATATAAAGTAAAAGAATGGCAAGATGATAATGAATTGGTTTCTCAAGTAGAATTTAATCGAATATTTCCAGAAGTAAAGGGGAGCATATTTTTCAGTTATAGTTCACTATTAGAAAATCCTAAAGGAATTACATCAAAATTAATGGAAGGGCCATATTTGAAATAACTAATAAATGAAACTATTTGTTTATATTTGTAATTTGGTAGTGGTATTATGTTAAAAATAGAGAAAGTATCGAAATTAGAGGAGTATATCTTTGTAGAAGATGTACAAAATGAAAATTTAAATAATTTAATAGCAAACCAATCAGCCGGAATTTTGAAAGAAACTAGAGCAAAAGAAATAAAAGAAAGCTATGATCAAAATAGAAGTAAAAAACTTTATGTAGTTTACAATGATGAAGAAATGATAGGATTTCTATCATGGGAGAAAGATTATAAATTTTTAAAATCAAATAAAAAAGATACAGCATTCATATTTGTTGGATTTAAAGAGAAGTATTTAAAAACAGCAATATTGGAAACAACATTTAAGATGTTTGAAAACTTATTAAATGAAATTAGTTTTAAATACATAGAGGCTGGAATATTTGATTTTGATAAAAAAGGTCAGAGATTCTATAATAAAATGGGATTTGAAAAGTTTGCAAGAATAGATAAAAGCACATATTATGATGGTAAGTGGCATAATGAATATAGATATTTGAAAGCATTAGTAAAGGAAAGATTATAGTAATAAAAAGAAGGGATTTATGAATCCCTTCTTTTTTATTTCACTAAAAACTGTTCGTATAGCATCTTAAATGCGACAATGAAAGAAATTGAAATGAAAACTGGCTTAATAAATGCAGTGCCCTTTTTTATTGCAAAGTGACTTCCAAGAAATGCTCCTGCTAAGTTAAAGACACTCCCAAGTATTGCAAGTGGTAAAAATACTTGCCCTCTAAAAAGGAATATAATTAAAGATGTTATATTAGAAATTAGATTAAGCATTTTTGTATTTCCTGCAGCTTCAACAAAATCAACATCAAATAGTTTAATTAACATCAATATGAAGAAACTTCCTGTTCCTGGTCCGAAAAATCCATCATAAAATCCAATTGCAAGTGTAAAAAACATCCCTTTTATTAAGACATTTCTTTTCGGATGTTTGTAATTGCTTTCATTTCCCAATGATTTATTAAATAATGTATATGAACCCACAACTAAAATAAGAAATGGAATTATAATTTTCAAAAAACTTGGATTTACAAATTGCAAAGTAGTAACACCTAAAATAGCGCCTAAAAATGACATAGGTGCTAAATATTTAAGGAGTCCTAAATGCATCTTGTTGTGCTTCAAAAATTGTAAGAAACTAACACCAGTACCGACTGATGCAGCAAATTTATTTGTTCCAAAAACTGTGTGTATTGGAAGACCGGTTAATAAGTATCCTGGAACTGAGAGCAGTCCACCACCGCCACCAATTGCATCTACAAATCCTGCAGAGAACAGTAAAAATGCAAAAAGGATTAGTGTAGTTATGTCTAAATTAAAAATAGTGATCACCTCCGTAGTATGTAATGAAAAGTATACTTGTTGTAAGAAGAAAAGTCAAATTGTACTAAATAAAATATATTTTTAAAAAACAAGTATTTGTGATAAAATAGAAGGGTACTCAAAAATAATAAAGGATGATATAGATGGATTTCAAAATAGTATCAAAATTTCAGCCAACAGGGGATCAACCAGCAGCCATTGAAAAAATAGTGGATAATATAGAGAATGGGATTTCAGATCAAATATTATTAGGTGTTACGGGATCTGGGAAGACTTTTACTGTTGCAAATGTAATAGAAAAATTAAATAGACCTGCACTAATAATGGCTCCAAATAAAACATTAGCGGCACAACTGTATAATGAATATAAACAGTTCTTTCCTGAAAATGCTGTAGAATATTTTGTTTCGTACTATGATTATTATCAACCTGAAGCTTATGTAGCAGTTACTGATACATATATTGAAAAAGATTCATCAATAAATGATGAAATTGATAAATTGAGACATGCGGCTACAGCAGCTTTACTTAATCGACGAGATGTAATAATTGTCGCATCAGTTTCTGCAATATATGGATTGGGATCTCCAGAAGCATATAAGAAACGGTCTATACCAATAGATCTTGAAACTGGATTTGACAGAAATGAATTGATACATAGATTAATTTCATTGAGATATGAGAGAAATGATATAGCATTTGAACGTGGAAAGTTTAGAGTTAAAGGAGATGTTATAGATTTACACCCTTCATATCAAGATACAGGGTACAGATTTGAATTTTTTGGTGATGATTTGGAAGATATATCAGAAATTAATACACTTACAGGTCAGAAAATAAGAGAAATCAAAAGAATTACAATAATGCCAGCAACACATTATTTATCTACGGAAGATTCTGAAGTTATGTTTAATAGTATAAAAGATGAGCTGAAAGAAAGAATAACTTATTTTGAGAAGAAACACATGTTACTAGAGGCTCAAAGAATAAAACAAAGAACAGAATATGATTTAGAAATGATTGCAGAAATAGGTTATTGTAAGGGTGTAGAGAATTATTCTAGATATTTAACAGGTAAAAATGAAGGAGAAGCACCAGATACTTTAATAGATTATTTTCCAGATGATTTGGTAGTTTTTCTAGATGAGTCTCACATATCTGTTCCACAAATAAATGGGATGTACAAAGGAGATAGAGCTAGGAAGTCATCATTAATAGAAAATGGATTTAGATTACCATCTGCATTTGATAATAGACCACTACAATTTGATGAATTCTTTTTAAAAGTGCCACAAGTAGTTTATATTTCAGCAACACCAGGCGATTATGAGTTAAATCAATCCAAGAGTGAAGTAATTGAACAACTAGTGAGACCAACAGGAATAATTGAGCCTGAAATAATAATAAAACCTTCAAAAAATCAAATAGATAATTTAATGGATGAAATCAAATTGAGAACAGTAAAAGGACAAAGAGTATTAGTTACAACACTTACGAAAAAAATGGCAGAAGAATTGACGGATTATTATTTAGAATATGGAATCAAAGTAAAATATATGCATTCTGATATAGATACACTAGAAAGAATAGAAATAATAAGAGGTCTACGAAAAGGTGAATTTGATGTTTTAGTAGGAATAAACTTACTAAGAGAAGGACTTGATATACCGGAAGTGTCTTTAGTTGCAATACTAGAAGCGGATAAAGAAGGGTATTTGAGATCTAGAAGATCCCTTATACAAACGATGGGTAGAGCAGCAAGAAATATTGAAGGAAAAGTTATTCTTTATGCTGATAAAGTAACTGATTCAATGAAAGTTGCAATGGATGAAGTTGATAGACGTAGAGAAGTGCAAGTAGAGTACAATAGAATAAACAATATAGATCCTAGGAATATTATTAGTGAAATTTCAGAATCACTTGTCAATTACGAAATTATTGTAGAAGATGATGTCAACAATATTAGAAATGAATATAACAGTGTAAAAGATATAGAAAAAGAAATAAAATTATTAGAAAAAGAAATAAAAAAATTAGCTGAAGAGCTTAATTTTGAAGAAGCAATAAGAAAAAGAGATAAAATGTCACAATTGAAAAAATTAATGTTAGAATTGTAACAATAAAGAAAATACGATCAATGATAGGGGTTATGGCGATGAAGGTATATTATTATCCAACATGTAACACATGTAAGAAAGCAATGAAATGGTTAGATGAAAAGGGAATTCCATATAGTAAAAAGCATATTGTGGATTCGAATTTAACATATAAAGAAGTAGAGGAGATCTATAAAAAAAGTAAATTAGATGTACAGAAATTATTTAATACATCAGGTTTAGTCTATAGAGAGCTTAATCTAAAGGATAAGCTTAAAGAGATGGATTTACAACAAAAATTAGAATTACTAGCATCAAATGGGATGCTACTAAAAAGACCTCTATTAGTTCAAGAATCGACTGTTATTGTTGGGTTTAATAAAGATGTTTATGAGGAGAAATTAGGATAAAGGGGTTCAACTATGAGTGCGACTATATTTACAGTAAGTGAGATAAATAAAGCAGTAAAACAATTTTTAGAAGGAACAATGACATTTAAAAACCTTCATATACAAGGAGAATTATCGAATGTCACATATTACAAATCAGGACATCTTTACTTTACATTAAAAGATGACAAATCTACTGTAAAATGTGCTATTTTCAAATACCTATATAAAGGAGTCCCTTCTGATTTAAAAGAAGGGGATCAAGTAAAAATTGTTGGAAATGCTTCGTTATACGAACAAACTGGATCGTATCAGATAATTGCAGATTCATTAGAGAAGACCAATAAATTGGGATCACTTTACGAAAAATTAGAAGAAACAAAGAAAAAATATCTAGAAAAAGGATACTTTGATAGTAGTATAAAAAAAGAATTTCCTAGAATACCTATTAATATTGGCGTTGTTACAGCAGAAACAGGAGCAGCGATAAGAGATATTATAAATACAACTCATAAAAGATATAAAAATGTTAATATATATTTATATCCAACAAAAGTACAAGGAGTTGGGTCAGCAAAAGAAATAGAGCATGCAATTGATTATTTCAATAAAGTGAATGCAAATGGAGAATTAGATCTGGACTTGTTGATTGTAGGTCGAGGTGGAGGAAGTATTGAAGATTTATGGGCCTTTAATGAAGAGCCTGTAATAGAGGCAATATATAGGTCAGAATTGCCAATTATATCAGCTGTAGGTCATGAAATTGATAATTTGATATCAGATTTAGTAGCAGATAGAAGAGCAGCGACACCAACTCAAGCAGCAGAGATATTAATTCCATTGAAATCAGATTTAATAGCTGAGTTAGACAGTAGGAAAAACACATTAAATAAGTTTTTGCAAAACAAACTTAATATTATGAAAAAAGATATAGAAAGACAAAAGGAAAGTTACTATCTAAGAAACTTTATGACAAAGATTATTGATAAAAAGATGGAGCTTATACATAAAGAAGCACAATTAAATAAAGAACTTAAATATAAAGTAGAGAAATTTTCTGAAAAATTTGAAATAGTAAAAGCAAGATTTAATAGATTGGATTTACAAGAAAACATAGCACTTAAGAAAAATCAATTAGAAGTAAAAGAAAGCTTGTTAAGTAAAATGATAACTGAATCTATATTATCAGAAAAGCGTGGTATTGAATATAAAAAAGCAATAATTTCTAAGTATTCAATTGATGAAATATTGAAACAAGGATACACATTAACAAGAAAGAATGGAAAAGTAGTAAGAAGTGGAAAAGGATTACAAAAGGGTGATATAATACAGACAAGATTCATAGATGGTGAAGTTGAGAGTATTATACAAGAATAAAAAAGAGGTGAATCATATGGAAAAACGAATAGATTACTTATCATGGGACGAATATTTTATGGGAATTGCATTTTTGTCAGCACTTAGAAGCAAAGATCCATCAACACAAGTTGGAGCATGCATTGTAGATGAAGATAAAAAAATAATTGGAATAGGATATAATGGTTTTCCGATGGGTAGTTCAGACGATGATTTGTCTTGGGATAAAACTGGAGAGTACTTAGATACAAAATATCCGTATGTTGTTCATGCAGAGTTAAATGCAATATTAAATAGTATAAAATCACTAAAAGGTTGTACTATTTATGTTTCATTATTTCCTTGCAATGAATGCGCGAAAGCAATTGTTCAATCTGGGATTAAAAAAGTAGTATACTTATCAGATAAACATGCTGAAAAGGATAGTACAAAAGCATCAAAAAGAATTTTTAAGAATGCAGAAGTAGAATTAAAGCAACTTAATTTAGGAGATAAAGAAATAACACTTAAATTTACAGCTGAATAATTTTTATTTATGTAAATAAAATAGAGATATGGAGTAACAATATATGGAAAAATTACTAAGATTTTTAAAACCAAAAGAAATGGATTTTCTAAATGATCCAATAAGCAAATTAATAAAGAATATTTCAATCCCAGCAAGTCTAGGGATGTTTTTTAACTCAATGTTTAATTTCACAGATACATATTTTGCAGGAAATATATTAGGAAAGAATGGGCTAGGCGCATTAACTGCTTCGTTTCCTCTATTCTTTATATTTTTAGCATTAGGAAGTGGTATTGGAACAGGTGTTAACGTACTAATATCAACATCACTCGGAAGTGGGGATGAAAAAAAAGCAAAAGAATATGCAGGTAATGGAATAGTATTTGCATTTCTATTCTCTCTATTTTTAACAATAGTAGCATTTTTAGTAATGCCGTTTTTAGTTAAGATAGTAAGTACAGAAGACTTTTATGCAGGAACACTTCAATATATGAATGTACTCACAATGGGAATAGCATTCTTCATAGTAACAGGAGTATATAATTCAATTTTACAGTCACAAGGTGACACAATATCATTCACAAAGATACTTTTAATAACGGTTGTTGTAAATATCATACTAGATCCACTATTTTTAGGTGTTGGAGGAATTCTTCCTAATTTTGGAACAGCTGGTGTTGCGATTGCAACAGTAATATCACAAATGATAACATTCGTATATCTATATATAAAAGTAAATAAAATAGATTTAGTAAAAAATCTTAAAAAATCAGACTACAAGATGAAATCTGAAAATATAAGAGAGATTCTTAGACAGGGAATTCCAGCAAGCTTAAATATGGCTACAATGGTTATGGGTATGTTTGTAATTATGAATGCAATCAAAAGATTAGGAAATTCAGATGTTTTAGCAGGATATGGACCAGCAATGAGAATAGAACAATTAGCATTGTTACCAACATTAGGATTTAGTGTTGCATCAATGACTTTAGTAGGGCGAAATTATGGTGCAGGAAATATACAAAGAGTAAAACAAATTTATAATAAAATACTTCAATATGGACTTGTAATAACATTGTTGGGTACGATCTTTTCTATCATATTTGGGAAGCAATTATTCTTAATATTCACAAAAGATGCAGATGTAATGAGAGAAGGTCTGAAATACTTGTATATTGATGCATGGGTATACTTTGCATATGTTCTAATATCGGTATCTATTGCTGTGTTACAAGGGTTAAAAAAACCTAATTTAGGTATGTATGTTGGGGCGTATAGACAGTTCATCGCACCAATGATATTAATATTTATATTAGGTCAGTTATTTAATATGAGAGAAATTGGGATTTGGTGGGCAATATTTATAGCAACATGGTCAGCCGCACTATTTACATATTTATATACTAAAAAAGTAATAAAAAGTATTGAACAAAATTCATTAAATTAATATAAAAATGAATCTCTAATAATGGAGATTCTTTTTTATTGCTCTAAAATTAAAAAAATAAATTCGTGAATGCACTTGATAATTCAAAAAAACGAGGTATAATTGAATTAAATAAAACATAGGAGGTACTATCATGAAAAAAATGCTAATTTCATTGCTTTTAATAGTAATGTCTGTATTCACTCTTGCAGAACAAACGAAATTTGATAAGCAAAGAGAAATTAATGAATTAGTTCAAACCGGAATTTATTATTATTGGAATGGAGGAGATCTTAAAAAAGTTGAAAATGAGTTTTTTAAAGGAATCACTCTTAAAGGTAAGTATGATGTAGTAGAGGAAGCATTTAAAAAAGCTAGTGCATTAGATCCACAAAGATTAGACCTAAGATTCTCTATTGCGTCGACTCAAATAATTCAAGGTAAAATTGATGAAGCAATTGCAACATATGATGGAATTGTGAAACTGGACAAGAATAATTTTGAAGCAAGAATACTAAAAGCAATGTATGCTAAAGTTTCAGATAAAACAGAAATGTATGATCAAACAATAAAAGCCTTAAAAGAGAAATTTCCAAATAAAACAGAAGCATATTTGAAAAAATTTGAAAATGCAGAAAGAAATACAAATTTAGTATTGAACTATGTTGAATCACCAAAAGGAAAAGACTTTATAGTAACACTAGGATATGCTCTAAATGCTGATGGAACAATGCATGAAACATTAATAAAAAGATTAGATCAAACATATTTAGCAGCAATTGCTAATCCTAATGCAAAGATTATTGTATCGGGTGGAGTACAAAAATCAGGAGTAACAGAATCATATTTAATGAAAAAATGGTTGATTGACAAAGGTATTATTGCTGATAGAATTCTAATTGAAGACAAATCAAAAGATACAGTAGATAATGCATTAAATTCAGTGGAAATCTTAAAAGTAAACAATGCTAAAAATATAATTTTAATAACAAGTGCAAGCCATATAAGAAGAGCGAAAACAATATTTGAAGAAGCAATATCAAATGCAGGAATGGAAACAACGGTAGAGAATTTTGTTTATTTAGATTACAAATCAATTGAAGAAGCAATGGCTGTAACAGCGAAAGAAAGATTAGTAATATTCAGAGATTTAGGAAGAGCTTCTGGAATATGGGCATATCCTGGAATTCAGAAATAATTTATTCATCAACCCCTATAATATAATAAAAGGCGTCTCAAGTGAGACGCCTTTATATATAGTGTGAAAATGAATTGAAAATTATAAATTACCTTCTTCTTCAGCTTTTTTGATCTTAGTAAATTCTCCATAACCTAACTCACCATGAATAATCTCATCAATACTATAGTTGAAGTTTTCATCGTCAACATGATTTATTCTTAATCCAAAGATTGCTTTTACTACATAAAGTATAATAGCAGTTACAATTGCTGCATAAATAGCGATTGATAAAATTCCTACTGATTGAATACCAACTTGTTTTATTGTTGAAGCATTACCTGAACCTGTAGTGTATGCGAACATACCAGTCATAAGTGCACCGACAATTCCTCCAACACCATGACATGCAAATACGTCTAGTACATCATCAAATGGTAATTTTTCTTTTGAAAGTAGAATCCAGTAACTAGCTGTTACAGAAACAAATCCGAATAATAAAGATACAAGTGGTGTTACGAAACTTGCGGCAGGAGTAATTGCAACTAGTCCAATAACGGCACCAATAGCAGCTCCAACAACACTAGGTTTTTTTCCTTTGATTGCATCCCAAATTAACCAAGTAACAAATCCAGTTGCACTAGCACCAAATGTTGTCATTACAGCAAGTGCTGCGACACCATTAGCAGCTAATACAGAACCTGCATTGAATCCAAACCAACCAAACCATAAAATTCCTGTTCCTAATAAAACGTAAGGAATATTATGTGGACCATTTTCTTTTTTAGGTCTTGGTCCAATTATAAGGGCTGCAACGACCGCTGATATACCAGCACTTATATGTATTACTGTTCCACCTGCTAAATCAAGGACACCCATTTTGAATAACCAACCATCAGCTGACCAAGCCCAATGAGCTGTAACTGAGTAAACTAATATAACCCATAGAACAACGAATAAAAGATATGAAATAAATTTTGTTCTTTCTATAATTGCACCACTTATTAATGCGACAGCTATAACTGCAAAAGTACCTTGAAAGAATGCAAATATAAGTGTAGGAATTCCTGTAGGTTCAAGTAAATCAGGAGTCATTCCCGATAATCCTATAAATTTCATTGATCCAAAAAATGCGTTACCTTCAGGACCAAATACAACTGTATATCCTATTAATATCCATGCAACAGCACCTATACTAATTGCTAAAAAACTTTTCATCATAGTGTGTAATACACTTGATCTTCTTGCCATTCCTCCGTAAAAGAATGCTAACCCTGGTGTCATAAAGAATACCATTGCTCCAGCAACAATAACCCAAGCAGTGTTTCCAGTGTCTAACTTAACTGCTTCTCCCTCAGCAAAAGAGCTGATACCTATAGTTAAAAATATAAGTAATAAAGCCATATGTTTTGGTAATACTTTTAAAATCTTTCTCATAAAAATCCCTCCATTTGTTTAAATATTGAGTTAAATACCTCTAATTAGTTATAAATAGAATTAATATCTTAAATAATGCTATGATCTTATATCTTTAAAGTGCTTTTTAAAGCAGTATCACATAGATTATCTTGATATAATACAATATAGAATATTATTATATAAAGGCATAATAATACTAATTAGTAGTTATTTACTAAAATCATAATAACATATTTTTCAAAAATAATCAATTATTAAAAGTTATATATTTTATAAAATTCAATATATATTGTAAATGGTTAGAAATAACAATTGACTTAAATAAGCAAAAGATATACAATAACGTTACAATAGAATATGAAACTTATCAAGAGTGATGGTAGGGACAGGCCCGTTAATCATCCAGCAACCGTGTAACTGTAGCAATACAGAACAAAAGGTGCTAAATCCTGTGCATATAATGCGAAGATAAGAAGTTAATCATCTCTTTTCAACGCAAAACGTGGAAGAGTTTTTTTATTTTATAAGATAATTTACGCTTTAATAAAATAAGGAGGAAAGATAAAATGAAAAAAAATGTATTTTTTACATCTGAATTTGTTTCACCGGGACATCCAGACAAAATATGTGATCAAATATCAGATTCAGTTTTAGATGCATGCTTAGAAAAAGATTCTAAATCTAGAGTAGCATGTGAAACATTTGCAACAACAGGACTAGTAATAGTAGGTGGAGAAATAACAACAGAAACATATATTGACATACAGAAAATAGTTAGAGAAAAGATAGAAGAAATAGGATACAAACAAGGAATGGGATTTGACCCTGACTGTGGTGTAATGAATACTATTCATGCTCAATCACCAGATATTGCAATGGGTGTAGATACTGGTGGTGCAGGAGATCAAGGAATAATGTTTGGTGGAGCAGTAAATGAAACACCAGAATTAATGCCATTAGCAGTGACATTGTCTAGAGAAATAATAAGATTGTTAACAATATTAACAAGAAATAAAACATTATCGTGGGCAAGACCGGATGCAAAGTCTCAAGTTACATTAGCATATGATTCTGAAGGAAAAAATGTTGAGTATGTTGATACGATAGTATTGTCAGTTCAACATAATGAAGATGTAACACAAGAACAAATAGTAAATGATGTAAAAGAATTAGTAATAAAACCAGTATTAGAAAAATATAACTTAAATATAGAAGATGTAAAAAAATACCATATTAACCCTACAGGTAGATTTGTAATTGGTGGACCGCATGGAGATGCAGGACTTACGGGAAGAAAAATAATAGTTGATACTTATGGCGGGTTTTTTAGACATGGTGGAGGAGCATTTTCAGGAAAAGATCCTTCTAAAGTTGATAGATCAGCAGCATACGCAGCAAGATGGGTTGCAAAAAACATAGTTGCAGCGGGAATTGCAACAAAGTGTGAAGTACAGTTATCATACGCTATTGGAGTAATTGAACCAACATCTATAAAAGTAGATACATTTGGAACATCTCAATACAATGAAATAAAAATTG
>ERZ650306.143-NODE-143-length-39106-cov-13.200430_pt1 | contig 39106 bp, 25 predicted proteins | sample MGYA00376242_ERZ650306 | MGnify/ENA primary metagenome ERZ650306 (study PRJEB26733, sample SAMN07839244) | wastewater metagenome | biome: urban; feature: wastewater treatment plant; material: waste water | place: USA: North Carolina | collected 2016-03-31 ... | reverse complement strand
TCGAGTATTAATGTACTGCCACCAGCATCAAAGCTCATGGCTGTCGCAGCCTCTAGAACTATTGTTTGCCCTGTTTTTATATGCAACTCTTGATCGATTTTAGATAACCATTTTTGATTAATATGCAGATGGTGATTTTGCAATATATGCAGATCCTGATTACCGGATATATTGGTCAGGCGGTTTTTATTAATAGTGAGATGTGCTTCGCCGGATGTCTGTCGTAAATCTTTTCCGCCTATCCAGAGATGCTCATTGGCGCCAATTTCAGTGCGGCTGGTGCGTTTTACTTTACGATACCAGTTGCGTTGTGCATGCAGCACAATCTGTTCTTGGCCTTTTTTATCTTCAAAACGCAGTTCGTTGAAACCACTGCTATCAGGGCTGGAACGGGTGCGAAACCCACTTTGTGACTGGTTAGCAGGGTATTGAACTGGCGGTGTAGTCACCACATTGTGCACACAGCCAATGACGTAGGGGCGATCAATGTCGTGTTCTAAAAAAGCGACGATGACCTCTTGACCGACGCGAGGCAGGAATTGCTGACCGTAATTGGCGCCAGCCCAGCCTTGTGCAACACGTAACCAGCAACTTGTCTTTTCATCAAGACTACCGTCACGATCCCAATGAAATTGCACCTTAATGCGACCATATTCATCGGTATAAATTTCTTGGTTCTCAGGCCCAGTCACCAGTGCGGTTTGAAAGCCGCAGGGCTGTGGTTTGTTATGGGTGCAGGGCAGTGCGAATCGAACATTTTTATGCTGTAGCCGCACTCGGTTTTGATAGCTGCTGCGGCCTTCGGCTAACTCTTTTAACACTTGTGGTTGCTCACCTTTGTGATGTACCGAGACCACAAACCACGGCAAATTTAATGCGATTTCTGGATGTGCATTGACAGGCAGAAAGCTGCCGGGATAGATGTTGCGTACATTACTGTGCGCCAAAATACGCTGACGCTCGTGTTGTTGCTGAGCGAGGATCAAACTGGCTTGAGTAGCCGCTAGTGACTGAGCATCATGTTGAGTGCCGTACTGATACCATTCATGTCCGGTATATGAGGTATTACCGGTGAGAGCAAATCGAGGGCGGGTAAAATCATATTCATCTACTGAGGCTTGTTCTGCCGTCACGGTAAATTGCCAGTCGAATTGGCTCAGGATGGGATTGTCGGGGTTCTGTCCTGAGTCGGGCTGATAACTAACCGGAGCAACCTTCGCGCAATGTTCCTGACCATCGACAAATACCATCGTATGCTGGTCTGCTGTGTGTTCAAAATAGTAGAACAGGCCGTGCCATTCACATAATCGCTGCAGGAAGTGCAAATCCGTTTCATCATATTGCACGCAGTAGGAGAGTAATGGCTGCGGGTGGGTGGTTTGCACGCGTAGCGCTGCGGGGTTTAGCCCGGCTTGTTGCCAAACGTTTTGAATAATATCAGTGACAGATTGCTGCTGGAATATTCGCTGATTGGTGCGGTAGTGCAGCAATTCTGCCTGAGGGGCAAGCCGGAACCGGTAGTGATGATGGTGATTATCAGTTTTGATATGACCAGCACTCAGCACTATGCCATGGATAAAGCGGGGTTGCGGTGTGTTTTGTAGAGTCAGACAAGCGGTTTGATGCTGCAAAGCCATGATATCCAGTGCGTCTGAGTCACAGACCACATCAATATCAAAGCAGTAGTTTTTGCCTAATGCTTCTTCGCCGGAAAAGCGCAATACACCTAATTCTTCGCTGCAGCCATCGACGGTAAACAGAAACTGCGCTTCGTTTGCGGAAAAGAACCACATGTATTGACCCTTCCAAATAGCTAATCGATAAAAACTTGTCGAGAAAAAAGACACCGCGCTCCAAAAAAGGAATGCGGTGTGGTTTGCATTGCGATTTAGTCGTTATCGGCTTAAGCAGAAACCGGTGAACGCCAGTCATCCGAGCCGGATGTGCCTGACACTTCGTGCGTCCATTTAATCGCGCGGTAGGTCATATAGATGTCTTCCAGATGGGTGAAATGTGCCAACGATGGATCTTGGCAGTTAGGCATACGTGCTTGTACATCGACCACGATGGCATCGGTCAGTTCGGTGGTGAAATAATGTTCCTGCGTGCCAGCAGCAGAGGTGCGATACCATTTGATTTTGACGCTGGGCAGACGTTCACCGGAAGTCAGTGAGTTATAAATCAGCGGGGAACATTTATCGAAAACCTTGCTGATTTTGACTGGCTTATGTACGCGTTGACCGGATGGTTGACCTGACTGGGGGTCGCGAGGTAAGACCACCTGATGTTCAAAGCCCTGCACCATGACTTCATCTTCGTGACCTTCCTGATAGATGTTGCCTACAGAGGCTTCGGTAAACGTACCTGCTGTGATCAGACCTTGTTTTTCACCATTAATGGTCATATACGCGGGAGTTGGCATGTTCGTGCTCCTAATTATTGTTCGATGCCGGAATTGGCATTCGGCACAGATTGAGCAGGGAACATGCCAGTGGAGGTTTTTTGTTTAACTTATTGATAAATAATGATTTATGATTTTGTTTTGGTTTGGGAACACTAGCAGAAAAACTAATATGAGGATTAAGACGAGATAGGAATTTCAGCTAACTATCTGTTATTAAAGATGTTAGTTAGTGTGTGCAGAATTTATGGCAATGTGCAGTTTTCTGCGTAAATAACAGAGGGCTCTGAGCAGTTATCATTCCCTCTGTTATTTCTGTCAGGCTTATTTCGGTTTTTTCTTATAACCGCTCAACATAGCATGCACCAGATTTTCACGGGTCAGGTGGCTGACCAGTACTACGGCAGTAATATGAATACCTGCACCTAACATGGTCAGATTGGCAAAAAATTCGTGCACTTCCCCCCAATCGATAAAGTCGGTCGCCATCGCTACACTGGCTTGCCAGCCATCATACACATCAGCCAGACTGGCTAACCAACCGCTCAGCCCAGTCAGTAATAATCCGCTGAGCAGGCAGACGATCATCACCGCACCGGCAGGATTATGGCCTTCGTAGTAAGGGTGCTCTCCGCGCAACATGGCTCGCATGTAAGACATAAATTCAGAACGATTTGGAATGAAATTTTTGAAGCGGGCATTTTTAGAGCCAATGACACCCCAGATCAGACGTGCGAGTACGAAACCAATCACGATGTAGCCAGCATAACGGTGTAAGGTATTACCACGGGCAAAGGGCATGTCTCGGTCGGACAACAGGTAGTTACAGAAAAACAATGTGACGACTGTCCAGTGGAACAGGCGGACAAACACATCCCAGACTTTGATTTTTTCGGATGAAAATTCCATCGGTGATTCCTTTAACTAATGAAAGAGCAAATTTGGCTCTTTGGGTGAATATGACTAACCTAGCAGAGCTGTATTAACTTTTCCTTAATCGGGGCCGTGTGAAAACCGGTGAAAAGAAGCTGATAGGGTCAGTTTGTTAGGTGCGTTACTATGGGTAACAGCGCGATAAGCTGTAACAGGATGGAAGCATGAAATATTGGTTCGGAATGTTGGTTGGTGTATTGATCAGTTGTCAGACAGTACAAGCGGAAGAGGATGCGATTTCGCCGTTATTGAAAGTGGTGCATTCGCAGGTGGATTATCAGTTGAATGCTGATGGCTCATATATCAAAACAGAAACGCAGATCATTCAGCCGCTGACGAAAGAGGGCGTCGACATGGTCGCCAGTGACAGTCTGGGATTCAGTAGCAAGCGAGAGCAATATACGTCTATCCAGGCTTACACTCAGAAAGCGGATGGCCGAAAACTGATGGTGAGCGAAGATAAGATCTTTACTCAGGAAGATCCTGCCGCACAGGGTGCACCGCAATATTCCGATTATAAATACCGCTCATTCGCATATCCCGATGTGGAGGTCGGCGATCAGGTGGTGCTGCATTCCACACTCAAGGTGACGGAAGGTTCTTTTAAAGGCTATTTTACGGAAACGGAATCGGTAAATCCGGCGGTGGTGGTAGATCTGGCGGAAGTGTCACTGTCGCAGCCTTCCAGCATGCCTATGCTGAATCTGGATGTGCGTGACTGGCAAAGCAGCAAGGTGACAGAAGAGAATGGTCTGCGTCGTTATCACTGGGTTTATCGTCAGCCGAAAGCGGCGCAGACGCACGGGGATGATTATGTCTCGGCGATTGATTATGCGCCGTTGATCGTGATGAGCTCGTTTGCTGATTGGAAACAACTGGCGGCGGCGTATCATCAGGGGGCGGCCGATAAGGCGCTGCCGACGACCGCGATCCGTTTGCTGGCAGATAAAATAACGGTCGGGAAAACCACGCATCAGGAGCAGGCCCGAGCGCTGTATGACTGGGTTCGGATCAATATCCGTTATGTTGGGATCTGGCTAGGTAATGGTGGCATCGTGCCGCATAAAGCCGAGGATATTCTGCAAAATCGTTATGGTGATTGCAAAGATAAGGCCACCTTGCTGCAGGCATTACTGGCAGCAAAAGGCATTACCAGCCAGCAAGTGTTAATCAATTTAGGCGATAGTTTCTATCGCTCATCGGTGGCGAATTCGGTGAGTTTTAATCATGCCATTTTGTATGTGCCAGAGCTGGACACCTATCTGGATGCTACGGCGGAATTGATCCCGTTTGGTTCGCTGCCGTTTGAGGACAGCGGCAAACCGGTGTTACGCGAAGATGGCACCTTGGCCTCGACACCGCTGAGTTCAGCCCAGACCGATGCATTGCACATTAGCAGTCATCTTGAATTGAATAATGAAGGTAAATGGACGGGGAACACCGAGATCCATGCATCTGGTGCCTTTAATTTGGCTCTGCGTGGCATGGTGTTAGGGATTGATCCGCATCGTGAAGATCAGTTTGTGAAACAGCATCTGCATTTTGGTTTGCAACGTGGCAGTGGTCGACTGCATAAAACGGACCCCTATGCGCTGGATGATGCCTATCAGATCAGTTCCGATTATAAGCTCAGCAACCGCATGCCAATGAAGCAGTATGGCGCTTTCCCGGTACCGGCTGGTTTTGCAGCGCCAATCAACCTGGTGGATTATCTGTACATCACCGAAGCACCAATGCGGCAGCTCAACCGGGTTTGTCATCCATCCAGTTTGGTGGAGGAGACCACCATCCGTTTGCCGGATAATTTGAGTGTGCAGTTTTTACCGCAAAATCAGGATATTGAGCGTGGTCGTTTCCACTATGTTGCCAAATATGAACAACAAGGCAATCAGATCAAGGTGGTACGGCAAGCGCTGGATAACGGCAAGGTTGGCGTTTGTACGCCAGATGAAGTGGCGACACTGCACGAAATGGCGCAGATTTTGAGTGAAGATTTAAATGCCCAGATTGGGTATAAACCGAAAGATTTGTAGTTCTATACACAAAGTAATTAGAGCCACCTTCCGGTGGCTCTTTTCGTTTAGCTTTTGCTCAGTTGATGCTGAAACTCATCGACACAACGCCTCGCGAGGTCAACAAATTCATCGACATGTTTGCGTGTCATCACCAGTGGCGGAGCGGCGATCATGCTGTCGTGGGTGGCGCGCATGATGAGGTTGTTTTTAAAGCAGACATCGCGGCATTGCAGCGCTAATGCATCCCCGTTGGTAAAGCGTTTACGGCTGGCTTTATCTTCCACCAGTGTGATGGCAAAGAAATAACCTAAACTGCGCACATCATCGACCAATGGATGATCATCAAACGCATCATGCCAGCGCTGGTGGGCATAGGGCATTACTTCAGCTTTCATCTTCTCGATGATACGCTCTTTTTGTAAAATTCGGATATTCGCTGCCGCCACCGCACACGCGACCGGATGGCCGGAGTATGTGAAGCCGTGATTGAAATCGCCGGCCTGCATCAGCACTTCGGCAATACTGTCGTGTACCAGCACGCCGCCAATCGGCATATAACCCGATGACAGCCCTTTCGCAATGGTCATCAGATGCGGTTTGATGCCGTAATAATCGCTGCCAAACCATTCACCGGTGCGACCAAAACCACAGATCACCTCATCGGCAATCAGCAAAATGCCGTAGTGACCGCAGATGCGCTGAATTTCCGGCCAGTAGGTGCTGGGGGGAATGATGATGCCGCCGGCACCCTGCACTGGTTCACCAATAAAGGCGGCCACGTTTTCCACACCGACTTCGAGGATTTTTTTCTCCAGTTCACGTGCCGCTTTAATACCGTACTCTTCCGGCGATAATTCACCGCCATTGGCATACCAATAAGGCTGTTCAATATGCGTGATATTGGGGATCGGCAGGTCGCCCTGTGCGTGCATGTAATCCATACCACTGAGGCTGGCGCCACCGATGGTCGAACCGTGATAAGCGTTGGTGCGCGAGATAATGACCTTTTTCTTTGGCTGACCGAGGCTGGCCCAGTAATGGCGCACCATGCGGATCACGGTGTCATTGCCTTCGGAGCCGGAGTTGGTATAGAAAATATGGTTAAAACCGGTCGGAGCGACTTTGGTGACGAGCTCTGATAACTCAGCTACCGGCGGGTGTGTGGTTTTGAAAAAGGTGTTGTAAAACGGCAGCTCTAAGATCTGGTTATAGGCGGCTTCAGCCAGCTCTTTGCGCCCGTAACCGATGTTGACACACCATAGCCCCGACATGGCATCGAAGATTTTATTGCCTTCTGAATCATAGAGATAAACACTATCACCTTTGGTGATTACGCGACTGCCTTGCGCATTTAAAGCGGCAGCATCAGAAAACGGGTGCAAGTGGTGCGCGGCATCCATATCTTGCCAGCGTTGGGTTTCCGGATTGCCGCTGCGGCTATTGGTTGAGTAAATCAGTGGGTTATTCATAGGTGCTCTCCGATCTTACACATGCAGCAGCAGGTGTTTACGTTCCCAAGGGCTGATGACGCGCTTGTATTCGATGTATTCCGCCTCTTTCACCGCACAAAAGGCATCGACAAACTTCTCGCCCAAGACTTCTCGAATGGGCTGACAGGCACGCAGATGACTGACTGCTTCATCTAAATCGTGCGGGAAGATGCTAGGTAACCCGTAGGCATCGGTGGTTAGTGGTTCGGTCGGTTGCATCTGATTTTTGATGCCGAGATAGGCGCTGGCGAGGGTGGCTGCCAGTGCCAGATAGGGGTTGCTATCCACACCGGGCAAACGGTTTTCAATCCGTCGTGCGGCGGGGTTGGAATGCGGCACACGGATGCCACAAGAGCGGTTGTCATAACCCCATTGCACATTAATGGGTGCCGCCCAATAGCGAGTCAGGCGGCGATAGCTGTTTACAAAAGGCGCCATCAGCGCGATTACTTCCGGCAGATAGGCCTGCATGCCACCAATTGCATGATAAAAATGTTCACTGGCGCGCCCATCAGGCAGTGAAAACACATTGTCACCGGTGACTTTATCTTTAATGCTCATATGAATGTGCATGGCGGAACCGGGCTCGTTTTCCATCGGCTTGGCCATAAATGTCGCGTACATGTTGCGGCGGATCGCGGCTTCCCGCACCGTGCGTTTGAACAAAAATACCTGATCGGCGAGATCCAGCGGTTCGCCATGCAGGAAGTTGATCTCCATCTGGCAGGCGCCGATTTCGTGGATCAATGTATCGATCTGCAGATTCTGAATATCGCAATAGTCATACACATCTTCAAACAGATCGTCATATTCGTTCACCGCATCAATCGAATACGCCTTGCGGCCTGTTTCTGGTCGACCGGTGCGACCTACTGGAGGGCGCAGTGGCAGATCGGGGTCGCGGTTCACTTCCACCAGATAAAACTCCATCTCGGGTGCCACGACGGGTTCCCAGCCCATTTCGGCATACAGCGCCAGTACTCGGCGCAGCACATAACGTGGCGCGATCTCAACCGGTGAGCCATCAAAATGAAAGCAATCGTGGATCAACTGCGCGACCGGATCTTTCGCCCACGGCACCAGCCGTAAACTGTTCGGGTCGGGTAGCAGGATCATGTCAGGATCGGTGCTGGGAATGATATTTTCGGCATATTCACCGGTCACGGTTTGCGCCAGCACCACTTGCGGCAGACGCATGCCATCTTCTTCGCTGAATTTTTCTTTCGGAATAATTTTACCGCGGGCAATGCCGGTGAAGTCGGGCGTGATGCATTCCACTTCGGTGATGCGGTGTTCGCGCATCCAATCGCTGATGATACTCATGGCGTTATCTCCAATCCGTGGCGGGTAGCATGATGTTCACGACAGGCGCGGCCAAACGCCTGAAAAATGGCCTGTGATAATGGGTTTTCCTGATGACGCCACTCGGGGTGCCATTGCACGGCAAAACTGAAACTTGGGGCGTCAGTGACGCTGAAAGCTTCGATCAATCCATCGGGGGCAGTGGCTTCCACCGTCAGTTGGCTGGCTAATTCCTGCACCCCTTGGTGATGCAGTGAGTTGACCATCGCGTCGGTTTGTCCTGTCCATTGCTGCAATAAACCGTGCTCAGCAAAGTGAATGGGGTGAGCGATGCGACAGTATTTTTCATCAGCAGTGTTGCCGATATCGCGGTGATCCAGCATCCGCGGCTGTTCGTGCACTTTTTGATAGAGCGAACCACCGAACGCCACATTCATCTCTTGAAAGCCACGACAGATCCCCAATACCGGCACGCCTTGCGCAACAGCCGCTCTGATCAGCGGCAATGTTGTTGCATCGCGGATCGGGTCATTAAAGTCGTTATCCAGCGGTAAACCGCCGTAATGATAGGGCTCAATATTCGACGGACTACCAGTAAACAGCAGGCCATCGAGCGCTCCCAGTAATTGCGAAATCGGCAAGCTATCTTGCAAGGCCGGGATCAAGAGTGGAAAACCGCCCGCGCCAACGCGCACCGCATCGACATATTGATCGCTTGCCAGATGGAAATAACGTTCATCTTTGATCTGCCAGTGACAGCAAATCACACCAATCATAGGTAACGACATACTGTTGTTGTCTAACCTTAACGGAGAGACACCCTTTAACTTATCAAACAGAAAATGTAACTACGCAAAATCTGCGTAAGGAATGCGATTTCGGTAACAGCGCTAGGTGGCGGCAGGGGCGATGAGATGCTGGTGGAACGGTGCGGGGAGAAAGAAGGCAGGGCAATGCGTCGGCAACGGGTCGAGAATGTCGAGGGTTAAGCAGGGACATCGGGATGTCATGGAATGCGGCCGCATAGGCTCCTCCTTGTTACGCTAACTTGATAGATAGCTTCTGATGGATCAGAGCAAATTTGGTGCCATCAGAAACAGCGCTGATTACACCGCGATATGTGCTATTAACAGACAGGGTTGCACCAATATGGTGTTTTTTGCACAAGAACAGCACTGATAGTATGGCAGACGGATTACAGCCTGATTACGTTATGGTACGAAACACGACACTGGCCTGAAAACTGCTTCGTGTTCCGACTAAAGTATAAATCAATAACAAAAAAGAGGTGGGTATGCGGACTTATGCTGAATGGCAATCGATGACGACTGCTCTCTCTATTGAATCCAGAGCATTTATTGCCGGGAAATATGTGACTGCGCAATCTGAGGTAACTTTTCCGGTGCTGAACCCCGCGACGGGTAGGGTATTAACGCAGGTTGTGGCATGTGGCCCGGCGGAAGTGGCCGCGGCGGTAGATTGTGCCAAAACACAATTTGACAACGGCAGTTGGGCGGGGCTACCGGCGCGCGAACGTAAACGTATTTTATTGGCGTGGGCTGCGCTGATCCGCGAGCACACGGATGAATTAGCCTTATTGGAAACGCTGAATACCGGCAAGCCGATCAGCCATGCCATGGCGATTGATATCAGTAATACCGCTTATTGTGTGCAGTGGTTTGCTGAGGCGATCGATAAAATTCACGGCGAAGTGCCGGATATTGCCGCCAATTTACACGCAGTGATCAGCCATGAACCGATGGGTGTAGTCGCGGCGATTGTGCCGTGGAATTTCCCCTTGATGATGGCGAGCTGGAAATTCGCCCCCGCCTTAGCGGCAGGTAATTCCGTCATTCTGAAACCATCGGAAAAATCACCGTTAACGGCGATCAAGGTGGCCACGCTGGCGAAACAAGCCGGCATTCCGGATGGTGTGTTTAATGTGCTGCCAGGCGATGGTTCGGTTGGGCAGTTACTGGCACAACACATGGACGTTGATTGCGTTACTTTCACTGGTTCAACCGCCGTCGGACGGCAGATTGCGAAAGAGGCTGCCGCTTCCAATCTGAAACGGGTTTGGCTCGAACTGGGTGGCAAGTCAGCTAACATCGTCATGGCTGATGCTGATTTGAAAGCAGCCGCAGAGGGCGTGGCGGCAGGGATCTTCTTTAACCAAGGGGAAATGTGCTCGGCGGGTTCTCGTGTTTTAGTGCAGCGAGCGGTTTACGAAGAATTCATTGTGCTATTAACGGCTGCGGCTAAGGCATGGCAGCCGGCAGATCCGCTCGATCCAAACACCTTGATGGGAGCGATCATCGATCAGGCTCAGTTCGACAAAGTGATGACTTATATCGCGTTGGGTAAAAGTGAAGCAAAATTGATTTTTGGCGGAGAAGCGGTGAGTAGTGAACAAGGCTGGTTTATTCCGCCGACCTTGTTTGTCAGCACTCCAGACACCCGCATTGCACAGGAAGAGATCTTTGGCCCAGTGTGTACGCTGATAGTGTTTGATGATGAAGAGGAAGCACTGCAAATCTCGAATAGCTCGATCTACGGGCTGGGTGCCGGTGTCTGGACACAAAATATCAGTGTCGCACATCGTATGTCTCGGAAGCTGCGGGCGGGTTCGGTATGGGTGAACTGCTATGAAGAGAGTGGCGATCAAAATTTACCGTTTGGTGGGTATAAACAGTCGGGTAATGGTCGGGATAAATCGTTGCATTCGTTAGAAAAATATATGGAAATAAAAACAGTATTAATGAAGGTATAACACTTAAGGTATTGATATTAGTTCGTTGTTCGTTAGGTTTAATGAGATAACGCAATGATCGTGTATGCGAAAAAACTAAAATTACTCATCCTGTATTAATAACAAATAGTGTCATCTTTCCCTCAAGGAATCAGGGTTTATGCAGCAGGTACAGCAGGGGCTGAAAATCAGCCAAAAAATTAACATTGGCTTTATGGTGGCGCTCATTCTCGCGATGGGCAGTATCTACTTGGTGGTAGAGCAAAAAATAAAGCCGGACCTTATTGCACAACGTCAGCAACAAATAACGATTAGCCAACAAGGTATGGTTTCTTTGTTGGCAGCTAAATTAAATGAAATTCAATTACTTACCAGCACATTGGCTTCGGTGGGCAGTGATCTGCCGAAAGATGAAGTGCTGTTTAAGCAGGTTTTTCCTCCCATTATTGATAATCAGGGTAACAAGGCGATTGCAGGTGGCGGCATCTGGCCTGAGCCGCAGCAATTCACGGCAGGCATTGATCGGCGCAGTTTCTTTTGGGGCAGAACCAACGGTACGTTGCAATATGTTGATGACTACAATAAACCAGATGGAAACGGTTATCACAACGAAAGCTGGTATCAGGTAGGTCGTCAAGGGCAACCGGGAAAATGTAGCTGGTCAGAGGCCTATACCGATCCATTTACCAAAACGCCAATGATCACCTGTACTGTACCGATGCAAAACCAGGGGCAGTTTAGTGGCGTAGCAACAGTCGATATGATGCTGGATGGTATCACCGCGCTGTTAGAACAATATGGGCGCGAAAATGGTGGCTATGCGTTTGCGCTTGATCAAGCCGGGCAGGTGATTAGCTTTCCTGATCCACGCGTTAAGATAAAAGCCGATGGTGCCATGGTGAAACAAAGTGAACTGGCAGAATTATTACCAAAGTTTGCACCTGCGGCTGAACGTTTAGCATCCTTGTCTGCAAAAGGCGAAAAGGTCGATCTGAACGATGACGATATTTTAAAAGGCCCCGTGCACGTTGATTTGATTAAATTACCACAAACGAACTGGGTGATTGGTCTGGTGGTACCGAAAGGGCATATGACCGCAGTGGCGAACGACATGGGGTTATTCCTGATGTTGAGTGTCGGTGCGTCGTTACTGTTGATGTTGTCTATTGGGTTTGTCTTTTTCCGCAGTTTGTTGGGGCAAATTAATCAGACAACGCGGCAGATCCAGAACCTGTCTTCCGGCCGGTCTGACAGTAATGAAATTTTGTCGGTGTTGCGTTATGACGAAGTGGGCGAATTACGGCAGTCCGTTAATAACTACGGCGATAAGCTGAAAGGCATGTTGCAGCAGATACATGGTGAGTCGGGTACCTTGCTGGTTGAGGCGACCGGTTTAAATCAGTTTAGTAATCAATTTCTGCAGAAAGCGCAGAGTTTGCGTGATGAAAATACCATGCTGGCGACCGGTGCCCATGAAATGGGTGCGACCTCGCAGGAAGTCGCGCGGCACGCGAATGAAACGCGGGAAACGGTTGAGTTGATCCATAAAGACATTCGTCATAGTGGTGAAGAAATGGCGGCGGTAATTGCTGCCATGCAAAAATTGACGGATGTGATCATGCATGCTCAGAAAACGATTGTGCAGCTGGATCAGGACAGTGGGCGAGTGAACAGTATGTTGAATGTGATCCGCGACATTTCTGATCAGACTAACTTACTGGCACTCAATGCGGCGATTGAGGCTGCCCGAGCGGGTGAATCCGGTCGTGGTTTTGCGGTGGTGGCCGATGAAGTGCGTAATTTGGCGGCGAAAAGTCAAAGTTCGGCGGTTGAAATTGAGCAGGTGTTAGCTCGACTGCAAAGTGCCTCCCGTGAATCGGTATCTTCCATGGAACTGGGGCAGCAGGAAACACTAAAAGCGGTCGATACGGCACAGTTGACCTATCAGCATTTGCAGAATGTTGTTGAGGCATTTGGTCAGATTGCGGAGCGAGCAACGCAGATCGCCGTGGCTGCGGAAGAGCAGGAACGAGTGACGCACGAAATGAATGAGCAGGTATCGCGTTTAAATAGCCTGACTGACAGTAACGCTGATGATTCCGCGAATCTGCATCAGATGAGCAATGCGATTGCAGATGTCGCTCAGCGGCTGAATGCTTTGCGTTGAGTTAGTCGTTGCATGCTATAAATGAAACAAGAAAAAGGGCTCTCACTTGAGAGCCCTTTTGTATCGCATCGATCGTGCTTTTTAATTAAGCCAGATCGACTTCTTCCTGCAGATTATTCTCATGCAAGTCAGCATCTTCTGCCATACATGCGGCAGCGGTAAACAATACGTCAGTGGAGCTGTTCAGCGCGGTTTCTGCGGAATCTTGCAAGACACCGATGATGAAACCAACCGCCACAACCTGCATTGCCACATCATTACTGATGCCAAACAGGCTGCAAGCCAGCGGGATCAACAACAGCGAACCACCGGCCACACCGGATGCGCCACAGGCACTGATGGTAGCAACCACACTCAGTAACACGGCTGTAGCGATATCAACACTGATACCCAGCGTATGCACGGCGGCCATACTCAGCACGGTGATCGTGATCGCAGCACCGGCCATATTGATGGTGGCACCTAATGGGATAGATACGGCATAGGTTTCTTCTGGCAGGCGCAGTTTTTCACACAGAGCCATATTAACCGGAATATTGGCGGCAGAACTGCGGGTGAAGAAGGCGGTCACGCCACTTTCTTTTAAGCACATGAACACCAATGGATATGGGTTACGTTTTATTTTCCAGAACACAATCAGCGGGTTGACGACCAAAGCCACAAACACCATACAACCGATCAGCACGGCCAGCAGATGGGCATAACCCAGCAACGCACTAAAGCCGGTTTCTGCGAATGTGGATGCTACCAGACCCATGATGCCCAGCGGAGCGCAGCGGATCACGCCATGCACAATCGATGAAACGGCATTCGACAGATCGGTGATCACGGTTTTGGTGGTTTCACCGGCATGACGCAGCGAAAGACCAAGGGCAATGGCCCAGGCCAGAATACCGATGTAGTTACCTTCCAGCAGCGCTTTTACCGGATTCGCGACCACACTGAATAACAGCGTATTCAATACTTCGGTAATGCCGCCCGGCGGTACGATATCGGCATTTTGTGTGCTGAGATGCAACACGGATGGAAAGGCAAAACTGGCCACTACGGCAACAGCGGCTGCACAGAAAGTACCAAACAGATACAGTATCAACAGCGGGCGAATACTGGTTTTCTGACCTTGTTTATGGCCGGCAATCGAGTCGGTAACCAGCAGCAAGACCAATACCGGGGCCACTGCTTTCAGGGCGCCGACAAACAAGGTTCCCATCAGTCCCGCTGTTTTGGCGGCGGAAGGAATAAATTGAGCCAGTAAAATACCAGCAACCATACCAATCAGGATCTGAGTGACCAGACTGGTGTTATTAATGAGTCGAACAAATAAAGGGGGTGTTTGGCGCATAAAAAATCCCTGGCACTGATGGTGGGTAAATCATTAACTCCTGTAATCCGGTGGTAGCTGATTGCGCTGTTATAAAAGTAACGAGCACAACAATGCAGCAGTCGAATCATGTTCTGATCGAGCTTTTTGCTGCAATACCCATCCGGAGTAGTGGAAATATCCCATTCATTGCTGAATTTTGCTACTAAAAAGGGCAAAAAATGCTGAAAACGCCAAAAGATTGCGTGTAAAAGTGGTGCATTGGGTGCTATTTGAGATAAGAACGCAAAACTTTAATCAGTTCTTCGGTGGCCTCAGGCTCTTCCTTTTCCAGTAAGGGTTGCATGTGTTCCCTAATATGCCCTTCAATCACCGTTGACATCAAACCATTAATCGCACCCCGGATCGCGGTGATCTGTTGCAGGATCGGATAACAACCGGTCTCTTCGTCGAGCGCGCGTTCCAGCGCTTCTAATTGCCCTTTCAAACGGCGAACCCGGTTCAGTAGTGGCTTCTTATGCTTTAGCGTGTGGCTCATGAAAGATCCTTGTTTATACTGGGGGGGAGTATATACTTAATAATAACTCTCAATATCAACTCTGTTGTAGCACAGACTTTTTCAGTCAGCGAGGATTGTATGTCAAGCGTTCAGGAAATGATGCAATGCTGTCAGTCGGCCGCGTTTCAACGGCCACATCAAGGCGCGGAACAGCGGATCCGCTGGGTGGTTATTCTGACTGTCGTGATGATGGTAGTAGAAATTTTTGCGGGCTGGTTATTCCATTCCATGGCGTTACTGGCCGATGGCTGGCATATGAGCACGCATGCTTTAGCGCTGGGGGTTTCGCTGCTGGCTTATGCCTTGTCGCGTCGCTTGGCGGGGGATCACCGTCTGGCGTTTGGTACCTGGAAAATCGAAGTGCTGGGTGCATATACCAGTGCATTAATTTTGGCTGTTGTGGCCTTTTCTATGATTGCCGAATCGATTTCCCGTCTGAGTAACCCCGGCGATATCAACTATCTCGAATCGATGATGGTGGCTGTGGTTGGGTTGGCGGTAAATCTGTTTAGTGCCTGGTTATTAGGTGATGATCATCATCATGGTATTGGACATGGCCATTCGCATGGGCATCATGCTGACGACCACGACCACGACCACGACCACGACCACGACCACGACCACGACCACGACCACCATGGTCATCATGATCTGAATAAGAAAGCCGCCTATATTCATGTGTTAACCGATGCTGCGACATCAGTGCTGGCGATCTTCGCCTTGCTCGGTGGCTTATGGTGGGGGGCGGCATGGTTAGATCCGCTAATGGGGATCATCGGCGGTGTGGTTATTTTGGTCTGGGCCTGGGGGCTGGTGAAGGAAAGCAGTCTGATCCTGATCGATGCGGATACTGAAACCTCAATGCGGGCAGAGATTTTACAAACGGCGGAACAGCATGCGTTGCAGATAGACGATCTGCATGTCTGGCGTATTGGCGACCAACGTTATGCCGCGATTATTGGTTTGGCAGCTACCTCCGAAAGTTCGATTATGGTGTTACGTCAGGCCTTACAACGGCATCATCAGCTGGTGCATTTGACGATAGATCAGATCTGATATCATCGGGCCATTACATCACGTTACACGCTGTTCCTTGTCTCTTAACAAAGGCTGATTGATCATTCGCACAATTTTACGATGGTTAATTCAGCCTGAGTTGGGATATTAAAGATGGTGCGTCTGCGTGGTTGGTTAAGTGTACTGGTCAGCCTGTTATTGCTGGGGCTGGCATTAAGTGTTTTATATCATCTGGATCATGAATATCGGTGGAGTGATGTCGTCACTCATGTACGGGAAGTTCCGGGCTCTTTATTATTCAAAGCGCTGATATTTACTTTTCTGAATTACGTGTTACTCACCGGTTACGACTGGATGGCGATCCGCCAGGTTGGCGCTCAGGTGCCTTACCAGAAGGTGGCTTTGACCTCTTTTATTGGTTATACCTTTTCCAATACGCTTGGCTTTTCATTATTGACCGGCGCATCGGTGCGTTACCGTTTTTATACTGCCGCCGGTTTGAATCCGGGCCAAATTGCTCGAGTGATTGTGTATTGCTCAGTGACTTTTTTTCTGGGCTTATTTCTGGTTGGTGGTGTGGCATTGTTGCTGGGCGTGCAAACGTTGCCAGCGGCGTTGCCGATCCCGCTGTGGCTGGCATCATCGTTACAGGCGATTGGTGGTGCTTGCGCTGCGATGGCGATTGGCTACTTGTTACTGGCCTTTTTTCGTCAAAAACCATTAGTTTGGCGTCATCATAGTTGGCAGTTGCCGAGCTTTGCTCAGGCATCCAGCCAACTGCTGGTGGCCAGTTGTGACTGGTTACTGGCGGGCGCCATCTTCTTTAGCCTGTTGCCCGATACGGCAGGTGTCACGTATTGGTCGGTGCTGGCGGTGTTTGTTGCGGCCAACTTGATTGGTGTGCTGGCGCATGTGCCCGGTGGGCTGGGTATTTTTGAGTCGATCGTCACGCTGGTCTTAAGCCCTTTTATGTTGCCGGGACATATTCTGGGTGCGCTGATCCTGTTTCGAGTGATCTACTATCTGCTGCCATTTCTAATCAGTCTGACACTCTTTGTTGGCATTGAAATACTGCAGCACAAAGCCAAATTAAAACAATGGCTGGCGCCGTTTCAGGGCTTAAACGTGGTACTGCCTCCGCTGCTGAGTATTGCGGTCTTCATCACCGGTGCCGTATTGCTGTTTTCAGGCGCCACGCCAGCTGTAGATGCCCGCTTACTGTGGTTGCAAGACGTGTTGCCATTGCCTTTGCTGGAGGTTTCGCATCTGGCGGGCAGTGTGATTGGTTTTGCCTTATTGCTGCTGGCACATCGTCTGCAGCGTCGTTATGACGCCGCTTTCACCTTAACGTCACTGCTACTGGCAGCTAGTACCGTGTTCTCGCTGTTAAAAGGTCTGGATTGGGAAGAGGCCTCGTTATCGGCGCTGATTTTGGCTTGTCTGCTGCCTTGTCGTCATTTGTTTTATCGCAAAGGACGCTTGCAGAATGAGCCATTTTCCCTGAATTGGACGTTGGCAATATTAGCCGTATTACTGGGAACGGTGTGGTTGATTTTCTTTTCCTACAAACATGTCGAATACCGGAATGAGCTGTGGTGGGAATTTACTCTGTTCCACAATGCTCCCCGAGCCATGCGCGCGGGTATGTTGGTGGCGATTGTCGGTTGTGCTTATGGCTTGAATCATTTATTGCGTCCAATCCGTATGCAACCGGATCTGCCTTCGCCGGATGACCAGCTGTTGGCATTGGATCTGGTGCAGCGTTATGGCCGTACACAAGGTTATCTGGCGTTGTTGGGGGATAAATACCTGTTGTTTCATTCCAGCCGAGAAGCCTTCCTGATGTATGGCATGGAAGGTCGTAGCTGGATTGTGCTCGGCGATCCGATTGGTCCGGAAGAGCATTACGATGAGTTGCTGTGGCAGTTCCGCGAACTGTGTGACAACTATGATGCCTGGCCGGTGTTTTATGAGGTCAGCAATGAATATTTGTCGCACTATCTCGAACTGGGGTTATCACCGCTGAAATTGGGTGAAGAAGCAATTATCGATTTGGATAAATTTACACTGGAAGGCAGCTCGCGCAAGAGTTTACGCCAGACGTATGCAAAGACCCAACGTGATGGCTTGAGCTTTCAGTGGGTCGATGCTGCTGATGTGCATCAATATTTGCCACAGCTGCAGGCGATTTCCGACACCTGGATGGGTGAAAAACAGGTCCGGGAAAAAGGTTTCTCGGTTGGACGTTTTGATGCCGATTATCTGTGCCGTTGCCCGCTGGCATTGGCTTGGTGTGATGGTGAACCCGTGGGGTTTGCTAATGTTTGGGTCACGGATAGTAAAACCGAATTATCGGTCGATCTGATGCGTTATGATCCGGCCCGTTCACCGGGTGGGGTAATGGATTTCCTGTTCATTGAGCTGCTGCAATGGGGAAAACAACAAGGTTATCAAACCTTTAATCTCGGTATGGCGCCGATGTCGGGCATGTCACCCCATCCGCTGGCTTCTTACTGGAATAAGTTGGGACAGCTGCTGTTTGCCAAAGGCAATCGTTTCTATAATTTTCAGGGCCTGCGCCGCTTTAAAGAAAAATATCAGCCACAATGGCGACCGAGCTATCTGGTGAGTCAGGGCGGCTGGCGCTTGCCACGCATTCTGGCAAACACCGCCTCATTAATTAGCCGTGGCATGTTAGGCACGATCCGTAAGTAGGAGTTTCCATGATGATCCGTCGGTGTATTACTGCACTTCTATTCTGTACGCTGCAGTTGCCCTTATCAGCTAGCGCTGCTACTCCCGTTGATGACTTAGAACTGGATCTGCTGCCGGTAACATCAGTTAACCCGGCTGATAAAGATAAACCAATGGTGGTATTTTTCTCTGGCGATGGTGGTTGGGCCGAGCTGGATTCGACGGTTTCTGCGAATCTGGTAAAGCAGGGGATGCCGGTTGTAGGTTGGAGTTCGCTGACGTATTTCTGGAGCTTTAAAACTCCAGAACAAACCGCCAAAGATTTTCAGCGGATCCTGGCGTATTACTCAAAAGAGTGGCAACGTTCGCGGGTCATGTTAATTGGTTATTCTTTCGGGGCGGAAACCTTCCCGTTTGCTATCACTCGACTGCCCCCGGAATACCGCAAGATGATTGTTGGTGGGGCCATGCTGGTGCCGTCGATCAGTTCCAACTTTGAAATTCACGTTTCAGATTGGCTGCAAACCAGTGCCGCAGGCCGTTATCCGACCTTACCGGAAGTGACAAAAATTCAGGATGTACCATTGTTATGTCTGTATAGCGAACTGGAAGATGGCGATCTTTGCCCATTGTTAAGCAAGCAAAGTAACGTCACCCTGATGCAACTTTCTGGCGGACATAACTTTGGTAAACGCTATGCGTTGATCACGAAAAAGATCCTGCAAGCGATGGCGCCTGCGATTCAGGCATCGGTCAGCCAGCCCGCTCCGGCAAAGTAATCCAATAAGATTTAATGATATGAAAACAGCACTTAATGTGCTGTTTTTTTTATCTCGCTTAAAATTTGTGGAGGTGGGATCGGGCAGTCCAGACAGTAGGCCAACATCTGAAATAGTTCGGCTTCATGGACGGAAATTTTGCCATCGTATTCGATCGCGGTGACAAGGGCTTGTAAGAAATTAAAGCGGATCACCGGGCTGCTTTGTTGTAATTGATCTAACGCATTCCCCAGTGTTTCCTGCGCGGGCAAAGCTTGCAAGCTCAATGCGGGCAGTGATAGCGCCGCACAGCCTGCAGCAAAGATATGGCTGGCGTGTTCGGCGTTGTCTGCCTGTTGAGCCAGATAGCTTAACCATTGCTCGATGGCCGGGGCGACCGCCTGTAGCTCGCGGTATTTTATGCTTTGGCGGGCTTCATGGCTGACATGGGGCGTCAGTTGATGGGTCAGCATGCGGTACAGTAACCACTCGGCAAACGAGGTTTGTTGATCCGCCATGATCAATTGCCACAGCATCTCGTGAAAAGCTTGATATTGCGTGGCAGTCAGCTCTTTCAGCGCCGGGATTGCCAGCTCCACCAATGCCAGCCGTAAACCGCAAGGAATGGCATGCTGCGTTAAGGCTAAAACTGCCGCCTCTTCCTGCCCTAATAAATGCCGTTGTTTCAATCGGACGGTCAACTCATCGGCCAGCACCAGACGATACAGCAACAGTCGCGCATCAAATGGCGAACGGGCGGCTTTTACCAGCACTTCCGGTAACAACGGCAACCATTCACTCGGTGCGGTCATATCGTATAACACCGGCGATGTATCTGTGGTGGTGGGGGGCGGGCTTTTTTCCTGTCCGGTTTGTATGGGGGCCGTGACTGGGGTCATCGCCAGCGTACTTTGTGCCAGTAACAAAGTTGCCAGATCAGCGCTGCCCGCTGCCTTGAGTTGCACTGCTGCCGTGAACGCGGATGGCAACGGTGGAGGTGGTTCATCCGTCATTGGTTGTAGATTGGAAGAATACATGCCATCCCAATCCGGCTCTAAGCGCCGGATGCGATCTTGCAACGGTGGATGACTGGCCAGCCAGCCGCGAAAATTTTGCGACAGCCCCTGACTGAAAAACAGGTGACTGAAGGTTTCCGCCTGTGGGTGGAAAATCAGCGAGGCATAACGATGTCCACCGACTTTTTTCAAGGCACTGGCCAGCGGCGCGGCGTAACGAGTGAATTGGACGGCCGAGGCATCCGCCAGAAATTCCCGCTGCCGATTCAGCGCGGATTTCATCAGTTTTCCCCAGACGGTGCCTGCGGCACCAAGTAGCATCAGCGTCAGGCCAAAAAAGGGCAGCGCCGAGCTGCTTTTACTCTGTGAACCGCCGATCCGATGGTGCCCCCGGCCTGTTCCCTGTGATAACCAGCGTCCAAGCTCACCCAGAAACATCAGGCTGCCAATCAATGCGGCCAATTGCTGATTCAACCGAATATCGCCATGTTGAATATGACTGAACTCGTGTGCGACGACGGCTTGTAATTCATCGCGGGTGAGATAACTAATCGCACCTTGCGTGACGACAACCACCGCATCATTGATGCCCATACCGGCAGCAAACGCATTGATACCCGGCTCTTCATCCAGCACATACACACTGGGCACCGGCATGCCTGCCGCCAGCGCCATCTCTTCAACGACGTTGCGCAGGCGAGTATCACCAGGGTCTTGTGTATTGACGTGTACATAACGGGCGCCCAGTGCTTCGGCGACCACCCGACCGCCTTTACACAGGCTGGAATATTTCAGCAGCGTGATCAGCACTAAAGCGGCAAAAATAGCGACGTTACCAATGATGTACCAATGCCAGAACTGACTGTTGGTATCAATATGAATGACCTGATCGGTCAGTTGCCACAAAAATAAGCCTGCCAGCGTCAATGCAGCAGACAAACTGATCAGTCCGGCGAAAAACAGGATCAACAGCCGGGTACTGAGCTTTTTCGCCTGATCCTGATAACGATAAAAATCCATAAGTTATCCGTGCTTAGAAGCTGACTTTCGGTGCCTGACGATATTCCTGCGGATTTTCTATTTCCAGCAACGAGGCATCCGTGGTGTGACCGAAGCGGTTGGCAACCAGCGTATTGGGAAATTGATTGCGGTAGATATTGTAAGCGGTCACGCTGTCATTAAAGCCTTGGCGGGCAAACGCGACCCGATTTTCTGTTGCAGTTAGTTCTTCGGATAACTGCAGCATATTTTCATTAGCTTTCAGCTCAGGATAGGCTTCGATTTGAACACTCAAACCTTGCAGAGCGCCATGCAGTTGTTGTTCTGCCGCCGCCAGTTGTTGCATCGCCTGTGAATTGCCTGGCGCGGCGGTAGCGGCTTTGAGCCCCGCCAGTGCTGCGTTGCGCGCTTCGGTTACCGCTGTCAGGGTTTTGCTTTCATGTTGCAGATAACCTTTCGCTGTTTCGACCAAATTCGGGATCAAATCATAACGACGTTTTAGTTGAACTTCGATTTGCGCAAAACCGTTCTGATAACGGCCTTTCAGTGTGACCAATTGGTTATAGATCGAAACTAACCAGAAAGTGACTAAAACCAACAACCCTAACACCACCAGAAATCCGATCATAAATTGCGTCCCTGTTTGAATATGCATTAATGCTACAGAGTGTAGTGCACATAGGGTGTTAGTCGCATCCTTTAATGAGGATGGCGGTGCGGATGATCACGAAATGAGGGACCGGGAGGTACAGAGGAGTTGGTTATCACTGGTCAGGGTAATAAGTCCGACCTCCCGGATGACAGAAAAGAGAGGAAGTTGCCTTCCTCTTAACGTACAGCAGCGTACTGCTAAGTCATACTGGCTTATTGTGCTGGGGTCGCTGGTGCTACTTCAGCCGGTTTGGTTACTTTTTTCTTGGCGACTACTTTGTGTGTTTTGTTTTTCGCAACAGTTTTGTGTACAGCCGTGGCTTTTTTATGGGTTACTTTTTTAACTGCGGCTTTCGTTGGTGCTGCAGTTTCCATCGTGGCAGTTGCCGACGCTGGAGCGGCATCCGCAGCCGCAGCGGCGAAAGAAGCCAGACCAATAACACCCGCAACAGCAACAGCAATCAGTTTTTTCATATCGGTTACTCCAGATGTAGAAATGAATTATGGCCGTTTCGTTTGACCATGCTCAGATAGTAGATCTGAGCTACCGCATGTTCAGTGCATGAATGGTATCGGGGTGTAACTGATTGTACGGTCCACTGTTGTCTGGCGGAATATCTGCCCGACAACAGCGAGGTTTCTGCGGGAATTTTGGAGCAGTAAATTAAAGTGCTTCCAGACGGGCATAAGCAACCACCAGCCATTTACTACCGGCGGTAGCGAAATTAACCTGGATCCGGCTTTGCGCTCCGACACCTTCATAGTTCAGCACCACACCTTCCCCAAAAGTTGGATGAAGCACCCGTTGCCCCAGTTTAAAACCGGTGCTGCTGAAGCTGTCTTGCAGACGTTCCTGACTAAAACGTCCTTGTGATTGTGCGCTGTTGCTCCAACTCACCTGAGTGCGTAGGCGGATCTCTTCCAGACAATCACTTGGCAGTTCTTTTAAGAAGCGGCTGGGACGGTTGTAACTCTCTTTGCCATATAAGCGACGGCTCTCGGCATGGGTCAGATAAAGTTTTTGCATGGCACGCGTCATGCCGACATAGCACAGGCGGCGCTCTTCTTCGAGGCGGCCGGGCTCTTCCGAGCTTTGCTGGCTGGGGAACATGCCTTCTTCGACACCGACCATAAACACCAATGGGAATTCCAGCCCTTTGGCACTGTGCAGTGTCATCAGCTGCACGGCTTCTTCAAACTCATCGGCCTGCTTATCGCCGGATTCCAGCGTGGCATGGGCCAGAAAGGCAGTGAGCGGGCTCATATCCAGATATTCTTCGGCAGGGCGGAACAAGCGGGTAGCATTGACCAGCTCTTCTAAGTTTTCGATCCGCGACTGGCCTTTTTCACCCTTCTCGTTTTCGTAATGGGTCCATAAACCGGATTGGCGGATCACGCGGTCAACTTGCACATGCAGGGGTAATTCTTCGGTGTCGCTTTCCAGTTGATTGATCAATGCCAGGAAATTACGTACGGCACTGGCAGCACGTCCGGCCAGCACGCCTTGTTCACACAACTGCCAGGCGGCTTGCCACAAGTTCAGACTGCGATCACGGGCGGCTTCGCGGATCAAACCTAAGGTGCGGTCGCCGATACCGCGTGTCGGTGTATTCACCACACGCTCGAACGAGGCATCATCACCATGGTTGCTGACCAGTCGCAGATAGGCGAGGGCATCTTTAATTTCTTGTCGTTCAAAGAAACGCAGGCCACCATAGATCCGGTACGGCAGTAATTCCTGCATCAAAGCCTCTTCCAGAATACGCGACTGCGCGTTATTGCGGTAAAGAATGGCGGCATCGAGCAGACTGTTGCCTTGCTCACGCCAGGCTTTCAGCCTTCCCACGATAAAGCGGGCCTCATCGACTTCGTTAAATGCGGCATAAACCGAAATGGCTTCACCCGCAACCCCATCGGTCCATAGCTCTTTACCCAAGCGGGCGGAGTTATTGGCAATCAGCTGGTTGGCTGCTTTTAGTATGGTGCTGGTGGAGCGATAGTTTTGTTCCAGACGAATGGTTTGTACGTCAGAAAAATCTTGCATGAAACGCTGAATATTCTCGACCTTGGCTCCGCGCCAGCCGTAAATAGACTGGTCATCGTCGCCGACGATCATGACCTTACTGCTGTCACCGGCGAGCATGCGGATCCATGCGTATTGAATGCCGTTGGTATCCTGAAATTCATCGACCAGAATATGGCGGAAACGTTGCTGATAATGTTCCAGCAGATGGGGTTTATGCAGCCATAGTTCATGCGCACGCAGCAACAATTCAGCAAAATCGACCAAGCCGGCACGATCGCAGGTGGCCTGATAGGTGGCATAAATTTGCTGATAAATGCGACCAACCGGATCATAAACTTCAATGTGTTGCGGGCGTAAACCTTCATCTTTTTTGTTATTGATATAACCGGCGACAGCGCGTGGTACCCACTGTTTTTCGTCCAGATTCAGATTACGTAAAATGCGCTTTAGCAGGCGCAACTGATCATCACTGTCGATGATCTGGAAATCTTCCGGCAGATTGGCATCCAGCGGATGCGCACGCAGCAGACGGTGCGCCAGACCATGGAAAGTACCGATCCACATCCCGCCGCGTCCGGCACCGAGACTACTGCCCAGCAGACGCTCTATTCGTCCGCGCATTTCCGCCGAGGCTTTGTTGGTAAAAGTCACCGCCAGAATGCTGTGTGGCGAAACTTGTTCTATTTGCAGTAACCAGGCAATGCGATGAACTAACACCCGGGTTTTACCGCTGCCAGCACCTGCCAGTACCAGCATGTTTTGTTGCGGGGCGGCAACCACATCCCGTTGTTTATCGTTCAGGCCATCCAGCAGGTGGGAGATATCCATCGCAGCTCCAGAAATAGTGCGCCACCCGTTTGATTTAGGGGTGGGTTTTTATACAGTAAAAAGAGTATACCTGTTGTTGCGCAGAGACCCAACAGACAAAAAAGCCGGGGCAAGCCCCGGCTCGTCGAACCAAGAAATTTACACTTCGACCTGAACACCCATTTCGACAACCCGGTCGGCGGGGACATGGATAAAGTCGTTGGTACGCAGCGAGTTTTTGCTTAACCAGATAAACAATGCTGCCCGTAGTCGTGCCAAAATCGAACGATGTGATGGCAGCAAGGTCTCCCGTGACAGGAAGAATGAGGTGGTATTCAGGTTAAATGCCATCCCTTTCATTGCGCAACGGCGGAATACTTCATACACATCCGGGGTTTCATGGAAACCGTAAGTGGCTGAAATGCGCCAGACATTCGGTGACAAGGATTTGATCTCAATATGCTGATCCGGATCGACATATGGCACATCTTGCGTGCGGAAGGTCATCAGCACGATCCGCTCATGCAACACATGGTTGTGATTCAGATTGTGCAGTAACGCGTGCGGAATGCCTTGCTGGGTTCGCGACAGATAGATCGCGGTACCCGGCACTTTTTGTGGCGCTTCTTTTTCCACCATAGTGACGAAGCTTTCCAGCGGCATACTCATGCGACTGAGTTGACGCAGCAGCAGGAAGCGTTCCCATTTCCACGTTGCCATGACGATGAACATCAGGGCTCCCAACATAACCGGTAACCAGCCACCGGCGAAGAATTTGACCACGTTCGCCAGAAATAATGGAACATCAATCAGTAACAGAGTGATCAGAATGATTTTCACCATCCGTCTTGGCCAGTCCCAGTTATAGTGCGCTACCGTACAGACCAGAATGGTCGTGATCACCATGGTGCCGGTAACCGCGATGCCATAGGCCGCAGCCAGATTGGTTGATTCGCGGAATGTGAGCACCACGATCAATACGGCGATGAAGAGCATCCAGTTCACAAACGGAATGTAAATCTGCCCGGCTTCCACTTCCGATGTGTGCAGAATATTCATACCCGGCAAATAACCTAAACGCACCGCCTGTCGCGTCAGCGAAAATACCCCGGAGATAACGGCTTGTGATGCAATAACCGTGGCCATGGTTGACAGAATAACCATCGGGAACACCAGCCATTCCGGCGCCAGCATGAAAAACGGGTTCGCAATCGCTGCCGGATCGCTCAGGATCAAGGCGCCCTGACCAAAATAGTTCAGCAGCAATGCCGGCAAGGCAACGGTAAACCACGCCAGTTGGATCGGGAATTTACCGAAATGCCCCATGTCAGCATACAGTGCTTCCACCCCGGTGATAGCCAGAACGACCGAACCTAATGAGAAAAAAGCAACGGTCTTATAGGTAAGAAAAAATTGGATCGCCCAGTGCGGATTCAGCGCTGCCAGCACTTGCGGGTGTTTAAACACGCTGATTGCGCCCAATACACCGAGTGAGACAAACCACACCAGCATGATCGGGCCAAACAGTTTACCCATACTGCCGGTGCCGTGTTTCTGGATAAAAAACAGACCGGTTAATACCGCAATGGCGACAGGTAAAATATAGGGGCTGAGGGCGGGCGTGGCGACACTTAACCCTTCCAGCGCAGAGAGCACGGACATGGCCGGCGTAATTACCACCTCGCCATAGAAGAAGCCGCCACCGATCAAGCCCAGCACCAGTAATACCGTGGTAGTACCGGCATAGGTGTTGCGACCGGCCAGTGACATGAGGGTCAGAATTCCACCTTCACCCCGGTTATCTGCTCGCAGTACGAAAGCCAGATATTTTACGGATACCACCAGTATCAAGGCCCAAAAAATCAGTGACAGGAATCCATAGACTACCTGTTGTGTGGGGGGCAAACCGATGTGGGGTGAAAAGCACTCTTTGAAGGTATACAACGGGCTGGTGCCGATATCGCCGTACACCACGCCAATAGCGGCCAAAGTGACTGCGGGTAAGGATTGTTTCTGATGAGCATCCATGGCGTTATCTGTCATCCTCAGCGTTCAATGCGGTCAAAGTGAATGACTGGCTCAGCGTCTTGCTGGCGTGGCGCTATGGGCTGCGCCTGCTGTTGTTCTAAGTTTTCCAGATAATCATGCACGCGGAAGCGTTTATTGTGTGCAGGTGATTGCGGTTCTGGTTTTGCCGCCGGCGGTTCTTCGGTATAACCAGAAAAATCATCCCGATCCCGGTTCAAACGCGTTTTGCTGCGAGCCGCTTTCTGGCCAGAACGATTTGAAGCAGTGCTTGCGCCTGCGGCTCGGGCCGCGGGTTGTTTTTTCGGCAGGGCCGGCGCAAAGAAGGAATGCAGTAACCAGCGCAAGGACAAGATACTGACCACAACGATAGCGACACCGACGACCGCATAGATCCGGCTACTGCCTGTGGATGTCGATTCGATCAAGGGTTGCCAGTCGGTTTGCGCGGCAATGGTTTGCTCTAGTGCATCGGGGAACAGCATGCGGGCCATAAATAAAATATCCGCCAACAGCGTGGTGAGCACACCTGTTTTAAATAAACCGGGTACTAACAGCAGTAATACGCCAGCGATAAAAAGCATGACGCCGCCACCAATAAACAGCGTATCGACGAAATCGGTCACCGGCACCGCATAAGCAAGTGAAGGTAACAGCAGTAAGCCACAACTGAGCAGGAGTTTTCTGATTTTGTTCATACAACCAAAACTGACTTAATTAAGGGTCTGTTATTCGGCGCAATACTAGCACAGAAGCTATTGTAAAGTGCATTGCTGGTGGAAAAACCAGCAAGTGTGATCCATCGCTGAGTGAGGGGGCTAATAAAGAAAAAAGGCTTCATATCAATGATATGAAGCCGGATCGGCAATACGCCGGAAAATACCAAAATAACCTGTTACCAGGTTAGAACCATCCTTTAACCGTTACGATTCAGTTTGGCTCCCTCATTTTGGCGATGACGATTCATTACTTTGGCTGCCAGCCACCACCGACCGCTTTAAACAGACTGATGCGGTTGCTGAGTAGCGCTAAACGGGTGCTGACCAGCCCTTGCTCGGCAGTAAACAACGAGCGCTGGGCATCTAACAGGGTCAGATAGCTGTCGACGCCTTTTTCATAGCGACTTTGTGCCAGCTGATAATAGGTTTTGTTGGCATCCACCAAGGCTTGTTGTGCTTGCAACTGATCACGATAGCCATCTTGCGCGACTAAACCATCAGAGACCTCTTTAAAGGCGGTCTGAATGGCTTTTTCATAGGTAGCCACTTCGATTTTTTCCTGCACTTTCGCGACATCCAGTTGCGCTTCACGGCTACCAAAATCAAAGATCGGCAGGTTGATACTTGGCTGGAACAACCAGGTGCCGGAGCCACCATCAAACAGTTTGTTCAGCGATGAACTCATGCTGCCTGCGTTGGCCGTTAAGCTGATGCTCGGAAAGAAAGCAGCACGTGCAGCGCCAATGTTGGCGTTGGCCGCTTTCAAGGCATGTTCAGCAGCCAGAATATCCGGACGACGCGTTAACAGTGATGACGGCATATCTGCACTCAGCGATGCCAACAGTGTCAGATCCTGTTCCGGTAAACCGTTAGATAAGCCGGCCGGCAGATCGGTGCCGAGCAACAAGCGCAGAGCATTCTTATCGAGTGCGACCTGGCGGCGATATTGTGCCAGACTAGAGCGCACGCTTTCTAAATTGCTGCGTGACTGGCTGACATCCAGTGAAGAGGAAATCCCTGCTTCATAGCGTTGTTCAATCAGCTGATAACTTTGTTCATAGCTTTTGGCCGTTTGTTCTGCCAGACGTAGCAGATCGTTATCGGCCAACAGCGTCATATACGCAGTGGCAACATTCGCAATCAGACTAAGCTGGGTGCTGCGTTGGGTCTCTTCCTGTGCCAGATAGTTTTCCAGTGCCTGATCTTTCAGACTTTGTACCCGGCCAAACATATCCAGTTCGTAGGCACTGATCCCGACGGTGGCGGAGTCGGTGTTACTGATCGCACTGGCACTACCACTGTAAGTTCCGGGAATCCGCTGACGTGCCTGATAGCCGGTAGCGGTAATATCCGGGAATTGAGCCGCCCGCTGGATCCGGTATTGGGCCTGATAGGCTTCGACATTCAGCACCGCCACGCGCAGGTCGCGGTTATTTTCTAATGCAGAATCAATCAGCGTTTTCAATGCCGGATCAGTAAACACCTGTTGCCAATCGGTCGCTTGCAGGGCAGCAGTGGTTGTTTTGGTTTCATAATTAGTTGGGATCGGTGCCGCTGGGCGCAGATAATCCGGCGCTAACGAACAACCTGCCAGTAACAGGGATACTAATAACGCGATAGGGCGTTTAATCATGAGGGTTCTCCGCAGAAGAAGATGCGCGTAAAGCATGACGATGCTTACTGAAATACTTCATTACTAGTACAAAGAAGCATGGTACATAGAAGATAGCAAGAACTGTGGCGGCGATCATCCCCCCGGTCACACCGGTACCGATGGCATTCCGGCCACTGGCGCCTGCACCGGTGCTGATCACCAGTGGTAACACCCCGAGGATAAAGGCCAGTGAGGTCATCAGGATCGGACGTAAACGCATACGGGATGCCTCTATGACCGCCTGTTTGATACCCATCCCTTTGTCGAACAGCTCTTTAGCAAATTCCACAATCAGGATCGCGTTTTTCGCCGACAACCCGATGGTGGTTAACAAACCAACCTGAAAAAAGATGTCATTGGACAGGCCGCGTGTGGTGGCTGCCAGCAAGGCCCCGATGACTCCGAGAGGCACGATCAACATGACCGAGAACGGAATGCTCCAACTCTCATATAACGCCGCCAGACTTAAGAACACGACCAGCAATGAAATCGCATACAGCGCAGGCGCCTGACTACCAGAGACTTGCTCTTGATAAGACATCCCCGTCCATTCATAACCGATCCCTTCCGGTAACTGGCTGATCAGTTTGGCCATTGCCGCCATCGCTTCACCACTGGTTTTGCCATCCGCTGCCTCACCGACAATTTCCACCGCAGAAGAGCCGTTGTAACGTTCCAGTCGTGGTGAACCGTAGCTCCAGAAACCTTCCGCAAATGCAGAGAACGGCACCATCTGTTGTGCGGAATTGCGCACATACCACAGTTGCAGATGTTCTGGCTGCATACGGAATGGCGCGTCAGCCTGCACATATACTTTTTTCACCCGACCACGGTCAATAAAGTCATTGACGTAGTTCGAGCCCCAAGCGGTTGATAATGTGCTGTTAATGTCACTGACACTTAAGCCTAACGCCATGGCTTTTTCGTAATCGACCCGAATGTTGTATTGCGGGGTATCTTCCATCCCATTCGGACGGACACGGACTAGCGCCGGATCTTTCGCCGCCATACCGAGTAACTGGTTACGTGCCGCAATCAATTTGTCATGCCCCAAACCGCCGCGATCTTGTAAATAGAGATCGAAACCGGTGGATTGGCCTAATTCAGGAATACTCGGCATATTAAACGCAAATACGGAGGCTTCTTTAATCTGCGAGAAAGCGCCCATCGCGCGACCAATGATCGCATTCGCGGAGTTTTCTTCGCTCTTACGCTCACTCCAGTCTTTGAATTTAACAAATGCCAGACCAGCATTTTGTCCGCTACCTGCGAAACTGAAACCAGCGATGGTAAAGACCGATTCTACCGCTTGCTTTTCATTGTTATAGAAATGGTCAGAAACTTTATCCAATACTTTCAGGGTACGTTCCTGCGTTGCACCGGTTGGTAGTTGCACCATTGCCAATGCGATACCCTGATCTTCTTCCGGCAGGAAGGAGGTCGGCATGCGCATAAACAGCCACACCAGCGCGACCAACAGCAAGGCATAAACCACTACCATGCGGCCACTGCGTTGGATAACGCGACCCACCACCGTGCGGTAACGGCGACTGTTGCGATCAAACATGCGGTTAAACCAACCGAAGAAACCGGTTTGAATGCCGTGGTCGCCTTTCTTTACTGGTTTTAGCAATGTTGCGCACAATGCTGGTGTTAACACCAAAGCGACCAGCACCGACAGCGCCATCGCGGAAACAATGGTGAGTGAAAATTGACGGTAAATAGCCCCGGTTGAACCGCTAAAGAACGCCATCGGCACAAACACTGCAGACAGTACCAGTGCGATACCAATCAAGGCACCGGTGATTTGATCCATCGATTTGCGCGTGGCTTCCAGCGGCGATAGTCCCTCTTCCGACATCACCCGTTCGACGTTTTCTACCACCACGATGGCATCGTCAACCAGCAAACCGATCGCCAGTACCAGCCCGAACATGGTTAACGTGTTAATGCTATAACCTGCTGCCGACATGATGCCGAATGTGCCGAGCAAGACCACCGGAACGGCTATAGTCGGAATCAATGTGGCGCGGAAATTTTGTAAAAACAGATACATGATGAAGAACACCAGGATCACTGCTTCAATCAGTGTCTGGGCGACTTCCGTGATCGAAATTTTAATAAACGTGGTGGTATCGTAGGGATAAACCACCTTGATGCCTGGCGCGAAATATTTCGACAGCTCCGCCATTTTGGCTTTGACCAACGTGGCGGTCTGTAATGCGTTGGCCCCGGTTGCCAGATTGATCGCGATACCAGATGCCGGTTTGCCATTATAACGACTGACCGAATTATAACTTTCCGCGCCCAGCTCGATGCGTGCCACATCACGCAGACGTACTTGTGAGCCGTTGGTGTTTACTTTCAGTAGAATGTTTTTAAATTCATCCATGCTGGTCAGACGGCTTTGTCCGGTGATCGTGGCATTGAACTGCTGACCAGAGACCGCCGGTGCTGCACCCAACTGACCGACAGAGATCTGCGTATTTTGTGACGTGATGGCAGTTGTGACATCGTCAGGGGTCAGGCTATAGCTATTCAGCTTGTTGGGATCTAGCCAAACCCGCATGGCATATTCAGCCCCAAAGATCTGTACACTCCCAACGCCTTCAATACGACTCAGTGGTTCTTTGATGTTGGTGACCAGATAGTCGCTGAGATCTGATTGATCCATCTCACCATTTTCAGAAATCAGACCGACAACCATCAGGAAAGAAGAGGACGATTTCTCGACTCGCACGCCCTGATTCTGCACGGTTTGTGGCAGCGAACTAAGAGCTTGCTGAACTTTGTTCTGCACCTGTACCTGCGCGGTATCGGCATTAGTACCGGCCATAAAGTTCAGGCTGATGGTAACTTCTCCGCTGGAGTCACTTTGCGATGACATATACAGCAGATTATCCAGGCCGGTCATGTTTTGTTCCAGCACCTGAGTCACGCTGTCTTCGACCGTTTTAGCTGACGCTCCTGGGTAGCTGGTGCTGATCCGTACTGATGGCGGCGCAATCGTTGGGTATTGCGCAATCGGCAGGTTTTTAATGGCTAACGCCCCTGCCAACATAATTACAATCGCAATCACCCACGCGAAAATCGGGCGATCAATAAAAAATCTGGACATAACGACTCCGCGGGTAATTACTGCTTAGCAGCTGGGGTATTGGTGGTCAGAGAGGCAATATCCACTGGTGTTACTTTCACCTTTATACCTGCCTGTACTTTTTGTGAGCCATTCACGATCACCCGATCACCGGCTTGTAAGCCATTTTTGACCAGCCAACTGTTGGCAACACTGCGGGCTGTTTCAAATGCTTTTTGTTCCACTTGATCCTGAGCATTAACAACTAACACGGTAGCATTACCGCGTGGATCGTGGCTGACAGCTAACTGTGGCACCAGCAGTGCGTCTTTGAGTGTGGCTTCACCTAATTCCGCACGCACAAACATGCCTGGCAATAGCTGTAGATCATGGTTGGCAAAAATAGCGCGCACTGTCACGCTACCAGTGCCTTCATCTACCGTTACATCAGAGAACTGCAATTTGCCGCTTTCGCTATAACGGGAACCATCTTCCATCAGTAACTGCACTTTGGCTTCCTGAGGGCCGGCTTTTTCCAACTGTCCTTCGCTCAGCGCTTTTTTCAGTTTCATCAGCTCACTGCTTGACTGACTCACATCGACATACAGCGGGTCTAACTGCTGAATAGTCGTTAATGCAGTAGTTTGCTGCGCTGTCACCAGCGCACCTTCGGTCACGGTAGATTTACCGATCCGACCTGAAATTGGCGCTTTTAGCTTGGTGTATTCGACATTAATACGTGCGGTATCTACAGCTGCTTTTGCTGAAGCAACATCGGCTATGGCCTGTTTCCAGCTGGCTTCGGCGTCATCGTTTTCCTGACGGCTGACGCCGTTAGTTTTGCTCAGATCGCGATAGCGTTCCGCTTTCAGTCGGGCAATAGCTTCGGAAGCTTTGGCGCGCTCTAGAGACGCTTTTGCACTGGCTAAATTAGCCTCATAGGTCGCTGGATCAATCTGATACAGCGTCTGACCGGCTTTGACGTCACTGCCTTCGCGGAACAGGCGTTTGATGATGATGCCACCCACTTGTGGACGCACTTCCGCCACTCGGTAGGCACTGGTTCGGCCGGGTAGTTGAGTGTGCAAAGTCAGGGTCTGTGGTTGCAATGCGATAACATTTACTTCTGGTGCGGCCATTGCCATCGATGCCGGTGTCTGCTCTGCCGATGGATTACAACCGGTCAGCAACAGCGTTGTCATCAATAATGCAATGGGTGTTGCACGGAACAAAGTAGAGAGATGCTGCATGGTAACCTCAGATTCGTCATGACTATTTGTGTTTGTCTTACTATTTGAACTGAAAATTGTCACAGAACTTTGATGACTCTACCTTCAGAGCGTTAAGTTATGTAAAAAAATTGAACGTTCATTCTATTTAGAGTGTCCATTCTAGATTATAATTTTTTCTGTATCAATCAGGATCAAGTTAATATATGCCCCCCCAACTTTGTGGATGGTTAGATGAGCGAGATTACAGTGACTCCCCCGGAATCAGATCGTGCGGCACAACGGCGTCATCAGGTGCTGGATGCTGCTGCTATTTGCTTTCGAAATCATGGTTTTCATGGTGCCAGTATGGCGCAAATATCTAAAACTGCCGGTATGAGCCCGGGGCATATCTACCATTATTTTGATAATAAAGAAGCCATTATCGCTGCGATTGTTGAACGCGATATGGAAGAAATGATGGAATGGACCGGGCAAATATTTTACTCATCTGATGATATTTTACAGTCCATGCTAGATGGTGTTGAATGCGGTGTTGAGGCCAATACTGACCCTGAATGTGCTGCACTGATGCTGGAAATCATGGCTGAATCAGCTCGCAATCCACAAATTGCCGCAACAGTAAAACAATGCAATCAGATTGCTCGGCAACGGCTGATTGATGTATTAGTCAAAGAAATGGCACAACGCGGTGCCGTATCTTCGGTTGATGTGCAGGTAAAGACAGATCTTATCGCATCTATGTTTGACGGTTTGTTGATGAAGTGCATTCAGAACCCCACCATGGATAAAGCCGCGCTGACGATGTTGATGCGCAAGGTCATGCTATTTGTGCTGACACTCTGAGTTGTTCGACATAAACCGGTGGAACAGGCTGATTTTGCTGACTCAGTAACTGCGCAAATTCCTCTGCTGGTAAAGGTAGACTGTACAGATAGCCCTGATAATAATCGCAACCTTGCTGTTTTAAAAACTGCAACTGTGCTTCTGTTTCTACCCCTTCAGCCAGCACGGTCAGGCGTAAAGAGTGGCCCATTGCGACAATCGCGGCGGCAATTTCCATGTCGTCACGCTCATGCGGAATATCATCGACAAAGCGTTTATCAATTTTCAGCACATCCAGCGGGAACTGTTTCAGGTACGCCAGCGACGAATAACCAGTACCGAAATCATCGATAGCAATACGGATACCTTGCTGTCTCAGCCCCTGCAATATTCTGACGGCTTCTTCTTGTTGTTCCATCAGCGCACTTTCGGTCAGCTCCAGTTCCAGACGATGAGCCGGGAAACCGGTATTTTGCAAAATAGTCCCGATCAATTGCTGAACATCGCCGTGGTGTAATTGCAACGGTGATAAATTCACGGCCAGATTGATCAGCGGCAGCTGCTGATCTAACCAGATGCGACCCTGACGACAGGTTTCATAAAGCACCCATTCGCCGATATTCTGAATTAGCCCTGTCTCTTCCGCGACAGAAATAAATTCGCAAGGAGGGATCAGCCCATACTCCGGATCATCCCAGCGTAGTAATGCCTCGGCACCAATGATCTGGTTGGTTTCAATAGATACCTGAGGTTGGTAATAAATCTTGAATTCTTGCTCTGCAATCGCACGATGCAGTCGCCGTTCCAATTCCAGTCGTGCTTTTGCCTTGAGGAATAGTTCTTCCGAGAAATAGCGATAACCATCCCGGCCATCGTGTTTGGCTCGGTACATCGCTGTATCGGCCTGCTGCATCAGCTCTTCAGCGGTTTGACCATGCTCGGGAAAGAGACTGATACCAATGCTGGTGCCAATCACGACATCCCGTTCATTTGATAATGAGAAAGGCTGATGCAAGGCGTGAATAATTTTTTCTGCCAGCAGCGAAACATCTTCCAATGACGGGTTGTTTTGCAATAAGACGGTAAACTCATCCCCTCCTAAGCGGCAGACAATATCATTTGCCCGTAGCTGGTGACGTAAACGGGCAGCCACCTGATGCAGCAGTTCATCACCAAAGTGATGACCAAAACTGTCATTCACATTCTTAAAATGATCCAGATCCAGCATCAGCAACGCGACCCGCTCGTCATTTCTTATGGCATCCTGCAGACCAATAGCCAATTTTCTGCCAAGCATCGCCCGGTTGGGTAAGCCGGTCAGTGGATCATGCAACGCCATATGTTCCAGTCTGGCTTCCGAATCTTTTAGTTGGCTGATATCGGTATAGATACTGACGTAATAGAGGATCTCACCGTTGCTGTCACACACCGGATTGATACTGGTCATCATCGGTAGCAGTTCACCGTTTTGTTTACGATTCCACAATTCACCGCGCCAGAAACCGTGATTATTCAGCGCCTGATGCATCTGATGATAAAACGGTTCTTCATGTTTGCCGGAGCGGAAAATGCGAGGTCGTTGACCTAATAACTCGTGTTCCTGATAGCCGAACAGATCAATCAGTGCGCTGTTTACTTTAATAATATTGCGTTCCGCATCGGTGATGACGATGCCTTCACGGGTACTTTCAAATACAATTGCAGCCTGACGTAATTGCAGTTCATTGGTTTTTTGCTGAGTAATATCGGTCATGACACCGGTAAAGCGCTGCGGTTTACCTTTCCGATCAAAACTGGTGGTTACGTGGTTTTCCACCCACAGATATTCGCCATTGGCGGTGCGGATGCGGCACTCCAGAATATATTCCCGGTGACGTGATTCAATATGCCGGATCACTTCCGCCCACACCCGGTGCAGATCTTCAGGGTGCAGCAAATCGCTCATGGTCAGATCACCGTTGATGAATTCATCGGCCTTATAGCCCCAGCGTTGCACGTTGCTGGAAACATATTCCAGTTTCCAGCTGGAGTTAGGTTGCCAGCGGAACAGAATGGTCGGGCTGGCATCGATCACCTCGCCGGCATTTTGTAATGCAGTCAACGCGATGGCGCGCTCTTTTGCCTGCTGCAACATATCCAGTGCATAGGTCACATCCATGACCATGTCATTCAGCGTGGCCAGCACGGCGGGGGTGAAGAAATCAGGTTCGTCGGCATACAAATTCAGTGCACCGATGACAAGCCCATTTTCGCGGATCACAAAATAACCTGCCGACTGAAAACCGGCTTTGGTGGCGGCTTCATGAAATGGCCGGACCGATTCATCGATCAGGAAATGATTCAGGATCAGGTGCGTATTGTTGGCAATAGCCCGATCGGTGGGGATCAGAAAGCGGGGTTCGGAGCCCGTATCAAGATACACTTGTTGCCGGTAATTATTCACAAACTGGAGAAAGCCGCTGTCATGACCATAACTGGCGACATTGGTCATTTTTTCCTGTTCCAGCAAACTCACCCACGCAAAAACAAAACCGCCATGCTGAACCGCAATACGACAGATATTCTGCAACAACATTAAGCGATCCTGACTGCGTACAATTACCTGATTGGTCTGCGATAGCATGTCGAACAGATTGTTCTGTCGGATCAGATGCAGCTCACTGTGTTTACGGGCGGTGATGTCTTCAATGACATTCACTACGCAGTCGATTTTGCCGTCGGCTTGCCGGATGCAACGACTATCAATGATGGCATGCAGAATGGAGCCATCCATGCGCACAAAGCGCTTTTCACGGCGGTATCCCTGCGATTTACCCGATTGCATGAGCTTCCATTCCTGTAGATCGCTCATGCGATCATCGGGGTGAGTCAGTGCTAACAGGGTTAATCCGGACAGTTCTTCGCGGGATGATTTAAACAGGGTAGCCAGGTGATCATTAAATTGCAGCCAGCGGCCATGAGCCCCCGAGGTGATGGCCATTCCCTGTAGGGGAAGATCAAAAAAATGGTGCAACAGCTTATCTTTTTCCGCTACGCAACGAACCATATCCTGCTGATGCTGCAGATATTGCTGTCGCCACACCAGCAGAAAAAAACTGCTGACGGTGATGCCGGTAATAAACGTCGTCAGCGTGACCCAAAAGGTCATTCCGGTAAACGGTGATGCCTGATTTTCGGTCGCTGAAGGTAAGCCGTAACTGGAAAAATAAAACCATGCCAGTGATAATATTGTGTAAAACAGCATGATCCGCGTTGCTGAACGCAACGGGATTTTTGCGGCGGCACTATTCATGATAACGACACCATCCTTGCTCTTTATTCTTTATAATATTTATGTCGATTTTTCTGGCAGCATAATAGCCTGATTATTGGTAACTAAACGCGATCTATTACAATTTTTGTGTGTCTGCTCCGGCAATATTAAAAAGAAGAGAGGCTACCTTCATATCTTGTCCGTATGACACCCTGATTGTCAACCGGGCCTAACCAACCGAGAGAGGAACGCAGCGTGTCAGGTAATGCTGGCTTCGGTTGTAAGGATGCCTGCAGTTTATATTGCCCCTGCATGTTTAGTTGCAGCGCAGCTTCACTGTGTAAGCTGGTCGAATCTTGCTGAATATTAGCTTCAAATGCGGTATTTCGGCAGCTCAGTGCTGCGACCGGATTGCCCAATGCTAACTCCCCGGCTGGTGTTTGCAGCAAGGCTTGCTGCCAGTTTAATTGCCCGGTTAATGTCTGGCATTTCAGGCTATTAAACGTTAGTTGCTCGATATTCAGTGTTAATTTGCCATTGGCATCGATTGGTAGCGGCAGCGACAACCAGAGCTGTATGGTTTGCGCGGATGTTTTGACTTGCCAGTTAGTCAGCGACCAGTCACCGCGCCAGCTTATGGTTCCGTTAGCAATGGCCGTTTCCGGATCTTGTAAAGAGAGCTTGATGGTCGGCATAACTAGCCATAGACGGCTGAACATGACTTCCCATTGCAAATTATGCAGGCGATATTTTTGCCAGCTAAGGTCACCAATGCGGCCTTGCCACAATGTTCCGCTAATATTTTGCAATTGCAGACCAGCAGGTAACGGTAACCGGGGCAGGATCTGGGCTGCGGGGATAAAGGCCAGTAAAAACAGTAAATAGCTAATACAAAACAGCACTAGCAGTAGTGGTCTGCGCAACAGAAGATTTTTTATCATCGGGTTATTCTTTATTATTCCGGCCTAATAACAGGCGCTTCACCTGTACTTTCCCAACTAATGTCGGGAGTGACTGCAGTTCTATTTGCTGTGGTGTGATGCCATATTGCTGCTCTAACAGATCCAACCAGTTTACCAGTTGATCAAAACCCACTATATCGAGTTCAACCAGTGCGTTTTCGCCCTGTGGCTGAATACGTTTTAACGCCAGTTGCTGGGTCTGGCTGCTTGCAGTCAGTGCGCTGGCAATGTCGATATCTGCGGCGGCATTTATCGGTGCAGCTTGTTTTAGCTGACGGAGCAAGGGGGCCTGCTGGTGCATCCAGTTTAGCTGTTGTTGCAATTGCTGAACCTGATGCCGGCTTTGCTGCAGATGTTGTTGCAGTGGTGCCCAACCGCTCCAGTATAACAGGGCGAATAACACGGCTGCGGTGCCGAGCAGTAGAATGCGGCGTTCGCGCTCTGCCAGATTTAACCAC
>ERZ650306.142-NODE-142-length-39144-cov-5.666019_pt1 | contig 39144 bp, 36 predicted proteins | sample MGYA00376242_ERZ650306 | MGnify/ENA primary metagenome ERZ650306 (study PRJEB26733, sample SAMN07839244) | wastewater metagenome | biome: urban; feature: wastewater treatment plant; material: waste water | place: USA: North Carolina | collected 2016-03-31 ... | reverse complement strand
GATTTGTGAACAGACATTGTATGAATAAACAATTCTACGTTTACATCATGACGAACAAGAACAACACAGTTCTCTATACCGGTGTTACCAATGATTTAAACAGAAGAGTTTATGAGTACAAGAAAAAATTGATGGACGGCTTTACGAAAAAATACAATGTGGATAAATTAGTATTTTACGAAGTTTATGATGATATTAACAATGCCATTGCCAGAGAAAAACAGATTAAAAGCGGCTCAAGGGTAAAGAAGATAAAATTAATTGAAGAAATGAACAGTGGTTGGAAAGACCTGTTCAATGATCTATAAGATTGCCACGCCGACCAAGGGTCGGCTCGCAATGACTAATGAAGGCGTCATCGCGAGGAATCCGCCGCAGGCGGATGACGCGGCGATCTAAAAGTCCATGAGATTGCTTCACGTTGTTGTCGTAATTGTCGGAAAGGAACATCAGGAAATCAAAGCCATATGCTGAAAAAAATATCCGTTCCTTTTTTAGGTATCCTGCTGTTCTCTCTGCCGGTCATGGCTGCGGAGACGCATGCCGCGGAGTTTCAGAACGGCAGATTCCAGAGTCTGATGATTCAGGCCGTCGGTCGGTCCTTTGATCTCGATGAGGATGGCGCCGATGTTCTGCTGAAAAAAGCCATCGCGCTGGAGCCGGAAAATCCCATGGGATACGCTCTGGAAGCCATGCTGCACATATTTGCCTACGAGATGTGCTTTACGCTTGAACAGCGCCGGAAAGAAAAAGAAGCCATCTTTTTCTATGCCGGGGAGGCGCTGCTGAGGGGAGAAAAGAGAATCAGCGTCAATCCAAGAGACTCACAGGCCTGGCTGGCCATGGCGCTGGCCAAAGTGGCCAGGGTTCACTGGGCGATTCAGGAAAAACGCTACTTCGTGATGGCTCGCGAGACGCTGAATATCTGGAACTATCTGGAAGCCGCCAAATCGGCTGATCCGAATAATTATGACGTGGATTACCTGACGGGACTTTTGCATTACCATATTGATCATTACCGCGGGATGACCGGTTTCCTTTCATCGTTATTGATTACGGAAGGAAACCGCCAGAAAGGCCTTCAGGAAATTCACCTGGCGGCGCAAAAAGGATGGATTCTGCGGGACATGGCCCAGGTCCAGCTTGCCTCAATCTATTTGACCTATGAAAAGCAGCCGTCCCACGCTTTGCCCATTATCATGGAACTGGCAAAAAAGTATCCGGATAACTACAGCTTTCATTTCATGCACGCTCTGATCCTGGCGGAGATGCGCCGATTCGCGGAAGCGGAAACCCTTGCCGCTCAAATCCAGAAAAATATCGCTTCCGGAGTGCCGCCCTATGCGCGCCAACTGGAACCCCGCTACGATCATCTGATGGGACGAATCCATTTTAAACGCGGTGAATACGGAAGGGCGGAATCCTGTTTTCAAAGGGCGATTCAGGACAAGTCCTTTTACAATATCCGGACAAAAGCCAGATCGCTTCTGTACATCGGCATGATTCACGATATCCGGCTGGAACGCAAATACGCGGAAGATTACTATCAGCGGGTTTTGAAGGTTGAAGGGGGCGAAGGGTCGGCGCGCATCGAAGCCGGTCAATACCTCAAAGCGCCGTACCGGGCTGACGGAAATGGATCACGCCGGGAATCGGGCGAGAAACCTCAAGGGAAGGGGTAAAGTGGATACCTTTTCATTAATCACGGATTTTATTCCCTCCGGCGATCAGCCGCAGGCGATCGACAGACTGGCCGAAGGGCTGGCTCGCGGGAAAGAGCATCAGGTGCTGCTCGGGGTGACCGGCTCCGGCAAAACCTTTACCGTTGCCAACGTGATTGCGCGCGCGGGCCGTCCGGCGCTCGTCATTGCACACAACAAAACCCTGGCCGCGCAGTTGTACGAGGAATTCAAGGGCCTTTTCCCCGACAATGCCGTCGAATATTTTGTCAGCTATTACGATTACTATCAGCCGGAAGCCTACCTGCCGGCGACGGACACCTATATCGAAAAGGATTCCGCCATCAACGAGGAAATCGACAAACTTCGCCACGCGGCCACTCACGCGCTTTTGACGAGGCGAGATGTCATCATCGTGGCGAGCGTTTCGTGCATTTACGGTCTGGGTTCGCCGGAGGCCTATCTGGGGATGATCGTTCAGCTCGAAGTGGGCCGGGAAATTCCCCGGGAGGATATTTTGAAGCGTCTGGTGGAAATTCAGTATGAGCGCAACGACATCGATTTTCACCGCGGCACCTTCCGCGTCCGGGGCGATATCGTGGAGATCTTTCCTCCCTATGAAGATGAGCAGGCGCTGCGCGTGGAGTTCTTCGGCGATACGGTCGAGGCGATTCACGTCATTGACCCGCTGCGCGGGAAGAAAATCGGTTCGCTGGAGCAAATTGCGGTCTATCCCGGCAGCCACTATGTAACGACGCAGCAGAATCTCCAACGGGCGACGGCCGACATCCGCGCGGAACTTGCCGAAACACTGGCCCGATATAAGGAACAGAACCTGCTGCTGGAAGCGCAGCGCCTGGAACAGCGAACCCATTTTGATCTGGAGATGATGGAAGAGATGGGCTACTGCCAGGGCATTGAAAATTATTCCCGCCATCTCACCGGCCGCAAGCCCGGGGAGCCGCCGCCGACCTTGATGGAGTATCTGCCGAAAGACGCGCTGGTGATTATTGACGAAAGCCACGCCACGCTGCCGCAGCTCGCGGGCATGTACCGGGGAGACCGGTCCCGCAAGGAAACGCTGGTGAAATACGGCTTCCGTTTGCCCTCTGCGCTCGACAACCGGCCGCTCACGTTTGAAGAATATGAGGCGCTGCCCAACCAGCGGATTTATATTTCGGCGACGCCGGCTCAGTATGAAATCACCAAAGCGCAGGGCGTCCGCGTGGAGCAGATCATTCGTCCGACAGGCTTAATGGACCCGGAAATCGAACTGAAGCCCGCGGCCGCGCAGGTGGACGATCTGCTCGGGGAAATCCGCGTCCGCGCCGACAGAGGCGAAAGAGTTCTGGTGACGACGCTGACCAAGCGCATGGCGGAAAATCTGACGGACTATTACAGCGGTCTGGGCGTCCGCGTGCGCTACCTCCATTCCGACATTCATACGCTGGAGCGCGTCGGCATTATCCGGGATCTCCGGCTGGGAGAATTCGATGTGCTGGTGGGCGTGAACCTGCTGCGCGAGGGGCTGGACATCCCCGAAGTTTCTCTGGTGGCGATTCTGGATGCCGACAAGGAAGGGTTCCTGCGCTCCGAACGGTCGCTCATCCAGACCAGCGGCCGGGCCGCGCGCAATGTCGGCGGCAAGGTGATCATGTACGCCGACAAGATCACGCGATCCATTCAGGCCTGCCTTACCGAGACCCGCCGCCGCCGGGCCATTCAGCAAAAGTACAACGAAGAAAACAACATCACGCCCGAAACCATTAAAAAGTCGATCAGCAACATTCTGGGATCCATTTACGAAGCGGACTATGTTACGGTTGCCGTGGAGAAAAAGCCGGGGACGCTGCCCGTGAAGGAAGAAGACCTGCCGGCGTTAATCAGGAAACTCACGGCGGAAATGAAACAGGCGGCCAAAAACATGGAATTTGAGAAAGCCGCCGAACTGCGCGATGAAATCAAAGAGCTGAATCAAATCCTGCTGGAGATGGGCTAGCGGTTCCTACTCGAAGCTGATGACCGTAAACTGCTCCATCATGGCGTTTTCATACGCTTTGGGCGGCGGCAGGACATCCTGTCCGCCTTGCGCAATTTTCGTGTATTTTTTCAGAACGAACGGCAGCCCGCGGGAGAAAAAGAAATCCGGCGCGTCGCAGATCTGAAAGTGCAGGTGGGGCGCGTCGGAGTTGCCGGAATTCCCCAGCAGGGCGATTTCGTCTCCTTCTTTTACCCGATCTCCTGCTTTTACTCGGATCGAATGGGTGCGGCAGTGCGCGTAAAAGGCATAGCGGCCTTTCCCGATATCCAGGATGATGTAATTGCCGGCCAGATCAATGGCATCTTTGAAGGTTACGCTGTGGTCATTGCCGGAATTTTCCGGGAGGCCGTCGCGCATGGCCACGACCGTTCCGTCCGCCACGGCATACAGAGGATCGCCGTAGTTGAAGTAGGATTCGTTTTTGGCGGGATTCCCGTGAAAATATTCCTTCAGATCATCGTCGAACTGCAGATTGTCAAACGCGAAGCGCTCGCCGGTTCCCCTTTTCCCAAGTGCAAAAAACATGGCGTTGAAATGATAACCCATGGTGGACTGGTTGATAAACAGCCAGTTTTTGCCGCGGACCGGCGAAGCAATGACGATGGGCGTCATGGCCTGATCCGGCAGGAAGGTTGCTCCTTCCAGCGACAGGTCCCGATTCGTCCGGGAATTCCGGAAATGAAACCGGTGCGTCACGATCTTTGGAATGGTTCGCCCCAAAGGAATGGGAAGCTGCAAACTGACGTAATAATGATCTAGTTTGTCGGGTGGGTAATAGGGATTGACGGGCAGCGGGTCTTTGTAGATTTTGGGAAGTTCATTTTTGCCGATGGCAAACAGCGTCGCCCGGGTGTCGCCGTCAAGGATGTCGATCTGCTGCAAATCCAGACCTTCTTTCTCATATTCCCACATTCTCAATGTATAGCCGATCCGGATATATTGATCCGTGGGGTAGGGCATGTCCTGAGCAATGACGGTGAATCGGTCGTCGCGTGCTTCGGGGGCTGCGCCGTGGCATCCTGCAAGGCTGACGAACAACAACAGCCAAACACTAATCCTGATGAAATTTTTCATCCCGTTTTCTCCTTTCGGATCTTCAGACCGCGGGGCGGTCTTCAGGCGAGCATGGTTTTTGTTTTGACGACACCGATCCGCTGCATCTCCTCTTCGGAAAAGCCCAAAACATGCCTCAAAATATCCACGGGGCGGACGGAGCCGGTCTGCGCGTGGCGCGCGGTCAGGGTTACGGTTTTTTCTTGACCGTTTAAGGACAGGGCTTCGACAAAAGGCCGGATGTCCCGGGTGACGGTTTTGCCTTTGGACGCTCTGGTGATGGGAAACGATTCGGCCGCCAGAAAATTTTCGATGCTTTGAAGAATGACGCCTAGTTTTTCCTCGTTCGTGTCCGCGGGAAGAATCAGCTCATAAACAAAGCCACGGAGAGTCTGCGCCAAGTCCCGGGCGGCAAAGGAAAGCGCTTGAAGGTCCGTGATGGCCATGCCGTCGGGCAGGGCCGCGTTGATTTCGCCTTTCAAGACCGACAAATTTTGCGGATACGCCAGGGCGGTGACGTCCAGGTATTCCTGACGGCTTTCCATGCCCACTGAGGTGGCCGTGGCGAAGGATATTTTGGGATGCGGGTGGTAGCCTGCCGAGTAGCACAGGGACAGGGAGCTGCGCCTGAGCGCGCGGGTAAGCGCCGCGGCCAGCTCCAGATGCGAAAGGAAGCGGGCCCGGCCGGTTTTGGCGAAGCTCAGGCGATAGACTTTTTCAGGAACGGTCCCGGCCGGCGGCCTGATCTCAACTGTCGGAGCCGGCAAGTTTTGGTCTGAAAAAATATTTTGAACATCTTTGAAATCGCAGACGCCGCAATCCTGGCAGGCCTCATAGCGGCAATCCGGCGTGGCGTCTCCCGCAAGGGCTTTTTGCCTTTCCTGCAGCAGAAAATCCCGGCTCACACCGCAGTCGATGTTGTCCCAGGGCAGAGGCTCGTTTGCGGAGCGTTCCCGCAGGTATTCGCCGGTCGGGATTTCCGTTTCCGCAAGGGCTTCCTGCCACAGATCAAAGCGGAAAATCTCACTCCAGCCGTCAAAGCGGCAGCCTTTCCGCCAGGCGCGCAAAAGCAGCGTTCCGATTTTTTCATCACCCCGGGAAAACAGGCCTTCCAGCAGGCTCATCCGGGCGTCGTGCCACCTGACGGCCAGACTGCGGTTGTTCATCCGCCGGCGGATGAAATTCTGGCGAGAGAAGGTTTCGTCGATCGACAATTGGGATTCCCACTGAAAGGGCGTGTGCGGTTTCGGGACAAACGTTGAAAGGCTGACGGTGACCTGGCCCCGGCGTCGGGCAGCGCGCAGCGCCTGATAGGACAGATCGACGATGCCGTCCAGATCGCTTTCTTCTTCGAGCGGCAGGCCGATCATGAAATACAGCTTGACGGCTTTCCATCCCGCGGCAAAGACGTTGTCCACGGATGTCAGCAAATCTTCCGCCGTGTTGCCTTTGTTGATGATCCGGCGCATTTTATCCGTTCCGGCCTCCGGCGCGAGGGTGAAGCTGGTTTTGCGGATGCGCTTGATTTCTTCAATCAGCGTCCGGCTCAGCGTCTCGACCCGCAGCGAAGGCAGGGCCAGGGCCACGCGTCCGGCGGCGTGCTTCCGCATCAGGGTTTGCATGAGCGGCTCAATGCAGCTGTAGTCTCCGGCGCTGAGCGCCAAAAGAGATATTTCATCATGACCGGTTGCCGCAAGCGCGCGGTCGGCCATGTCCATGATCAGCCCGGCGTCTCTCTCCCGGTAAGGGCGCCAGATCATGCCCGCCTGACAGAACCGGCAGCCCCGCGTACAGCCCCGGGCGATTTCCAGAACGATGCGGTCGTGGACGGTTTGCATCAGCGGCACCACCGGCGCGGCGGGATGGCGCTGCCGGTTGATATTGATGACCTTCCGCTTGAAAATGGTTTTATCCGGGCCGTGGACGGCCGGAACATAAACCCCGTCAAGGTTCGCCAGCGCTTCGAGCATGGCGGCCCTTCCGGATTTTTGTTTTTTGCTCCCGGCCAGCATGTCGGCGATTTCCACCACCGCTTCTTCGCCTTCCCCGATGACAAAGGCGTCGATGAAGGCGGCAAGGGGCGCGGGATTGAACGCGCAGGGGCCGCCCGCGAGAATGAGGGGATGGGCGTCGCGCCGATCGGCTGACGCAAGCGGGATGCCACCCAGGTCCAGCATTGTCAGGATATTGGTATAGGACAGTTCGTACTGCAGCGAAAAACCGATCACATCAAAATCGGCGATGGGGCTCTGGGTCTCCAGGGAGGTCAGGGGAAGGCGGCGCTCCCGCAGCTGCCGTTCCCGGTCCGGCCAGGGGGCAAAGCACCTTTCGGCGGCCGTGCCGGGGAGCGCGTTTAAGACGGCATACAGAATTTGCAGGCCCAGATGCGACATGCCCACTTCATAGGTGTCGGGAAAGGCCAGCAGAAATCGCACGCCGGCGTTTTCCTTCCGGACGGCGTTGACTTCCGCGCCGATATAACGACTGGGCTTTTCCGCGCCGGTCAGCAGCTCATCAAAAATGTTGGGCCTCATGTTTTATGGTCCGTTTGGAATTTGCGTTGTTCCGGGTCTATTCTGCTTGCCCGGGAAAAGGATTTTTCCTGTACTTGAAGGGGTTGCGCCGGATGTCCGAAAGCAGGGACAAAGCCATTCGTTTTGCAAAATCCGGCTTTGACAGATAGCCCAGAGAGTTGTTTTTAAAGGTTTCCAGAAGTTCCGCCCGGGTGGCCGACTCCTCGGCTTCGGCAACGAAGGTTCTTTCCAGTTTGTGCTCATAGGTAAGCTCGTCGCCGAAGATGCCGGTAAGTTGCCGGTGGTCATCGGGCGAAGCAAAAAAGGACGGCTCGACGTTGACCTTCATCTGAAAGGAGAGCTCGACCTTCACCGTGTCCGCGGCGATGCGGCGCGACAGATCGTTGATCGTCAGAACAAGGCCGTTGGGCAGATGGAGGGTCTCGATTCGCTTCATGGTTTTTCTTTCCCGCGTTTTTGCAAAGTGGGGGGTTCTTACCATTTTTATTCTTGACCTGCAATGGTAATCCTTTTATAAGCGATCCCGTGACTTGCGAATCCAAGGAAGGAAGCATGACGGAGAAGTCCAACGCAATTTTATTGTTATCCTGCCCCGATCGCAAGGGGTTGGTGGCGAATCTGTCCAATTTTGTTTTTCAGCATAACGGCAATATTGTCGATGCGGATCAATATACCTCAAAGAGGGGAAAAATCTTTTTCATGCGCATGGAATGGGAGCTGGACGGCTTTGCGCTCGGCCGCTCGGAGATTCCCGTGGCGTTCAAGCCGCTGGCCGATCAATGCGGCATGAAATGGACTTTGCATTTTACGGATGATGTGCCCCGCATGGCCATTTTCGTTTCCCGACACCTGCATTGTCTGCACGACCTGATCCTGCGGAGGCATCTGGGCGAGCTGGGCGGCCGGGTGGAAGCGGTCATCAGCAATCATCCCGATGCGCGCGATCTGGTCGAACAGTTTGGGCTCCGCTTCTTTCATTTTCCCATTACCCCGAATCAAAAGCGAGAACAGGAAGACCGGCAGATGGCGCTTTTGCGGGAACTGAACATAGATCTGGTGGTTATGGCGCGGTACATGCAGATTCTGACCGGCGGGTTTATCGGGCAGTATGTCAACAAAATCATCAATATCCACCATTCGTTTTTGCCTGCTTTTTCGGGAAGAAACCCTTACCAGCAGGCTTTTGACCGCGGCGTGAAAATTATCGGGGCGACGGCGCATTATGCCACCGAGCAGTTGGACGACGGTCCCATTATCGCTCAGGATGTTGTAAAAATCAGCCATCGCGACACCATCGATGACATTCAGACCAAGAGCAAGGATTTGGAGAGAATTGTTCTGGCGCGGGCGCTGCGCCTGCATCTGGACCATAAAATTATTGTGTACGGCGCCAAGACGGTGGTGTTTGAATAAACATCGCGTTCTGATTTCATAACGCGGATTCATCTCAAAGGTTTTCATGTCCATGGAAGACCCCATAAAGGTATTGTGTCAGCCCGATGCCGGCAAGTCCTGCGGCGCCTGCTGCGGTCTTTACAACTATGTGGACAGCTCGCGAGAGTCGCTGGTCAGGAGGTTGTCTGCCCGCACAAAACGCTACCGCGAAATGGTGAAGTCGCCGGATGATCTGCCCCGCTATGCTGCCGCCACGTTTGCCGCGGAAGACTTCCGGAAGCGCTATGAGGGGATTTACTGCTGTGAATATCTCGGCTTTCTGGATGCCGAAGAAAAGAAAGTCGGGTGCCTCGTGCATCCCCTGCAGAACGACGGCGCCGATATGCGCACCGTTTCCTTTTACGGGCGGGACGTTTGCGCCGGTCATCTGTGCCCCAGCCACCATTTCATCCCCCGGTCCCAGCAGGAAATTTTATTGAAAATCATCGAGGACTGGTATCTGTACGGCCTGTGCCTGACGGATATCGACCTGGTGGTCACGTATTTCCGTCTGATTGCCGACCGGATCGGAGAGGAGCTCCGGCCGGAGGCCTTTGACCGGCAGGCGTTGAAGGATGCGGCGCTGGAATACTTCCGCTGGAAGACGACCTGGCCTTTCCGTTCTGCGGAGGCCAATCGTCTGGGTAAATATTATTTTGACGGATCACAATATATGATCAGCCACATTGATTATGAAAAATTCGGCAGGGAGATTTCACCGCTCAATGCCATTTTGCTCAGTTTGTCTTCTGAGTTTCAAACGGCGGAGGATCTTGCCCGAGCGGAAAAAATGATTTGGTCCAACATCGAAACGGCGGCGTCGCTTTATCGCGAGCGGGTTTGATTTTAATTGACAGGCAAGAGGAATCTTGAGTAATATCAACGGGCAATTTCATCATCGGGGAGCATGGGGACATGGCCGATGTTTTAAAAACAGTGTTTCTGACGCCGTCTGAAATATCCGGCCGCGTTTTCGAGATGGCCGGTGAAATTTCCCGGGATTACACAGGCCGGGAAATTCTGGTGATCGGAGTTCTCAAGGGAGCCTTTGTTTTTATGGCGGATTTGATCCGCGCCCTTTCCGTTCCCTGCCGGACGGATTTCATCAGGGCGGCAAGCTACGGCGCCGGGGCCGAAAGCTCCGGTAAAATCGTGATCACCAAGGATGTTGAATTGCCGGTTGAGGGTCAGGACGTCCTGATTGTCGAGGACATTGTGGACAGCGGCCTGACGCTGCGTCACATTATGGATACATTGAAAAGCAGAAATCCCCGTTCCATCAAAGTCTGCGCTTTTCTGGATAAACGCAAAAGACGAAAGATTTCTTTTGAGGCGGATTACGTCGGGTTTTCGATGGATGACGGTTTTATCGTCGGATACGGCCTGGATTTCAATGAGCAGTATCGCTTTTTGCCGGCCGTGTATGTGCTGGACCCCGTGCCGGCGCGCGAAAAAGAGGAAAACGAATGATCATCCAGTGTAAACAGTGCCGCACCAAATTCCGTTTTGACGACGCAAAGATCGCACAAGAGGGCATCTGGGTTCGCTGCAACCGCTGCCGGCACGTTTTTTTTCAGGAGCCTCCCAAAAAAATTCACTCGACCGGAGCCGCGCCGGATGGAGGCGAACCTCCTCGCTCCGCTCCCGCTGCCGAAAAAACAGGGGGACGGCTGGCCTTTGAGCCGGCAGGTCCGCCCGCCGGCAAAAGTCCCCCGGATGAGGATTTGGTCAGCTTTCTCCAGGACGTGATGGAAACGGAAAAAACGGCGGACGATGAAGCCAAACAAGGTCTTCCATTTGCGGACCGGGAAAGCGGGGATGCCCCTGCTGATGCTGAAACCTTCGGGGAATTTTCATGCGGGGATGCGCCCCGGGATGCGTTGACTTTTCCCCGGCGCAGGAAAAGCAGGGCATGGAAGTTCGCGCTGTGGACGCTTCTCGTCGTTGCCGTTGTTCCGGCGTTGTTTTATTTTGCTTTTTTCCCCGCGCTTGGCGAACGTCTTTTGAAAGCGGGCGGGCAGGGATGGGAGAACGTCCTTTCCATGGTCGGCCTCTCTAGGCCGGCGGGAAACTTGCCCGTAACCTCGCTGGTCAGGCTTCAGGATGTCCGTCAGCGGGTCGTCGAGAATTACATTCTGGGCCCTGTCCGCATTGTAGAAGGCAAGGCGGTCAATCAGGCGGAGTTTCCCATCTCCCGCGTGCAGGTAAAAGCGGAAATCCTGGATGCCTATGCGGTCGTTCTGAACGAACAGATGAGTTACGCGGGAAATGTGCTGAATGATGACGAGCTGGCCGTCATGACCGAAGAAGAAATGAAAATCCGGCTTTCGCTGCCGGAGGGGCAAAATAATGCGAATGATCGGATAGAGCCCAACGGGAGAATTTCTTTTATGGTGGTTTTCACCGGGGATCCGCCGGGCATGATGAAGACCGTGGTGAAGATCGTCGGCGCGGAGCGTTTGCTTTAGCGGCTCCGCCGGGTAGGATGCTTTGAGATACGAAGGAAATATATTCCGGCCCTTCAGCGAGGCCGCGAGTTACTTGCTTCAATGCACCATTGGTTGCTCCCATAATCAATGCGCCTTCTGCGGCATGTACAAAGACAAGAAATACCGCGTGCGGCGCCTGCGGGAGATCCTGGACGACATCCGCATGGCCAAAGATTACTACGGCGACGTGGAAAAGGTGTTCCTGTGCGACGGCGACGCCATTGCCATCGAAACGGAAACCCTGCTGCAAATTCTCCAGGCACTTTATGCGACTTTTCCTTCCCTGCGGCATGTCGGCAGTTATGTCGGGCCGCAGAGCACGCTGACAAAATCTCCGGACGAATTGCGGGTGCTGCGGTCCGCCGGCCTGACCAAAGCGTATATCGGCGTCGAAACCGGCGACGACGAGCTTCTGAAAAAGGTTCATAAGGGAGTCGGACGCGCCGAGATGCTGGAAGCCGGGCGCAGGCTGGTGGAAGCCGGGATCAATTTATCGGCGATGGTTCTTCTGGGACTTGCCGGTCCGGGAGAGCCTTCACGACGCCATGCGCTTGCCACCGCGCAAATTTGCGATGAAATGAAACCCCAGTACCTTGCGGCCCTGACGGTGACGCCCGTTCCGGGGACCGTGCTCTACCGGCAGGTGCAAAAAGGCGAATTTCAGCTTCTGGATCCTTTTGAAACCCTGGCGGAGATGAAGATGATTTTTGAAAACATTACCCTGGACCCGCTGAAATTTGTCGGCACGCATGCGTCCAATTATCTGCCGGTCACCGGCACGCTTCAAAAAGACAAACAAAAAATGATTGCCCTGGTGGATTCGGTTCTCACCGGCCGCGATGGACGGCTGCTGCGACCGGATCATCTGCGGGGACTTTGAGTCGCTGTTTCGGTGATCTGCGGCATGAAAAGGTTTCCCACCGGCGGGCCGGATCGTTTTTGACCGAAGCCGGACGTTTGGGAGATCAGGAGATAGACGAAAGGATGTCGCCTGCGCTCGGGAAAGACCGGCAACCGCCGATCGGGTCAGGGGTTGTCCTGTTTTACCGGCCGTGCGTTTTGTTTGGGGGCTTTGTTAATCTTTGGCGGAAGTGGACCCGGAACTGCGCCCTTTTTTTGTTTTCCCTTCCTGAAGGACGAAAGCGGGGATCAGGATGAATTTCAGGGTTTCCTTGACCGCACGGATGTAATTTTTTCGATCAAGGTTCAACATGGGACGGAAAAAATTTTCTCCGGAGACAAAGCTGTGCATTCCATTCATGATGCTCATGACCTTCATCATGGCTCTGGGGGACGGATTTTTTGCGTCTTTCGCGAGACCCATGGCGCGAGCGATGTCGCCGCTGAATTCCGGCACCTTGAAATCAACGTCGATTTCGTTGCGGGTTTTGCTGAAATAGCGAAGGAGAACAAGGTTCGATATCTCCGGATGGTCAAACAAATAATCCATCATTTGGTCGATGGAGACGTTCAGTCGTTCCTCCAGGGAGCTGCCGTGCACGACTTTTTCCACCTTGAGAAGCTCTCTTCCCAGATCGTTGTTCACGTCCATGACGACGGCTTCATACAGGTCGTTTTTGTCGCCCCAGTGGTAATGAAGGGTGGAGATATCGATTCCCACTTCTTTGGCGATCATCCGGGTGGTGGTTCCGTGGAAGCCGTATTCACCAAAAAGACGGCGTGCAACGGCAAGAATTCTTGCCTTCATGGATTCAGGATTCTTACGGGCCTTTTCAAGGGGTGATTTCATTTTTTACTCCATCATTTGATTGAATACCTACGACAATACCGTGCAGCCGTCAAGGTTTTTAATTTTGACGGGACCTCAGGGATCTTTTCGGGGCAGGGTTGAAAAAGAACCGGATCGCTTCCGCCGCATCGGGCATCCCTTGAATGACCGCCGCCGTCAGGCTCACGCGATGTGTGATTTTCCGGAAAAATTAATCTGCGCATAAGGGTAGCAAGCCTCCAGAAAAGTCCTGATGGCTGCCTGATTTTGTTCATCGGTAATCGGCTCCACTTCGCTGACCGGCTTCCCCTGGGGATTTGTTTTTGTCTTCCATGAATGAATGTAACCCGGGACCTGAAGAAACCGACAGCCGGTGTTTCCGCAGCACGCGTTGTCAACGGTCGCAATTCCCATCAGATAAAGAAACTCTCTTCCGTCGTGCGTCAAACACCCTTCTTCAACGATCTGGTAAGATCCTGCAATAAAGGAAACTTCTTCGCCGATGTTGTGATGGATGTAGTCTTCCATGGTGCGCTTCCCCCCGATTATTTTCGCCTGCGCTGTTCTTTATTCAGGGCCGCAGGGCGAAATCTTTCGCGCAGAGCCCGCCGCGCCGGTCTTTTCCGGACGTCCTGTTTTACCGCGCCTCCGATCAAGCCCTGGACGATTCATGGCGCTGGGTTTCTCCGGAAACAACCTCGACGGCCCGGACGGTCGGCAATTGCGATCGGTTGAGGGTGCCGATATGTTAAATGATAGAAAAAGTCAAGATGGTTTATCCGGATCGTTTTTCCCGGCGAAGAGGAGATTTCTGCGAAACACCCGACAGGATGCCGGTTGGTGGCTGTAGAGAATTGACAGTAAATACAGGGAAATGGAATTCGACGGCTTTTTTTAAAAAAATAACTTGACAAAGCAGACTTTTCCAAATAGGTTAACCATCAATTGATGGAATTAATAGATGGAAGAATTGATTGGAGAATCGTGTGGCGAGGTTGAACGGGGAAGGACACGGAAGAATCTTGTTGTGGAGTAAAAGGAGAAGGCAGCATGGAAAACGAATCGTCTCTCAAAGTTGAAAAAACCGGTCACGTGGCCTGCCTGATTCTGAACCGGCCGAAGCAGCGCAATACGATGACCATGGAATTTTTTCAGGAGATTCGCCGGCTTTTCAAGGCGTTTGACGAAGACGGCGATGTGCGGGTGGTTGTCATCCGGGCGGAGGGAAAAAGTTTTACCGCCGGATTGGATCTTGTGGCGGCCCAGTCTCTGCTGGGAGACGGATCGGCCGTGTACCGGGAAGAGCTTCGCAGAAAAATCATCGATCTTCAGGCGAGCATGACCGCTATCGAAAATTGCAGAAAGCCCGTGATTGCCGCGATTCACGGACACTGTATCGGCGGAGGCGTCGATCTTACCAGCGCCTGCGATATCCGGCTGGCATCGAAAGACGCCGTCTTTTCCATTCGGGAAACCCGAATCGGCATCATTGCGGATATCGGAACCCTTCAGCGCGTTCCCTACATCATTGGACAGGGCTGGTTTCGGGAACTGGCGTTAACCGGCAGGGACTGGACGGCGGAGGAATCCCTGAGAATGGGATACATTACGCGGCTCTGTGAGAATCCCCAAACCCTTTTCGAGGAAGCCCGGACACTGGCCGAAGAGATCGCCAATTTGCCTCCTCTCGCCATTCAGGGCATCAAGGAAGTCGTCAATTACAGCCGGGACCACGGTATTCAACAGGGCCTGGAATATGTGGCTCAGCGCAACGCCGCCCTGGTCCCCAACGACGATATGATGGAAGCGGTTGTCGCCTTTCTGGAGAAGCGGGCGCCAAAGTTTCATGGACGATAGAAATCCCAAACCATAGGTTTCTTCTGCGCCGTTGGGCGTAGAAACAGAAGATACATGACGGAGGAGTGTTGGCACAACCCGGTAACGGGCCGAAAAGAATGAGCTGAAGAACTGGTAAACAAAACAAAGGAGAAGGAGGATCAATATGTCTTTTGAAAGAATATGGCACAAATCCTATGCTTCAGGTGTTCCTGCCGAAATTACTGTGGAAAAGATCACCATGGCGGAGGCCCTGACGAGAACGGCCGCCACCTATCCTGAAAGAGTTGCCATGATCTACATGGGTAAAAAAATTACCTACCGGCAGCTCGAGAAACTGGTCAACCGGTTCACAAGGGCATTGATCGACATCGGCGTGCGGGAAGGGGACAAGGTGGCGATGCTCCTGCCCAATATCCCGCAGATGATCATTGCCGACCATGCCACCTATCGGGCGGGGGCCGCGACCGCCATGAACAATCCGCTTTATACGGAGCGGGAATTAACCCACCAACTCGACGATTCGGATGCCACCGTCCTGGTCACGCTGGATCTGCTGCTCCCCCGGGCCCTCAAGATCAAAAGCGAAACCAAGATCAAAAAAATCATCACCTGCCACATCAGCGACTACCTGCCCTTTCCCAAAAAGCAGCTGTTCCCCTATGTTAAAAAAGCAATGTTCCGAAAGGTTGAACCGCAGCCGGACGTTTATGAATTCATGGATTTGATTGGCCGGTATCCGGACACACCGGTGGAAAACAAGGCCAAGTGGGATTCGCTGGCCGCGCTGATCTATACCGGGGGAACGACCGGCGTCAGCAAGGGCGCCATGCTGACCCATGCCAACATCTCATCGGTCGTCCAGCAGTTCTCCGTATGGTTTCCCGATCTGAAGGGTCAATACCAGAATCTCACGGGGATCTATCCCGTGTTTCATTCCGCCGGGTATTCCGTCAGCCAGAATCTTCCCATCTGGAACGGCTGGGGCTGTACGCTGATCCCGAAGCCGGAGCCGGGCGTGATCGTCGAAATGCTGGAAAAGTTTCATCCGACCTTCCTCACGGGCGTGCCGACGATTTATACGGCTCTTCTGGGCAATCAAAAATTCCGGACGATGGATCTTTCTTTTGTCAAGGGATATTTCGGCGGGGCGGCGCCCCTGCCGGAAAACACCCTGAAGCAGCTGAAAGATCTCCACGGGGCCATCATCTACGATGTCTACGGCGCTACCGAGAATACGGCGTTTGCCACCACCACTCCCTGGGGCGGGAAGGTAAAAATCGGGACGGTGGGACTTCCGCTTCCCAACACCGATATGAAAATCGTGGATGTTGATAAAGGCGTAACGGAACTTCCCATCGGTGAAGCGGGTGAAATCTGCATCAAAGGTCCCCAGGTGATGTCCGGGTACTATAAAAAACCGGAAGAAACAGCCAATTCCCTTCGGGATGGATGGTTTTACACCGGAGACATCGGATACTTCGACGATGAGGGATACCTGACCATTTCAGACCGCAAAAAAGACGTCATCGTTGCGAGCGGCTTCAATATTTTCCCCAAGGAGATCGATGAAATTCTCTTTGAGCATCCCAAGATCAGCGAGGCCTGCTGCATCGGGATCCCGGACGAGTATCGGGGGGAAACCGTAAAAGCCTACATTGTGGTCAAGGCCGGAGAGACGCTGACGAAACAGGAGGTGACAGCCTTCTGCAAAGAGAGAATGACGGCTTATAAGGTTCCTACGGAAGTGGAATTCATTGATGAACTTCCCAAGAGCGCGATCGGCAAGATCATGCGCCGCGAATTGAGGGAGTTGGACAGGAAAAAGAGAGAGAAAGAATCATGAGTACGTTGATGCCGGAATTCAAGACATTGCTCTTTGAAGAAAAAGAGCCGCGCATCGGCGTTGTGACAATGAACCGTCCCGGGCAGCTCAACGCCATTAATCTGGATATGCTGGGCGACTTCGAAAGACTGTTTGAGGTCTTGTCCGGGGAGGATTCCATCCGGGTCCTCATCCTCACGGGCGCCGGCAAGGGGTATTCTTCGGGAGCCGATCTCAATGACGCCGTGATCTACAAGGAGTCCGAAGCGTTTGCGGATCCGGAGAGATTCCTGAAATTTGTGCAGGAGCGTTACGCCGCTCTGATTCTGGGCATGAGAAGGATTCCCCAGCCTATTATATCGGCCGTGAACGGGCCGGCCGCCGGAGGCGGATTTTCCATGACGCTGGCCAGCGATATCCGGGTGGCCTGCAAGGAAGCCTTTTTTGTAGCCTCTTTCATTAATATCGGGCTTTCCGGCGGTGAACTGGGCTGTTCCTTTTTGCTGCCCCGGCTGGTAGGGCTCGCGCACGCCTCCGATATTCTTTTCACCGGCAGGAAGATCGGCGGGGAGGAAGCGGAAAGAATAGGCCTTGTCAACAAGCTGGTCCCGCGGGAGGATCTTCTGGAAGCAGCGCTTTTCTACGCAAGGTCCATGGTGGGCAAGAGCGAGGGGGGCTTGAAACTGACGAAGCGCGTTCTGAATGAAAACCTCCATGCTCCCTCGCTGGAGGCGGCCGTGAACCTTGAAAACCGGAATCAGACCATCATGGTTTTTTCAGGCGAGTTTTTTAAATTGGTCCAGAAATTTTATAAAGCGTGACCGACGGGTCGGCTGTGTAAAGGCCATACGCAGAGGACCGCAACCAAACGAACCCTGTGGCCGACGTTTCCCGTGGAGGAGAATCTGTAATGCAGAAATATCTCGTGGATCATCGTGATTTGCGCTTCACCCTGTTCGAATTTCTGGAAGTGGACAAAATGAACCGCTTCCGGCGTTTTGAAAATTTTGACGGCGACGTTTATGAGGAGACGATCCGACTGGCCGAAAAGATTGCGGCCCAATGGGTCTTTCCGGCGAATGTGACCGGGCACAGGGAAGGGTGCCGCTATGATCCGCAAACCAGATCGGTTCGATTGCCGTCGGGGTATTCCGACGCGGCCAGGGCGCTTTGTGATGCGGGATTCCTGAGCATTGCCGACGACCAGGAAATCGGAGGGGCGGGGATGCCCCTCGCCATCCAGTCGTGTACGTGGGAGATATTCTGCGGGGCCGGCGGAGCGTTGATGCTCTTTTTCATGCTGGGGCACGGGGCCGCTCATTTAATCCGCAGTTTCGGGACTCCGGAGCAGAAGTCCCTCTACGTGCAAAAACTCCTTTCCGGTGAATGGGGCGGAACCATGTGCCTGACGGAACCGGAGGCGGGCTCCGACGTGGGGGCTTTGAAAACAAAAGCCGTTCTGCAGCCCGATGGAACGTATCGAATTACCGGGCAGAAGTGTTTCATTACCAACGGAGACCAGGACATTACCCGCCAGATCATCTATCCGGTCCTGGCCCGCATTGAAGGGGATCCGCCGGGAACCAGGGGAATTTCCATTTTCATCGTTCCCAAGTATCTGGTCCGCGAGGATGGATCCCTGGGAGAAAGGAACGATGTGTTCTGCACCGGCGTGGAACACAAGATGGGCGCCCACGGATCGGCGACCTGCGCCATGTCCTTCGGGGATAATGAAAACTGTACGGGGTATCTGCTGGGCGAACGGGGCCGTGGAATGAACATCATGTTTCAGATGCTCAATGAAACAAGGCTTGAGGTCGGCATCATGGCGCTGGGAGGTTCCTCCGCGGCCTTGCAGTATGCCGTGGATTACGCGCGCACCCGGCTGCAGGGCGTTCACTTCAGCAAAATGTTCGAGGCGGCCGCTCCCAAAGTGCCCATCATTGAACATCCCGACGTCACGAGAATGCTGATGGGAATGAAAGCTCTCGTCGAGGCAGAACGGATGCTCTCCTATTATGCGGCTATGCAGATCGATCTGTCCAATCTGCTCGAGGGAGAAGCAAGCCGGGAAGCTCGGTCTATCGTCGATATTCTTATTCCCCTGATCAAGGCGGGCAATTCGGAAAATGCATGGCAGATCACCGCCGAAGCCATCCAGGTTCACGGGGGCTATGGCTATTGCTCGGATTATCCCGTCGAGCAGCTTGCGGTGGACTGCAAGGTTCTGAGCATCGTCGAAGGAACCAACGGCATTCAGTCGCTGGACCTGGTCATGAGGAAGATTCTGTTGAATGCCGATCGGAAGAATTACAAGGTGTTGAAATCCAGAATCGAACAGACGATCGAAAACGCATCCGGCATCGTGGACGACGTTTACCGCAATATGCTCCTTGAGGGACTCCAACAGATGGATTCCATTTTAGATACCATGAAAAAGCATATGGATGAGGGGCGATACCACACGCTGCTTTTAAACGTTGATCCCCTGCGAAGGGCCTTTTTCGACCTGATGCTCGCCTGGATGCATCTGTGGTGTCTGACGCTGGCGCGTCCGAAGCTTTCCGCGCTTACGGCCGGCGCGAAAGGGGAAGCCCTGACGGAAGTTCTGGCGCGGGACGCGGAGGCGGCTTTCTATTACGGCAAGGTTTGCGCGTCGGAATTCTGGCTGGCGACGGAGTTTCCGAAATACTTTGGAAAGATGGAAGGAATATCCCTCGGCGAAACGGTTGATTTCCTGCCGGGGAACGCAGTGTTTTCGTCTCATCCCTGCGCGTGACGGGAAGCAAGACAAAAATCCGGAGCGCCGCTTGGGTGACCGGATGAATCACGCATGGCAGGTTGAAATACTAAAGGAGGATTCAAATGAAGACGGCAATCACCGAGATGTTTGGGATCAAGTACCCCATTATTTGTGGGGCGATGATGTGGCTTTGTAAACCGACGCTCGCCGCGGCGGTTTCCAACGCGGGGGGGATGGGAAATCTTACCGCGGGAAATTATGAAACGGAAGAGGACTTCCGCAACGCTATCCGTCAGACCCGTAAACTTACCGACAAGCCGTTCATGGTCGGAATCACCATTCTTCCTTCCGTGCGCATCACAGCGGGGCATCACCAGATGTACCTGCGGGTTTGCGCGGAAGAAAAAGTGGCGGGCATTGAAGTGTCCGGCGCTCCGGTGGACAAGGCGGTGGGTCCCGAGTACATCGACCTGCTGAAAAAAGCAGGGGTTAAACTTTTTCATAAGGTGGGGTCGGTGCGTCATGCCCTGCACGCGGAGAAGGCCGGCTATGACGGCATTTACGCCGCCGGCATCGAGGAGGGCGGACATCCGCTGGATGATGATGTCACAACCATGGTGTTGACCCCCCGTATTGTCGAATCCGTGAAAATCCCCGTGGTGACGGTGGGCGGCATCGCCAACGGCAAGTCCCTTGCGGCAGCGCTCACGCTGGGAGCGCAGGGGGTTATGATGGCCAGTCGTTTCATTGCCACCAAAGATTGTGTGGTCCACAATAATATCAAAGAGGAAATTGTGAAACGCCAGGAATATGAGACCACGCTGATCTGTAAAACCCTTCATCTGCAGGGCAGGGCGCTCAAGAACCAGGTGGTTAAGAATATCTGTGAAATTGAGGAGAAAGGCGGGGGGTTCGAGGCTCTGTATCCCCTGATCGCCGGTGAGCGAATGAAAGAGGCATGGGAAGACGGCGACGTCGAGGTCGCTCCCATGATGGTGGGGCAGTCGATTGGACTTATCCAGGATGTGCCCACCTGCAAGGAACTGTTGGCGCGAATGGTGAAAGAGGCCGAGGAGACGCTGGCGAGAGTGAACAAGCTGTTTTAACTTTCCGGCGTAGATGTTTTGTCCAAGGATTCAATGAAATTGCTTTCAAGAGACATTTCACGAAAAGGAGAAGGATGATGGGAGCAAGTAAGGAGATCCGTTTTGATGGTCGGGTGGCCGTTGTCACCGGAGCGGGCGGCGGACTGGGGCGTGTGTACGCTCTTGAGTTTGCCCGGCGGGGCGCAAAAGTAGTGATCAATGATTTCGGCGGCGCCAGGGACGGCGCAGGCCCCGGAGCGGCCGGTCCGGCGGACAAAGTCGTAGATGAGATCAAAGCCCTGGGGGGAGAGGCGGTTGCGAATTACGATAATGTTGCGACCGCGAACGGGGGAGAAAATATCGTCAAGACGGCCGTGGATGCTTTTGGGAAAGTGGACATTCTGGTCAACAATGCCGGCATTCTGCGGGATAAGGGCATTCTTAAAATGGAGCCGGAAAACTGGCAGGCGGTTCTGGATGTTCATCTGAACGGGGCCTTCCATGTGACGCGTCCCGCTTTCGCCGTCATGCGGGACCATGGCTACGGACGGATCATCATGACGACGTCCGCCGCGGGGCTTTACGGCAATTTCGGCCAGAGTAACTACTCCTCGGCCAAACTGGGTCTTGTCGGCTTCATGAACACCCTGAAGCTTGAAGGCATCAAGTACAACATTAAAGTGAACACGGTGGCGCCCATTGCCGCGTCACGTCTCACGGAGGATATTCTGCCGCCCGATCTGCTGGCCAAAATGAATCCCGCGTATGTTGCGCCCATCGTGCTCTATCTGGGCTCTGAAGAATGCAATGAGACCGGCAGAATTTACAACTGCGGCGCCGGATTTTACAATCGCGCCGCCATGATGACCAGTCCCGGCGTCGTCATCGGGAGCGGCAAGAAGGTTCCGTCCGTCGAGGACATCTCCGTCAACTGGGCGAAGATCATGGATCTCAAGGGAGCCAAGGAATACGGACAATTGAACGATCTGGTCCTGCAGGACCTTCTCTCGGCGTTGGAGGGGAAGAAAGAGCCGGCGCAAAGCGGCGGCGGTTTCGCCGCGGTGAAGGATGTCTTTGAAAAAATGCCCGGGGCCTTTCAGGCAGGCGCGGCGGGAGGAGCGGCGGTTGTGTTCCAGTACTGCATCTCGGGCGACGGCGGCGGGGATTGGTCCGCCGACATCAAAAACGGCGCTTGCACCATAGCGTCCGGCCTGCATGCCAGTCCGACCTGCACGCTGAAGATTCAGGCGGGGGATTTTCTCGATCTGATGAACGGCAAGGTCAATGCCATGAAGGCCTATACCTCGGGAAAACTGAAGATCGAGGGAGACATCATGAAATCCCAGCTTTTGGAGAAAATCTTCAAGTTTTAGAGCGGAGATTTTCTGAAGCGTCGGTTTAAAAATTTGAACGCAATGTCTTGTGAACAAAGGAGGTAAAACGATGATCGGAATTACGTCATACGGAGCCTATATTCCCCGCCTGCGATTGGACAGAATGGCTATTTATCAATCGATGGGCTGGTTCGCTCCGGCGCTTATCAGTGTGGCCCAGGGCGAACGTTCCATGTGCAATTACGATGAGGACAGCCTGACGATGGCCGTCGCCGCGTCCATGGATTGTTTGATTGGAAAAGACAAAACAAAAATCGATGCGGGATACCTGTGCTCCACGAGCCTGCCTTTCCTGGATCGCCAGAATGCCGGCATTCTGGCCACGGCTCTGAATCTGCGGAGCGACATCAATACGGCGGATTTTACGTCTTGCCAGAGGGCCGGCACGACCGGACTCCTGACCGCTCTGGATGTCGTCAAATCGGGGAGCCGAAAATCCATTCTGGTGACCGCGTCCGACAAACGGCAGACCCGTCCGGCCGGCTTTTACGAAATGTGGTTCGGCGACGGCGCGGCGTCGGTCCTGGTTGGGGATGAAGACGTTGTGGCGGAGTTCCTGGGTTCCTACTCCCTCACCTACGATTTCGTGGATCATTACCGGGGATCCAAATCCGAGTTCGACTACACCTGGGAAGAGAGGTGGCTCAGGGAAGAAGGCTATTCCAAAATCATTCCCGAAGCGGTGAACGGCCTGTTCAAGAAATTGAATATTTCGATGAATGACGTGCAAAAACTGGTTTTCCCCTGTTTGTTCAAGGCGGAACACCGGGCGATCGGGAAAAAGCTGGGGGCTGCTCCGGAAAAACTGGCCGATACGATGCACGAAGTCACCGGAGAGACAGGCGTTGCGCATGCTCTCCTGATGCTGGTCGGAGCGCTCGAAACGGCAAAGCCGGGAGACGGCATTCTTCTGGCCGGTTTCGGACAGGGCTGTGACGCTCTTTATTTCAAGGTTACGGAGAATATCGGAAAACTGGCCGAGCGCGCGGGACTCAAAGGATCGCTGGCCAATAAGAAGACCACGGACAACTACATGAAGTTCCTGAAATTCCGCGATCTGATCAATCCGGAGATGGGAATTCGGTCGGAAGCGCCGGTGCAGACGGCCATGACGGCTCTGTGGCGGAACCGGAAAATGGTCCTCGGGTTTGTCGGTGGAAAATGCCGGGATTGCGGAACGGCTCAGTATCCACCGGCCGATCTTTGTGTGAATCCGGCCTGCGGCCACCTGGGAACCCTGGAGGATTACGAATTCGCCAATGTCAAGGCCAGAGTCCGCTCGTTTACGGGAGATCTGCTGGCTGTATCGGTGGATCCACCGGCGATTTACGGCATGGTGCAGTTTGAGGGCGGCGGCCGGCTCATGATGGATTTCACCGACAGTGAGTTGAACGACATCAAAGTCGGCATGCCCGTCAAGATGTCTTTCCGCAGACGGGTCGTGGATACGGTCCGGGGATTCTCGCAATACTTCTGGAAGGCCGTTCCCCAGACGGACTGGATACCGGAAATCGATTTTCAGGGACGGGTGGCCATTGTCACGGGCGCCGGCGGCGGTTTGGGCCGGGCGTATGCCCTGGAGCTGGGTCGCCGCGGAGCCAAGGTTGTCGTAAATGATTTCGGAGGCGCGCGCGACGGGTCCGGATCAGGGGCCGCCGGTCCCGCCGATCTGGTGGTTGCCGACATCAAGGCCATGGGCGGCGAAGCCGTCGCCAATTACGACAACGTCGCCACGCCCGAAGGCGGCCAAAAGATCGTGAAGACGGCGCTGGACGCTTTCGGTAAAGTCGATATCCTCATCAACAACGCCGGCATTCTCAGGGATAAAGGCATCCTGAAGATGGAGCCGGAAAACTGGCGGGCTGTTCTCGCCGTTCACCTCAACGGCGCCTATAACGTGACGAGACCGGCTTTCGAGGCCATGCGGCAGAACGGTTACGGCCGCATCATCATGACCACTTCCGCGGCCGGCCTTTACGGCAATTTCGGCCAGACGAATTATTCCGCAGCCAAGCTCGGTCTTGTCGGCTTCATGAACACGCTGAAGCTGGAGGGCGCGAAATACAACATCAAGGTCAACACCATCGCCCCCATCGCCGCATCCCGGTTAACCGAGGATATGATGCCGCCGGAGATGCTCGAGAAAATGAATCCGGCTTACGTCGCCGGCATCGTTCTGTATCTGTGTTCTGAAGACTGCAAGGATTCCGGCAACATCTTCAATGCGGGGGCCGGCTTCTTCAGCCGGGCGGCGATTCTGACCGGCCCCGGCGTGATGCTGGGGGACGAGACGCATGTGCCGACGCCGGAAATGATTCGTGACAACTGGGATAAGATCAACAGCCTGGAAGGGGCGAAACCCTACACGGAACTCAACATGGCCATTATGGATTTTCTGACGCCTCCTGTCGCCGGCGCACCGGCGCCTGAAAGCGGCGCAAGCGGGCTGGACGTCGCGGGGGTCTTCAAGAAAATGCCCTCCGTTTTCAACGCGGCGGCCGCAGCCGGAAAAGACGTGACCTTCCAGTTCAATATATCCGGTCCGGCAGGCGGGGATTGGTTTGTCGCCGTCAAGGATGGAACGTGCAGCGTCACAACCGGAAAGGGAGACAATCCGACAACCACCATCGGCATGGCTGATACGGATTTTGTTGACCTGATTACCGGAAAGCTTGACGGGATGAAGGCCTTCAGCGCCGGGAAATTAAAGGTCGGCGGCGATATGATGAAATCTCAGTTGATCGGAAAGCTGTTCAAATTTAATTAAGAGGGAGGTGAAGCTATGGCTTCAGGAATTAGAGATAAAGTCGCGATCATTGGTATGGGGTGCAGCCGGTTCGGTGAGCGATGGGATGTGGGAGCCGAGGGGCTGATGGTTGAGGCCTTTCAGGAAGCGATCGCCGATGCAGGCATTGAAAAGAAAGATATTCAGGCGGCCTGGTACGGCGTCTGTATGGATGAGGTCAATGTGGGGAAGGGGGCTCCGTCGATGGGCGTGGCTCTTCGTCTGCCCAACATTCCCATTTCCAGGATGGAAAACTATTGTGCTACGGGTACGGAAGCATTTCGCGGCGCGGTTTACGGCGTCGCGTCGGGCGCTTATGATATTTGTCTGGCCCTTGGCGTTGAGAAGTTGAAGGATACGGGGTACGGAGGACTCCCTGCCTGGGGTTCGACGGCGGGAACCCTCATGTGGCAGTTCTTCCCCAATGCAACCGCTCCGGGGCTTTTTGCCCAGCTCGCTTCCGCCTACGTCGCCAAGTTCAAGATCAAAAATGACGACATCAAACAGGCCATTGCCCGTGTTTCGGTAAAAAGCCACGCCAACGGCGCCCTGAATCCCAAGGCTCACCTGCGGAAAGCGGTGACGATCGATCAGGTCCTGGCGGCCCCGATCATCGCCTGGCCTCTGGGGCTTTTTGACTGTTGCGGTGTCAGCGACGGCTCGGCCTGTGCCATCGTTACGACGCCGGAGATCGCCCAGAAACTGGGCAGAAAGAAGAAGGACCTGGTCACGGTCAAGGCCGTCCAGCTGGCGGTCAGCAACGGTTATGAAGGCGGCTTCAATGAATGGGACGGAGCGAATTTCGTGACCACGGACAAATGCGCGGCAGCCACTTATAAGGAAGCCGGAATCACGAACCCGCGCGAAGAGATCAGCATGTTCGAGTGTCATGACTGTTTCTCCATCACGGAACTCGTAACCTATGAGGATCTCCATCTCTCGGAGCGAGGCCATGCCTGGAAAGATGCCTTAGACGGTATGTATGACCGGGACGGCAAAATTCCGGCCCAGATCGACGGCGGTCTCAAGTGTTTCGGACACCCGATCGGAGCCTCGGGATTGCGGATGATTTATGAAATGTACCTGCAGCTTCAGGGGCGGGCGGACAAGCGTCAGCTCGAAAATCCGCGATACGGTTTGACACACAACCTGGGCGGTTTCCCTCACCAGAACGTGTGCGCGATTTCCATTGTAGGTAAGTATGGAAAGTAATTCTGTAGGACGCGGATGACGCTCGCGCCGCGGAGGTGGTGGAGCCGCTTTCTCCGCCTCCGCGGCCTCCTCCGATCGGATCGGTTTTTGCACGGAGGTCGGAAGCGTCCGGACAATGCATTTTGATGAGGAGACGGATGAATGGATATTATTCAATATACGGTTGAACACCGAATGTTCCGGGATACTTTCCGGAAGTTTGTCGCCAATGAACTGCTTCCCCATGTCGAGGAATGGGAAGAGGCCGGCATCGTTCCCAAGAGCGCCTGGAAGAAAATGGGGGAGCACGGGTTTCTGGGCATGTCCGTTCCGGTGGAATACGGCGGCGCGGGAGCGGATTTTCTGTATTCGGTGATTGTTATCGAAGAACTGTCGCATTCCAATTTTGCGGGACTTGCGGCGCCCCTGCACACCGATATCATTGTTCCTTACATTATTTCCTTCGGTTCTGAAGACCAGAAGCAAAAGTATCTTCCCGGCTGCGTCACCGGCGACATTATCACGGCGGTGGCCATGACGGAGCCCAATACCGGCAGCGACCTTGCCGCGATCAAGACAACCGCCGTGGAGGACGGGAATGACATTGTCTTAAACGGGCAGAAAACCTTTATCAGCAACGGGATCAACTGTGATCTGTGCGTTGTGGCGGCAAAAGATCCGGCCTGTACGGACCCCCACAAAGCGGTGGATCTTTTTGTTGTGGAAGCCGGCACGCCCGGCTTTGAGAAGGGCAAAAAGATCAAAAAAGCCGGCTGGCACAGCCAGGATACCTCCGAGCTGTATTTCACGGACTGCAGAATTCCCAAAGAGAACCGTCTGGGCGAAAAAGGAACCGGATTCCTGAAACTCATGATGAAGCTTCAGCAGGAGCGTCTGGTCGTCGCCATCTCCGGAATCGCGGCCGCCGAATACATGCTGGAGACCACCATCCGGTATTGCCGGGAACGGACGGTTTTTGGAAAACCCGTCTCCAAGTTTCAGGTCAATCAGTTCACGCTGGTGGAATGCGCCACGGAGATCAAGATCGGGCGGACCTTTGTGGACAAGCTGATTGTGGATCACATGGAGGGGCGGCAGGTTGTCATCGAGACGTCGATGGCCAAATACTGGATCACGGACATGGCCCACCAGGTGGCGGACAGATGTCTTCAGCTGCATGGGGGGTACGGATACTGCGATGAATACGGGATTTCACGGGCCTGGCGCGACAGCCGGGTGAGCCGGATTTTTGCCGGGACCAATGAAATCATGAAAACCATTATTGCCAAGTTTATGGGGTTATAGCGTATGGCCGGACCACTGGAAGGTTTAAAGGTTCTCGACTTTACGACGCTTTTGCCCGGGCCGTATGCGACCATGATTCTTTCCGACCTGGGGGCGGATGTTTTAAAGGTTACCTCCGGAAGCCGGCCTGATCTGGCGGCCATTGTGCCGCCGTTTATCGGGAAGACCGATCTGACCGCCGCCTCGGCGTATCTTGGCCGCGGAAAGCGATCCATTACGCTGAATCTGAAGGATGCCCGGGGGCTGCAGGTTGTCCATCGCCTGCTGGAGCGCTACGACGTCCTCATTGAGCAATTCCGTCCGGGAATCATGGCGAAGCTTGGATTGGGTTTTGATGATCTTGCCCCCCGGTATCCGTCCCTGATCTATTGCTCTCTGACGGGCTACGGCCAGACGGGGCCGATGAAAGACCGGGCGGGCCATGATATTAATTATTTGTCCCTCTCCGGGCTGATGGGTTACGCGGGACGCAAATACGAGGGGCCCGTGCCGATGCCCCTGCAGATTGCCGACGTGGCTTCCGGATCCAATAATGCCGTCATCGCCATTCTGGCGGCGGTGTTCAGCAGGAGCAGGAGCGGAAAAGGACAGTATCTCGATATTTCCATGACCGACGGGGCTTTCGCCTTCAACGCCCTGGCTGCCGCCGCCTATCTCGTATCGGGGGAAGAGCCGACAAGAGAAGGGTTTATCCTCAACGGCGGATCCCTCTATGATTTTTATAAAACGGCGGACGGCCATTACCTGAGTTTCGGCGGGCTGGAGCCGCAATTCTTTGCCGCCTTCTGCAACGCCATCGGACGTCCCGATTGGATTGCCGGCGGCGTGGCGCCGCCGGACTGCGCCGGCGTCAAAGAGGAAGTAAGAAAGATCATCAAGAGTAAAACGCGCGGGGAATGGAAGGAAATTTTCGACAAAACGGATGCGTGTGTGGAACCCGTTCTTTCGCTTTCGGAAGCGCTGGACAGCGAATTGGTCCGGGAACGGCAATTGACGACGGACATCACGCTGCCGGATGGAAGCACCGTACGACAACCGGCCAGTCCGTTCAAGTTTTCCGCAACTCCCCCGGTGTACGGAAAAACGGGCGTCAAGGCGGGATCGCATAACCGGGAAGTCTTCCTCGAACTGGGTTACAGCGAGGAGGAAATCAATGAGTTCGGGAAGACGGGACTGTTCTCGTGAAGAGAAGGTCCCGATCATGATAAACCATCATAATGGGAGGTGAGCATGGCCGACAAATCAAAAGTAGGGATGGTGTTTCCCCCTTACATCTTCGAGGTGGAAAAGGGAAAAATCGCCGAGTTCGCTATGGCCGTTTCGCAGAAGGAGAGCAAGAGCCAGGTGAAACAGATTTATGCCGATTCCGGGGCGGCAAAGGCGGCGGGGTATAAGGATATTGTTCCCCCTTCGACGTTTCAAACGTGTTTTTTGCTGTGGGGCGGCGGAGGATTGATGCCCATGCTGCAGGAGGTCGGCATCAACCTGGTCCGGCTGCTTCACGGGGAAGAAGAGTATGAGTATCTGCTCCCCATTCATCCGGGCGACGTAATGACCGGGGTCATCAAGGTTGTCGAGATGTTTGACAAGGAGAAGAAAGGCAAACCGGGGAAATTCATGGAGTTCACCGTTCTGGAAGCGGAGATCAGGAATCAGCGCGGGGAACTGGCGATGCGCGCCCGCACAACTTTAGTGGAGAGATAGGAGGAAACCATGACGAAAGCATTGACGTATGAGAGCATCCATGTCGGCGACGCGATGCCGGCATTTACATCCGATCCCATTACCCGGACCCATCTGGTCCGATATGCCGGAGCCTCGGGAGACTTCAATCCCCTCCACCACGACGAGACGTTCGTCAAAATGTTCGGAATGCCGCGGGTGATTTCCCACGGGATGTTTGTGATGGGCATTGTCGGGCAGGCCGTCACGGATTGGGTTGACGACAAGAATCTGCGTAAATTCGGCGTCCGGTTTTCCGGGATGACGGAGCCCATGGATCTGGATGACCCGAACTCAAGGGACAGGGCAACGATTGTCGTCACCGGCAACGTGGTTGAAAAGTTTGAGGCGGACGGCGAGAAAAGGATGCGCTGCGAGATTCAGGCGGCGGACAAACTGGGAGGCGTAAAGCTCACGGGCTCGTTTATCGCGGCTCTGTCCTGAGAACGATCATGAGAACCGCTCCCGGCGGCGCAACGGGAGCGGTTCGGCGGTTTCTTGCCCTGCGCTGATTTTCCAATTCATAACTTGCCGGAAACGGTCACGGAGGTGGCGGATATGATCGATCCAAAGTATCAGACGCATATCGAAATGCTGGAGAACGCTGTCCCGATTACTCAAAAAATGGGAATTCGGATCGTGGAGATGAGCGACCGTCATGTCAAGGTGCTTCTCCCTTTTGCGCCGAACATCAACCACATCGGCACGATCTATGCGGGTTCTCTATTCACGGCGGGCGAATACATCGGCGGTCCGATTTATGTGGCTTCCTTCGATTATTCGAGATTCTATCCCATTGTCAAAGCCATCAACATTCAATTCCGCCGACCGGCAACCACCGACGTAACCGTTGAAGCGACGTTAAGCGAGGCCGAAGTCAACGCCATTCAGGCCGAGGCCGAGGCCAAGGGGAAGGCTGACTGGAAAATGGACCTGGAAATCAAGGACCAGGCCGGGACCGTTTGCAGCCTTATTCAGGGAGTCTGGCAATTGAGGGTCATGAGTGAAGGAGGAATAAAAAAATGATTCTGTCTTCAAAGGAAATGATTCGCCATTGGACGGACGCAGGGGCTTGGGGAACCAAGACCTTCATCGATTACTTCAACGAACATGTTCGGAAAGATCCGGAAAAGATCTGTCTTGTGGATCCGCTGAACCGGGAAGCCCTGGTGGGATCAAAGCCTGAACGACTGACCTATCGGCAACTGGATCAGGCAGCCAGCGCCGTGGCGGAGGGGCTTTTGGCCAGGGGGATCGAAAAGGACGATATCATCATGGTTCAGCTTCCCAATATCTGGGAATTGGCCATGCTCTATCTGGCCATCACGCGCGCCGGCGCCTTAATCTCGCCCATGCCCATGCAATGGCGCTTTTCGGAGCTCAAGTACATCGCTTCCACCACCTCCGCGGCGGCGATCATCACCATCGACTCCTTCGGCGGTTATCCGCATATCGAAATGGCCGGGAAGGTGCGAGGCGAGGTCTCTTCCATCCGCCAAATTCTAACGCTCACCGATATTCAGGAGATGGCGAAAGGCCCCGTCACGGGGAAAACCGACGCCATCCGGATAGACGCCAACGATGTTTTTACCCTTTGCTGGTCGTCCGGAACGGAGGCTCAGCCGAAGGGCTGCCCGCTGACCCACAACAACTGGCTGTTTCTGACGGATTTGTGCTTCGAGACGGTTCCGGTCAAGCCCGGCGACACTTATATCACGGCGGGTCCCCTGGTGAATATGGCCTCCATCGGGACCGTATTTATCGAATGGCTCAGAGGCGGAGGAAAACTGGTTCTCCATCATCCCTTTGACGGGCCGACCTTTATTCTGCAGCTGATTATGGAAGAGGTTCATTATACGCTGCTGGTGCCGGCGGTCATCAATGGTCTTCTGAAACACCCCAAGGTGGATCAGTTCGACCTCAGCAAGATGAGGGCGATCACGCTCGGGTCGGCGCCGCCGTCCTTGTGGTCGGTCCAGGAACTCAAACGTCGATGGGGCATCGAGTTCGGCAATATCTGGGGACAGAATGAAGGAACGGCCAATGTTTCCGGTGTGTACAATATGCCCGATATGGAGATGAGGGTCGATAACTTTCCTCAATACGGAAAGCCGGGATCGTCATGGGTTGCCAAAGACAGCCAGCTTCGGCACATTTCGTTGAAAATCGTCGATCCGGTTACGCAAAAAGAGCTTACCCAGGAAGGCGAGGTAGGACAGCTTTACTATAAGGGGCCAAACGTCATTTCCGGTTACTTCAAGCGTCCCGATCTTACGGCCGTCGCGTTCGACAAAGACGGATATTTCAATACCGGCGACCTGTTCCAGATCAAGAAAAATGACTGCATCGGATTTTTTGACCGGACAAAAGACATCATTATCCGCGGCGGTTTCAATATCAGCGCACAGGAAGTGGAAAACGTCCTGCTGGGGCATCCGAAAATCCAGGAAGTGGCCGCGGTCGCCATGCCCGATGAAATCATGGGGGAAAAAGTCTGTGTTTATGTGGTGCCCAGAGAAGGCGAAACCGTGACGCTTACGGATGTGTCCTCGTTTATGAAGGAAAAGGGCATGGCCATTTACAAGACGCCGGAACGCGTCGAGCTTATCGAAGCCATTCCCCGGAATCCCGTGGGGAAAATCATGAAAAACGTCCTGCGGGAAGACATCCGAAAAAAACTGGCGCAATGAGGGATGCGCGCAGACAATGACGGCGTTGCGCTGAAAGATTCCTGTCGGGGGATGCTGGATCGCCGACGTAAGAGAAACGGCGCGGCGCGCGATGAATGATCTTAAACCGGGGCGCGTAAGGTTTGATGGGCTTGACGAAAACAGCCCCGCAGATATTCAGGAGGGATGACATTGAATCTGATATTGGATGATCGGGATCAGAAGTTTGTGCTTCAGGAATTGCTCGATACCGAAGATCTGTGCCGGATGCCGGCATGGTCGGACTTTTCTCCGGATATGTTCGACATGGCTCTCAAGGAGGCCCAGCGTCTGTCCGTGGAAGTGATTTTCCCCGCCCTGGTGACCGGGGATCGGGAAGGTTGCCGGCTTTCGGACGGGCAGGTCTTTGCGCCGCCGTCCTTCCGTCGCTGCTTCGACCTCTACCGCGATGGCGGCTGGATCAACATGGGGGTGTCCCCGGAGGCGGGTGGGCAGGGTTTCCCCATGGTGATTACCATGGCCGCCAAGGAGTGGTTCATCCACAATTTTGCCTTCTTCTTCTATCCGAAACCGGGGCAAGCCGCCGCGCGATACTTTATCAAACACGTTCTGCCGGAAGTCGACGCGGCGGTAAATGCCTTCAAGAGCGAGGACCTTTCCATGATCGATATCCCGGATGAAAGTTTTGCCGTTTAGGGATGGAAGCGATCGTCATTAGGCAACGACGGTCGCTTTTTGACCGCTCGATGAACCGGTTCCGACATGGAGGTTTGCGGCATGCCGGAAACCACGCCGATCCTTCTCACCCTTCCGAGAGACGGCGCGAAGAAGATCGGATCGGTGGGTATGCCGGTCAGCGATGCCGAGGTGAAGCTTGTAGATCCTGGATCGGGAGAAGATTACGTTCTATAGGAGGGAGAAGGTGGCGCCCTACAAGGTGCCGAAGGTCATTCAATTCATGACGGCCCTGCCGTTGAGTGCCGTGGGCAAGGTGTTGAAACGTGAACTGCGCAAAATCATGAGCGCTGAATGACGAACTCGTAAAAGATCGAAAAAGGAAAGGAGTTAAAATCATATGAGCAGCACGGTTTATGAAATCAAAGAATCATCCATTGCCGATCCGGGGCCGTTGGGTCTGGCCTGCTTCGCTCTGACCACATTTTGCCTGAGCATGGTCAATGCCGGCTTCGTGGACAAGTCGGCGACGATCGTGGTGATTGCGCTGGCCCTGATTTACGGCGGTGCGACACAAATTCTGGCCGGGATGTGGGAATTCAAAAAGAACAACGTCTTTGGCGCCACGGCGTTTGCCTCCTATGGCGCTTTCTGGATTTCGCTGGGCGTCTTTGACCTGCTGGCCACCCTGCAACTGGTCACCGTACCCGCACAGGGCGTTTGGCTGTTTTTGCTTGCCTGGACCATTTTTACCTTTTACATGTGGATCGGAAGCTTCGGCACCAACAAAGCGCTCCTGGTCACATTTACGCTGTTGCTTGTCGCTTTTATTCTGCTGACGGTTGGCGCAACCGGCAACCATACCGCCCATACGCTGGGCGGTTATGTCGGCATTCTGACGGCGATCGCGGCGTGGTACGCATCGGCGGCGGGTATTTGGAATGCCGTGTTCGGACGCGTCGTGCTGCCGGTCGGACCCTCGAAAAAATGACACGGTTTTTTTGGGAAAAGAAAAATTCAAATTTCAGGAACCGCAAAAAACGGACATGAATTGAAAACGGAAATTCATAATTCCACGATGACGGAGGTTAAATGTCGGCAGGTATGAAATATTTGGATATTTACAAACAATCGATCGAGCAGCCGGACTTGTTTTGGGGCAAAGCCGGGGAGGCCATTGAGTGGACGAAGAAGTGGGACAAAGTGCTGGACGACACCAACAAGCCCTTTTACCGTTGGTTTGCAGGCGGAGAGCTGAACACCTGCTACAACGCCCTGGATTACCATGTGGCAAACGGCCGGAAAGACCAGACCGCCATCATCTACGACAGCCCCGTCACCGATGCCGTCCGGAAGATTTCCTACGGCGAGCTTCTGGAAAGCGTTTCCCTTTTTGCCGGCGCCCTTTCCGGGATCGGCGTGAAGAAGGGGGACACCGTCATCATCTACATGCCCATGATCCCGGAGGCCTTGACCGCCGTGCTGGCCTGCGCCCGCATCGGCGCCGTCCATTCCGTCGTCTTCGGCGGATTCGCCCCCAACGAGCTTGCCATCCGGATCGATGACGCCAAACCCAAAGTCATCGTTTCCGCCTCCTGCGGCATCGAAGGAAAGAAAACGATCCCCTACAAGCCCCTGCTGGACGAAGCCGTCAACATCGCTTCCCACAAGCCCGAAAAGTGCGTCATTTACCAAAGACCCCAGGTCAAAGCCGACCTTATCCCCGGGAGAGACCTCGACTGGGACAACTTCGTCAAGGGAGCCAAACCCGCCCCCTGCGTTCCCGTCGCCGCCACCGATCCCCTCTACATCCTCTACACCTCCGGCACCACCGGAAAGCCCAAGGGCGTCATGCGCGACAACGGCGGCCATGCCGTCGCCCTCAAATGGTCCATGAAACACATCTACGACGTCAACCCCGGAGACGTCTTCTGGGCCGCCTCCGACGTCGGCTGGGTCGTCGGCCATTCCTACATCATCTATGCCCCCCTGCTTTACGGCTGCACCACCATCGTCTATGAAGGCAAACCCGTCGGCACCCCCGATCCCGGCGCCTTCTGGCGCGTCATCTCCCAGCATAACGTCTCCGTTCTGTTTACCGCCCCCACCGCCTTCCGGGCCATCAAGAAAGAAGACCCCAACGGCGAATACCTGAAGAAATACAACATCTCCTGCCTGAAATACCTCTTTCTGGCCGGAGAGCGGCTTGACCCCGACACCTACTACTGGGCCGGCGACATGCTCAAAATCCCCGTCATCGACCACTGGTGGCAGACCGAGACCGGCTGGCCCATTGCCGCCAACTGCATGGGCATCGAACCTCTGCCCATCAAGGCAGGCTCCCCCACCAAACCGGTCCCCGGCTACAACGTTCAAATATTAGACGCGGACGGCAACCGTCTGCCCAACGGAGAGGAAGGCTCCGTTGTCATAAAACTTCCCCTGCCGCCCGGCTGCCTGCCCACCCTCTGGCAGGACGACAAGCGCTACCTGGAATACGTCACCGAAAGACCCGGCTACTACGTTACCGGAGACGGAGGGCGTTTTGACGAAGACGGCTACCTCTACATCATGGGGCGGATTGACGACGTCATCAACGTTGCCGGCCACCGGTTATCCACAGGCGCGATGGAAGAGATCATCTCCAAGCACAGAGATGTGGCGGAATGCGCCGTCCTGGGGGCGGAAGATCAGTTAAAAGGCCAGGTTCCGGTGGGATTTGTCGTCCTGAAAGCCGGCGTGGACCGCAAACCACAGGAAATCATTGCCGAACTGGTGCAAATGGTCCGCAGCGAGCTGGGCGCTTTGGCCTGTTTCAAGGAAGCCGCCGTGGTCAAGGCCCTGCCGAAGACCCGATCCGGCAAGACGCTGCGCTCCACGATGCGGAAGATCGTGGACGGCAAGGATTATGTGGTTCCTTCCACGATTGACGACCCGGCGGTGCTTTCATCGATTGAAGAATCGGCCAGGAATATCGGGTATGGGAAGAAAACAGGCTGAAGGCTGAAGGCTGAAGGCTGAAAAGACTGAAGGCTGAAGGCTGAAGAGAACAGGTCATGGGCGATGGGCAAAAACAATAAGTGAAAAGCAATGAGCAACGAGTGGTGAGTGGAAAGAGAAGGATGTTTCCCTTTTTCTACTCATCACTTTCCACTCGTCGCTTTGCACTGTTGTTTTCATCCTTGCGGGCGGCAAGACCGTTCCCTGCAGTTTTCAGATCCCGGTTTTCTGCAATATTTCTTCACGGGAAATTACACCTGCCCGCAAAATAACCGGTTGTTCCGTTGTGGTGTCAATGATGGTGGAGCCTGCAGTACCGCTTGTATTTCCCAGATCAACCACGGCGTCAAGCCGATCCCCGAGTTGCGCGATCACCTCATCTGCCGTTGCACATTCCGGCAAGCCGGATAAATTCGCGCTGGTTGCCGTCAGCGGTTTCCCCGCCGCCAGAGCGATTTGTCTGGCGCCGTCATGGCCGGACAGACGGATGCCGATCTTCCCGGTCTTTGCCGTCAGAAGAGGAGAGACACAGCCTGCCGCCTCAAAAACAATCGTCAGCGGTCCCGGCCAGAAAGCGTCCATCAGTTTTTGAGCGGTCTTTGGAATGGCGCGCACCAAAGGGTGGACGTCTTCGCGCCGGCCGATGATCAGGGAGACGGGATTGGAAAAGTTCCGCCCTTTGATTTCGAAGATTTTGCGGATGGCCTGTTCGTTGGTTGCATCCGCGCCGAGGCCGTAGATGGTTTCGGTGGGATAGGCAATAACGCCTCCGCGGGAAATGATTACGGCGGCGCTGCCGATGACATCTTCTTCCGAATGACCGGTGTTGATTTTCAGGATTCGGGGCATCAGGGGTTTCCCGGATTTGACGGGGTTTTTACAGAACCTTCAAGTTCTGCTGCTTTTTTTCCACATCCCTGGCCATCTTTTTTACGTATGCGGTAAGTTTTGCGTTCAGGGATTTGTCTTCCAATGCCAGAGCGCGCGCCGCAAAAAGGGCCGCGTTCTTTGCGCCGGCCTTGCCGATGGCCATGGTAGCCACAGGAATGCCGCCGGGCATTTGCACGGTGGAGAGCAGTGCATCCAGGCCCCTGAGGGATGTGGCGTCAATGGGAACGCCGATGACAGGGAGCAGGGTTTGTGAAGCAATAACTCCGGCCAGGTGCGCCGCGGCGCCGGCGCCGACAAGAATGATTTTCACGCCCCGCCCGGCGGCCGTTTTGGCGAATTTGGTTGTCCGTTCCGGCGTGCGGTGTGCCGACGTTAACACCAGCTCATAGCCGATGCCGAATTCATCCAGAATTTTTGCCGCTTCGGTCATGACCGGCAGGTCCGAATCACTGCCCATGACCACACTGACCCATATCTTCTTTCCGGCGCTTTTGGCTTTCATGCGGACTCCTCTGTAACAATATGAAATAAGTGAGTAATTTTAAGCGTCCTTAACGCACTTCCGTTCCTTTTGCAAGATGGTTTTTATCTTGACATATCCGGGGATGCTCTCTAGAGTTTCCCATCGCTGATCAAAGGAGACAGACATGAAAAACACTTTAACGGCAGTTATTGAAACCAGCAAAGGCGCCATCCGGCTGAAGTTGTTTGCCGATCAAACCCCGCTGACGGTCGGCAATTTTGTCAACCTGGCACGGCGCGGATATTACAACCAACTGAACTTCCATCGCGTCATTTCCGATTTTATGATTCAGGGCGGCTGTCCCAACGGAGACGGCCGCGGCGGTCCCGGCTACACCTTTCCCGACGAGTTTGTGGCGGGGCTGCGCCACAGCAAGCCCGGCATTTTGTCCATGGCCAACGCCGGTCCCCGGACCAACGGCAGCCAGTTCTTTATCACGCATGTGCCGACGCCCTGGCTGGACGGCAAGCACACGGTGTTCGGCGAAGTGGAAAGCGGCGAGGATCAGAAAGTCGTCAATGCCATCGCGCAGGGTGATGCCATTACGTCCATTACGATCGAAGGCGATGCAACGGAACTGATGGAAAGCATCCGGAAGGTTCTGGACCAGTGGAACAAGACGCTGGATGTGAAGTTTCCCAAATTGCAAAAGGCTCTGTAGATAGAGGGACGCTGTTTTTTCAGGCAACCCTGCAGCATCCTTTGTTATTTTCGGTTGTGCCTCCCCTGGCGTTGTCCATCCACATACTGACCCGGCATCCATCAAGGAAGGAGCTGTCGTGACATCCCGATCATTTTTTACGTCCCTTTTTGAGCCGCGGGCCATCGCGTTTATCGGCGCGTCCAACAATCCCGCCAAATGGGGTTTCAACATTCTCCATCACCTCATAAGGGGCCAGTACGCAGGCCGTCTCTATCCCATCAATGCCCAGGGCGGCGCGTGGTTCGGAAGGAAAATGTTTAAAAGCCTGGCCGAGGTGACAGAGCCTCTTGACCTGGCCGTCATTGTTGTTCCCAAGGAAAAAGTTCCGGATGCGATTCGCGAATGCAGCCGGGCGGGCATTGCCGCCGCGGTGGTGATTACAGCAGGGTTCGGCGAGACGGGACCGGAGGGAAAAATTCTGGAGCAGGAAGTCCTTCGCGTCGCGCGAAGTTGCGGTGTCCGCATCGTGGGGCCCAACACCATGGGCATCTACAGCGCCTATCCCACCTGCGTGCAGGCGATCATGACCTCCACGCAATTCAAGCCGGGGGCCGTTGCCGTGGTTTCTCAGAGCGGCAACCTGGGCACCTCGATCACCGACCGGCTTGTCCGGCGGGAGATCGGTTTGAGCCGTCTGGTAAGTTCGGGCAACGAGGCGGATCTGACGGTGGAAGACTACCTGGACTACCTGGAAACCGATGAAAAAACGAAAGTCATCTGCCTTTACGTGGAAGGCGTTCGCCAGGGGCATCGGTTCATGGAGACGCTCAGGCGTATATCCAGCGTCAAACCGGTCATTCTGCTCAAGGGAGGCACCGGAATTGTCGGTGCGGGCGCGGCCATGTCTCATACCGGCGCGCTGGCCGGAAGCTTCGCGGTCTTTCGCGCTGTCTGCCGGCAGGCCAATATTATTATGGCGGATACGATTGACGAGATGGTGGACATCACCGGTCTTTTTCTCTCGCAGCCGGAAATTGCGGGGAACCGGATCGGCATTGTCACGCAGGGCGGAGGGTTGGGGGTTCTTTCCGCCGATCTCTGTGAGGCAGTCGGTTTGGAAACGCCTCAACTTTCCGATCACATTGTTGCCATGCTCGATGCGTTTCTTCCGCCTTTCTGGAGCAGGCGCAATCCGGTGGATCTGGTCGCGCCGGGCAGGGTTTCCATGATCACGGATTCCACCGCGGCGCTTCTGGCGCACGCGGACCTGGACGCCATTGTGCTTCTGGGGATGGGGTACATGACCAGCCGCGCCACGCGCTGGCTTGCTTCTCCCGTGCTTCCGCGCGAAGCCATGGCAGGACCGGCTCAAAAAATGATCGAAGGCGAAATGGAGCTGGTGGACCTGATCGTGCGGCAGATCAGGGAATTCAACAAGCCGATTATCCCGGTGGTCGACGTGGTGGGTTTCGATGAGCCGGGCGATCTGAACATCGTCAGGCGTTTGGACGCGCAGGGGGTCATGGCTTACTCCTCGCCGGATCAGGCGATCCGGGCGCTGGCCAAAGCCCAGAAGTATTACAGCCGGAGGCAGGCCGAAAATCAGTCGATACGAAAAGGGGGAACTTAATTGAATGAAGTGTTGTATCCCCCGACATCATAGTTGACAGACGAAACGCCTCTTCATATACTCCCGCCACAAAACGGCGATTCATCATTTGCAACAGGGAGAAAACTTCATGAAAACGAACTTATACGAGTATCTGGCCGGAAACGAGTATCCGGGCCGCGGCCTGTCCATCGGGAAAACCCCGGACGGTAAAAAAACCATGATCGCTTATTTCATCATGGGCCGGAGCACAAACAGCCGCAACCGCGTTTTCGACCCGATCGACGGG